>Ga0208919_1001377_pt1 | contig 14127 bp, 6 predicted proteins | sample 4_EtaG_FD_184076 | JGI IMG/M metagenome (GOLD analysis project Ga0208919, IMG submission 184076) | Marine viral communities from the Subarctic Pacific Ocean - 4_ETSP_OMZ_AT15127 metaG (SPAdes) (version 3) | ecosystem: Environmental > Aquatic > Marine > Oceanic | place: Pacific Ocean | collected...
TGCTCTGTGGGGGTCATTTTATGGATTCGATCCTGGTGGCGGAAACTCAAGTGCTGGAACCACTGGAAAAATTCGAGGTTGTTTGAAGCCTGTGTTCGAAAAATTCGAACTTAGAGATTTCAACATCTACGGATACAAAATTAAAAATTCTAGAACATAGCGAGAGAAGCATGCCTGTAGATCCAACCATTTTTTCAAACGTATCGTCTGGTGATGCTGTTGAGGCTCAAGACATCAGAGAAAGAATGCTTGAGCTTCAACGATTTCTAAATGGAGGAATCGTACCCAGAAAAACGCCTGTTGGTGATTTTGAAAACAGTGCATTCATCAAAACACAGCACATCGAAAAACCTGAATTTTATGGTTCGCCACATCCAAGAGTTGAATCGATTTCATCGGACACTGTATTTAGGAAAAGGACAAACAATCGCCTTGATCGGTACTATCGACACGAGCAGACCGGCTCTGTCTTGCAGCCAACATTCAGTGGTGCCTCAACTACGCCCACAGCGTGGCAACCGATCGAGGGGATGTCATCCACAGTTTTTGCTCGTGAAGACTGCACCGCCTTGGTCATTGGCAGTTTTTACGTTCATGACTCAGGCGGTAGTGATGGTTTTGGAAATGTAGATAGTTTGGATATCGCCTCAAAACGACAAGAAGCTGCGTTTACAAGGTGCATGCTGGCTGGCAGAATCATTTGCGAAACGGCGTTGTTCCTGGACAAAGGCGACGGCAATGGTTCTGTTCTTCAGAGTCGAACAAAACGTAGAATTTATTCAAGAGGAGAACAGTCTTATAATTGCAGAAGGATGAATCATTCTTTTACGATTCCTGTAGAGTTGAAAAAAGGCGAAAACAAACTTTCATACAGGACGTATTATCGGCTCAAGAAAAGAGATGACTTTCATGTGAAGCACATCTTTTTTGACGCCAGAAACTTTGTCGTTGACTGCCTCTACAGGTGATATGATTTAAAGGAGGTAGTGATGGCTAACGAAGGTGCTTACATCGCAGGCGGAGTAAGCAGTGCTATATCTGGTGCCGCTACTGGGTTCGCCGTTGGAGGAGGGCCAGTTGGTGCCGTAGTCGGTGGTGCAGTCGGGCTTGGACTTGGTTTGTTTGGCGCCAGTGAAGCCGAAAAAGCCGAAAAAGAACGCAAGAAGCTTGAAAGAAAGCAGCGACGGGAACGAAAAAACGCAGACGCTCAAGTACGTCGAACTCAAAGAAGAGAGACTGCGGTTGAAAAAGAGAGGTCCTCAAGGGCCGCTAAAGAGCAGACTGATCTTCCGGGCGTCAGGCTTTCCCAAGAAGATTTGGGTCTTTCTGGAAACATGGCAATGGGCGGCGGCACTCCATACGACAACTACTTGGCCGTTACTTATGGCCGCAAGACATTTTTGTAGAGGCAAGCATGGCTTTAACCGACGATATTAAGACTACTGAAGACATGTTGCTTTTCGAAGCTTTGAAAGATGAGCGTGCCCGAGAAGAAGAAATCTATCGTGGACGATCGCTTCTTGGCGCTAGCCTTGAGTCTTTTGGTGGCATTCTTGGCAACGTTATGGGCCGAAAAGATGCCGAAGGCAAGATTGCTCTTGCAAGCCAGCAGATTGATGAAATCAACGAAAAAATGGCAACACCTGTAGAAGTGGACATTGATGATTCCCAAGACAAGGCCGTGCTCGACAAACTCGGTCGTGACATCTCATCTGCCGCAGCAATGAATCCGACACAATCAGCGCAGCTTTTCGGCGAGTACGAGCAACTCAAGGAAAAGTCGTTGGACAAATCACGAATCGATGCCGAGACTGCTCGACTTCGTGGTGAGGCTGAAAAAACGGCGGCACTTCTTCCGGCAAAGCAAGATGCTGAGATGCAAAAACTTCTCGCAGAGCAAGAAAAACCAGGAGTACTGGATGATGTTGCTGTTGCTTTAAGTGCCGGCGCAACTTTGGCCGCTGCCGCCAGACCAAAAACTGCACAGCGAGAGTTCGAAGACCTTGCGGAACGCAAAAACACAAGGGCTGGAAAAATAGACGCTCGAATCAAAGAAATGGAAAAAACGGGCGAGGACACAACAGATCTCGCTGCAAAGCTAGCAAAGATCAAAAAGCAAGGCCAGACGGCTGCAAAAAAAGCAAACACAATTCAGCAGCAGCGGTACAAGAATGCGCGACTTACTGCGGGCCTTGATAAGCCGGAAACGTTTGGTACGAACTTGTCAAACCTGATGACCCCTGCCGAAAAAACAAAATCAAAACTTGATCCGTTTACACAGTTTAAAGGTCTCGAAACTCCTGATTCCCTTGCTTACAACAGTCCAAACAAACGCTTTCCTTTCGGCACAGGCACAACAATAAAGGCTACTTAAATGCCGTGGAAGAATGGTAGGTATATTCCCCGTTTACGGCCTGAACCAAACCAGCTTATCGTTGGTTCAAATACGGTTCAGTTCCCCGAAGACGTAGCGGAATCGGACATCCCGGATGATCTGTTTACCGAATCAGTACTGAGCCGTGTGGTGACCGCAGGAGCCTTTACGGCCTCGTTCTTGAAGCGGGCGATGCCTTCTGCTGTTTTCTCAGTAAAAAACGGTATGAGAGGCTTGTTTGCTTCTGGGTTTGTAGGATCCGACATGATCGAGGATGGATCGATTACTGGATCTAAAATGATCAACCCCATCAAAGTTTCATTGATTGATGGTGGTGCTGCAGGAAATCATACCGTTGCCGGCATAAAGATTACCGATGAATTAATTTCTGTTTTAGAGCAGAATGGAACATCAGGATTGCTTGCAGATCTAACAACCGAGTTTTCAATTAAGAAAGCAGATACAATCGACAATACAGGCGGCACTGCTACCAGTAGCGACAAGCTGCTTGTTTTGTATTTGAGCAAATAGAGAGATCATCATGTCTGGAAAAGAACTTGTACTTAAATTGAACCAACAAATTGGACCTTCGGCGCAGGCTTACTACAAAAAAGTCCAAGGTGATTTTGAAGCATCTCTCAAGCGTGCTGATCAGATTGATCGCCGGATTGCAATGCTGAATCGGTACAAGCTCTCGTATTCAGGCAGAGGGTCAAAAGGCCAAAGAGATGCTGACAAGCGACTTCTTGGATCGTACACGAGGTTGCAATCAAAGGAAGGGAAAGACGTAAAGACTTGGAGTGATCGGACTAAAAAGTCGCTGCTGAAAATTGCAAAAACAAATAACGATTATTTTCAAAAAGCCCAGAACACTATTGGTGACAACAAGCTTCAAAATGCATTTAGCGACGCAAAAAACAATCCTGGATTTTTACTGAATCAATTGAAAAATACATTCACTACCGCTGGACTGATCGCAAAAAAAGACCAATCAAAACCGTCTGATTTTTCTGTAATTTATGCGTACGCCATCGCTAGACAAAGAGTTGATGAGTCGGAAGAAATTCCTGAAGAAAACAAGGCATTGATCAGGAAAGGGATTGATGCTGAAGTTGCTATACAATTCAAGAAGATAATGCCTGACTCGGGATTTGTTGAAGATTCGATCAGTCCGCATGTATTGGTCAACGCCTACGCTCCGATTTTAACCGACAGTAAAATTGCTGAAGTAATGGCTGATCAGACGTATCTTGATCGAGTTGCGCCTGGATCACAAGAAAAACCGGCAGGAGTGGACTACACGGCTGAAATCAACTGGCTGAAGAGAAGTCTCGGCATGCCGGTTGAAGGGTCAGCAATGCAAGCCCCAGCGGCAGCAATGGAAGCTCCAGCGGCCACGGCTTCGGTAGAAGAAAAACAGAAGTACATCATCCCTGGGCTGAAGATAGATGGCGACAACGTAACTTTGGATGAGTCGCAGCCTGAAAGTATTCAAGCGGCAACAATGGACGCCCTGAAAGCCAAGGGTATTAAAGTTCCGATTCCTTACGGCAAGTATGTTCAGGCCCCAGCAGTTGTTTCATCAACCCTTGATCCATCAAAAAACACTGCTGACTATGATGTAGAGATTGAAAAACTCAAAGCCCGCAGAGATCGTCTTCTGGAGGCAGCAGCGCGCGGTGGCCAAGTTTCACCAGGTTTCCTGAAATCATTTAAACACCCCGTTCTTCCGATTGCGGGAACCCGTGACGCCCTGAACATCGACATGCCGATTGAAAGCCGGTATCGAAACTTGTTCGGTGGCGCTGCTGACGCTCAAGCGTCTGACGACATAGAATTTAAAGCGGCGGCTGATCAAATTCAAGTTGATGGTTCCGACCAAGCTGATGCGCAAGCGTCTGACGACATAGAATTTAAAGCGGCGGCTGATCAAATTCAAGTTGATGGTGCCGACGACGGCCTTGCGTCTGCTGGCAGCAGGGAAGCGGCGAATGACCCCGGCTCACTGGTCACAGAAGCAGTCGTGAACCGACTAAAAGATGCAGCAAATCCTGGCAATGACGTTGACCCAAGAGATCTTATCGATGATCTCACGGAGCTTCCCCCCGAAGTAAGGGCTGTTTTTCCAAGTGACTTTGTATCTGCTTTGGCCACTATTGCAGAAACAGGAGGCGCAAAAGGAAGCGACGAAGACCCAGGAATGCGCAAGGAAGCCATGAGAAAGCTCATGGTGGAGTACGGCGGTCAGCTTGACACGATTGCTTCCGAGGATGGTCGGCGCGTGTCGAACTACATCGCAACGATTGACCCATTGAACTACCCGACCACTCAAAGCAATGAAGTTGTTGAGTTGCTCAACTTTTTGAACCATCCAGGGTCTTTTGCTGAGGATGATCGACCAGAGCCTGGAATGATTCAATCAAAATCCTTGGGATCTGCGGGCGACTCGTTTTTGAACGCCGGGTTGAGCACTCTTGATGATGGTTCGCCCTTTGGGGAAATAGATGAAGTCCTTGAGTCTGTGGTCGAAAATGCCCAAGACTCCCTGATTATCGATAGTGCGCCTACTGCCGTTGCAAGCATTGATGAAGACCCGGATGCAACGCGAAAATTCGAAGAAGCGTTACGATATCGGGTGTCGCCTGGCCTTACGGTTGAAGAGGCAAGCAGTCCTGGTGATTTAGATCTGATAGCATTTGTTACAAATGGCGCCATTCAAGGAAAACCAGCGTTTATGCTCAGCGAGGTGCCCGAGGTTACGGGCACGACGACTGCATCTGCTCCAGCGCCAAGTCAGTTTGAAGGCTCCCGAATGGCTGCTGTTGGCATTGATGATGTTGATACGTTGCCGGCAGATATTAGAGACCAGCTTCCTGGAGAAGACGACTCTGCTGTAGCGGTAAATACTCTTGGTGACCAACCCGACGCGGACTTGGGGCAAAAGCCTGAAGCTCCTCCCTCCAGGGAAGATCGGTTTCGCCAGGGGGGTGCTGAGTCGTATGATTCCGCCATGGCCTCCAGGGCTGCGCCTAAGGCTTCCGTAGCGCCTACCCCCAAGCCTGCACCCAAGCCTGCCGCTGTGGCCGTAGCAGGCCCCGCCCCAGAGCCTAAACGGCAAAAACAATACGGGGACCTTACGCAGTCTGAGCTTGACGCCTGGGGTCGAAAGTTTGGATCCCTTAGAGATTTTGCTATTAAGAAGGGCGGTAGAGATTTTGGCAAAATTGTTGAAGAGGTTCAAAGTTCCGTTGCATCAATGGGGCTTCCTGAAGAGTTTGCTAATGCTGCAGCATTAGACATCTACTACGCAACTGATCTCGGAAAAAGCGACCCAGACTACGGTGATTATTTAGCAAAGCAAGACCGAGCCCCTGAGGCCATTGATTCGGAAGAGATTCAGCTTGCTGGCGGACTTAAGACTCCAGAAGAAGGAAACCCAGATTCGATGCCGGAAATTAGCGACGAGCGAAACCGGGAAAACATTAAAACCATGGCAGAGGGCGCAGAAGAAGACATTCTGGCCCCGGAGGCCGTCAGCCCGACAGATCCAGATAGGTCAGGTGAGCTTGTTATCACTTCTAAATTTGGTGAGCGTAACGGCGTGCCTCACGAGGGATTAGACCTGAGGGCCAGAAAGCTTGACGGAAATACAAATGTATATTCTGTCATGGATGGCCAGATTGCAGACATCCAGAAAGATCCATCAGGGAGGTCTGGCCGATATGTGTTTGTAAATCACGAAAACGGCCTGCAGACCCGGTACTTCCATGGCGAATCGATTCCCGATGGCCTGCAAGTTGGAATGCCGGTTAAAGCAGGTGACATGATTATGGTTGCAGGTGAGAGTGGAAACTCTCGCGGCCCTCACCTACACTTTGAGATCGGGCGGATGAGCAATAACCAATTCGTTGGAATGGACCCGATGACCGCACTTCCAGATGTTTTTGGAAAGTACGTTTTAGACGATGATTTGATATTGAAATCAAGCTTTTAGGGATAAACGAAGCCCATGGCCAATGAAGACGAAAACAAAGAAGAGCTACTGACCGAGTTTGACTACGGTGGTCAGCCAGCGGGCGCTGAACAAGCAAACATTCCTCCCGGCTATGCACGTGAAGACGTATTCAATCTTGATGAGCCGCTTGAGTTTGCCGAGCAGGAACGCGACCTAGCTGCTCAGTCTGCATTCAGTTCAACGTATGCCCTGTTGTCTGAAGAGCACCCGAAAGCCAGCCACGGTGAGCTTCAAAACAGAGCACTGGCCGCCCTTTCTGGCCGCAAATACAATGAAGGACTGCTTCCTGAAACGGAGTTTGGTGACGAGCGATTCGTTGTCGGTGACCCGCTTGACTCAAACCTCATCTTTGCTCCCTCGGTTGGGCAACTAATTTCAAGGTCGGGTTCACTCGGCACAATTCCGATGTACAAAATGCAGGAGGAGGCGTCAGCTAAGGCCATGAAGGGCATGCGGTTTGATCAACAAGTAAGGCACATACTGTTTGCTGATCCAAGCCCAGAGACCATGATGACCCTTCAGCAAGCTGTAGATCAGAGATTGGTTGATAAGGATGCAAATCTTATCCGGCCGCCATCAGTTTCTGAGCGAGAGTATCTTCCCGACAATGAAACCCTTAGAACCGTTGCAAACTATGTAACTGGCGCAGGCGCTGTCCTCGGTGCCGTCGGTGGTGCCAGCAGCGGTCCCGCAGGCATTGTGGCTGGCTCATTGCTCGGCGGAATGGTTGGCGCAGGTATTGGCAACATCGGAGTTATCGGTGTTGCTGGGTTTTCCTCAATGCCCGAAGACTATGGGGTCCTTGAGGGCGCCCAAGATCTTGTAAAGCGGACTTATACACTAATAGGGCTTCCCGACGACTTGGCCGGGTTTCTCGCCACATCTTCGCCAGAAGCCCGAGATTTAATGGTCACGAACATTGTGACGCTTGCGGAAGGCCTTGGAATCGAGCGGTCTACCCAATGGGTAAAAGATAACGAAATCAAAGAGCTAAAGGACATTTCAAATAAAGGCTCGAAATCGATCAAGGCTATCGAGAAAAAGCTTTCTGAAGAGTCGCCTCTCGAATCAGCAGTCGATTCGTATGCATCAATAATTCCTATTCTTGGTGAGGGCACAATCCGTAAAGTCGTCGAGGACATTGGCGACGACTTTATGCTTGGCCTTTACGAGATAGTCGATGAAATTGGCCGAAACGATGAGTACAAGTCTATGCGGTCACAGGAGCGCAAAAACTTAATGGTTTCGAGGAAGGTTGAATACGACCTCCTATCCCGAAAAGCCAAGCCAACTGATGAAGACTGGGCCGGCCTAAACCTCTTCAATCACGTTGAAGATGGAATTGCAAAAGAAGAAGACATCAAGCCCCAGGTATCTGGATGGGTCGATAATCTTTCATTCAACACGCTGCACCCATCGCTCCGAGGCGAAGTGCCCGATGTGCAAAAGTTTAAATCACTCGCATCAACGATTCCTCGAAATCATCCAATGTTTACCAAAGACATTCCACCAAATATTGCTGCTGCAATTTTGGCGGTTCACGATGGTCGATCGGATGATCAAATTCAAATTCTTGTCAATGCGCTGCCGCTTGGTTTTCTTCGCCACTCGCCTGGGTTTGATTCGGTGATCGAAAACAGCGTCCCAGACTTTGAAAAAGTCAAAGAGTGGGCCGTTGACACCAATACATTTTTGGACGATAAGACCGGCGCAAAGATGACTCGTATTTTCGAGCGCGAAGCGTTCGATCTTACCAATGTTCCCGTTTTTACGGACGGACACACTACGCTGTATAAGCGGTCTAAGAATGCTGAAATAATGAACTGGGCAGCCTCCATAGTCACAGCGTTAAATGAAGCTGAATTTGACCTTGTTCCTGAAGTTCTTGAGCCTCTGGCAAAGAATTTTGGCCTTCCGAATGACTTGTACATTCCCAACTCCGCCGGCTTAGATCGGCAAAACCAGATCGGAATCCGAGATCCCAACTTACCGTACCTGGTAAAGCTTGATGCTCGAATCAAGAGCGGGACGGGTGGGCCACACCTGGGAAATCAGGAGATCGCACGCGCTCTTGGATACAATCCAGACACGTGGGCGTACAACTTTTTGTCAGCCACCGGCTTTGTTCTGGAAAATTTAAACTGGGAGAAAAGCATCTTAAGTGGCGCTGGCCGCTTTGCTCGCACAGTCGGAAACGTTCCGTATGCGTATACAGGCTTTCGGGCCGCTGAGTCTGGATTTAAGTTCAAAGCAGCAAAGCAAAACTTGCTCTCCAATGTGTCGAAAGATGCGTCGATTGACCCTGTTGCGGCAAAACATCAACTGATCGAAGAGATGTTGCTCAGTCAGATGAACAAGGGGGTCAATCCGCTTCAAAAGTACGATCCAGAAACCGGCGTAGGCATATCAACGGCCCAAAAAACGCTTATCACTCGCCTATTTGAAGAAGCAGGTATCGACCCGGAGGTTGTATTTGCCGCTTTTCAAGAGGCAGCAGGGAATGCAATAAAGGTCACAAAGGCGACGGAGGATCTTGTGAGGAGGCTTGGCGACAACCAAGTCATGGTCTTTAAATCATCGGACTCATACAGGAGGATCCACTCGCAACTGAATGAAATGGTGAACGAGGGGCTTATCTCGCCAAATGACGCGGCTGTGTTTTTGGCTCAAATCGAGACTCAGTCTTTCAAGGCTGCGAACTCACCGCACACAAGATTCTTCAGCGCAACAGAGGTCATAGACGATCTGGAAATTCGCCTTGATCGAAGCTCGGATGATGCAGAAGGTAACGTTCGCTTATCCCTGGCTGGGACGGGTGAGGATACACGGTTTACTTCAAGAGACGGTATTTTACGTTCCGCATTTGAGTACGATGAAAATACAGGTAAACGGGTCATTAGTTTGTTTACTCGTGGCGATATGGGGGATCTTTGGTCATCCAACGCTGATTTCATGAACTCGTTGATGGGTCGAGAGTTTAGTCAAAAACTGATTGCAATGTTCGATCATGAAGTAGATGAAAATGGAGTTCGTAGGCTGACTGCATCAGGAGCCCAACAGATTGGAGACAGTTGGCAGTACTACCGACGAGTCAAAGACTTACCCAACGGCTTTACAGTAAGAATGTTTGACGAGTTGTGGATCTCGCTTCACAATTTTTGGAGCCGGCTTCGTAAGCAGCAAGGAGTCCTTCCCAAGCAGGTTCGTCAGTTCTGGGACGCTGAGTTTGGTGAACTGCCTAAAGACCGTAGATTCGTAGAGGGCGCAGTTGATTCTTTAAGGCGAAAGGACAGTGATCCAATTTTTGTCTCAGGAGATGAGCTTACAAGGGCTGAACAAGCTCGGCCCAAGAAAGTCGGACAAGAAATAGTTGCTCGTCAGATGGGAATGGATGTCAGTACATTGCGGTCCTTCTTGGGACAGAAGGTGCTTACGAGAGTTGAGGTTCGAACTGATCCGAAAACCGGCGAACAGGCTCGCATACCTCGTCAAGTTTACGCAGACTTTTACTACGACCCCCTTGATGTCGGTCGAAAAATGTTGGCGCTTATAAATGTCCAGCCGTACAGAAAGCGTATTTCTGAGGCGAGAACATCAACAATAGGTACGGGTAAATACTACGTGCCGACGTTCAGGCTCCGAATCGTTTTAGAGGCAGCGAAGAGGCGTATGACTGATGCGCTTGGCTCATTACCAAATGAACTCGAAAGCAGGATCCAGCAGAGAGATTTTCAAAGCTCAGATAAGGGCTACACGACTCTGTACGATCAAGCTGACGTGACTGACGCTGACATTAGTGCATTTGCTAATAGAATTAGAATGCAGGCTAAGTTTCCTCTTCACTCTAAATTTGAGGAGAAGCTTCAGGATCTAATTAGAACAACTGAGTTTATTGTTCTCAGCGCCAGGGAGCGCGCTGGCCTTAAAACACTTCTTCAGGAGTTGGCCGCCAATCCTGTCGGCGACCCGATCCCTACGGCGCTGCTTGACCCAAATGCAAACCTCAGGATCTTTAGCGTTGCCGAATACAACAGGGTTCTAGAAGTGGCGCAAGACGTAGAAGCGAACCCGCTAAACCGAATTGATCGAAACTCGGTTCACCCTGGATATGTTCAGTCGTTTGTAAATTCACTGAAGAACAGGAACATCACAGCGCTGGTCGGGATTGGTCTTGATAAGATTTCGAAAGTCATCATCAAAGATGCTCCCAAGCTAAACAGGAAGAACGCCGACCCTGCCCTCGTAAACAAATGGGATCAGTTTCTGCGAACACTCGCTGCCGCCCCAGAAGAAATTGCAAGGGCGGCAGAAAGCGGTAAAGACGCAGACTTTTTTGATTTTTACAAAAGAATGGTGTCTTCGTTTGCGCCACGAGTAAAGTTTGCAAACTTGAAGTTTTTGTTCGACATCGTGTCTGAACTGGAGGGCACGAAAGCCAGCCTGGATGCAGATGCGGTCGCCGCGATTAGGCAGGCTGAGATTGAGGGACGACCACCACCTACCGGTTTTGGGTCATTTGAGGCGATGGACATCGCATACATCTACCGGAACCTGGGCCGCATCCAAGACCTTCTGGACGGGTTTTACGGAATGACCCGAGCGGAGCGGATTGCGATTACAAGCCTTCGCGATCTTTTCGAGCGGAAGTCTGGCCTTACTGATGCTATGTCTGACGCTGATGCCGCAATAGCCGCCGACGCTCTTCAGGTGTTGCACATTGGTTTGGCCGACAAGAAGGCTGTTGTAACGAACTTTTCCCGACAATCGCTACGCAGAGCAGTTGGATACACTGAGCCAGAGCTTCCGATAAAATTGACGGACAAGGAAATACGAAGCCTTTATGTATCTTTTTATACTGGAAATATAGTAAAAATAAAAGATATAGCAACCAACTACGGTTTTGACGGATTGTGGCAGGCCCGGTTTGCGTTTCTGTTCGGCAAAAGGGGCACAAAGATTGCACGCCTGTTTGGCGACACCGAGGCGATGCTTACCAATGTATTGATTTACATGAAGGTCGATGAGATTCGCTACGGCTTTGCAAGAGAGCTTGCAGAGCTTGGGTACGACAGTTCCCGAAGAAGCCTCACAAAAGAGATTAAACCTGGAGATTCTCCGGCCATTGATCGTCAAAAGTTTTTGGACCGAGTCGCTGAGTTCATCAATGACGAGCTTCAATTCCAAGAGAAAATGGTCATAGGTGGTGGTGAAGTCAAGAAGGGGGCTCCAAAGCCGAAGGCAGAAGCGTATGGTTCACTCGATAGCCCGTATTTAGAGCACCCTGACACCGGCCCTATTTCACAAATGGATCGAGATGCGCGAGCGGAAGCTGCCAGCATTGTTGATTCCATGGGCTTGCGTAGGGAGCTTGGCCAGTTTGTCCCTGTAATTATTGGCGACAGGCAATGGTTGCTTCCAGAAACAATGATTGATGGTCTAAATGATGCAATCAACTTGACCTACAAGATGCCGTCTACATTTCAAACTTTATTCAGAAATTTTGGACGAAAAGGAACTGTAGAGTACCGTCTTAATCCAGAAAACATTGTTCCAATTGAAACGCAAAAGCTACTTGATACGTTGACGATGGCTAAGAAGGCTACTGAGCTTATCGCTAGCCCGAGACATTTCTATCGTCGGCTGCTGATCGGTACTGGCGGGGTGCCAATGGTCCCCTACATGGCCAGCTTGTTTATCGGTGGCTTGAGTGAAATACATCTTGGCCAGGGCGCAAAGGCGGTCGTCGACAATATGGCCGGGGCAGCCAAGACTCCAGTCATGTTGGCCCTGAACAAACTGTCCGGTGAGCGAGTTGATTTCGTATCGGGAGTTGTTGCTCGCCTGTTCGGGGATGGCTCAAGTAAGCCAAACACGCGACCGCTTGTTTTGGCTGATGGGCGAATTTTCACAGCGGACATGATCGCCCAGGGAATGGACGCTTACGGATTCAAAACGTCTTTTGCGGAAATGACCGTCAATCCAGACGTTCACAATCGTATTTTGGAGCGGTTTACAAAAGCCAACCCGAAGGCGACGGCTGCTAAGATTGGAGGCGCGCTCGGCGGCATGCTGGGGGCTCTTGGTGGCCCACTGGCTGCGGCCAAGGGAACTACCACTGGTGCTGGTGCAGGGTTGACTTTGGGATGGCTGCTCACCCCAAACAACGCTTTTGATAAAACACACCGCTTTTATCGAGAGGTTGCGCTTGCAATCGACTCATACCAGCGAGTCAAGGTGTTCGTGAAGGAACTGGAGTCAGGCCTGGACATTCCGGCAGCCGCAAAGCGAACGCTTGATACTAAGCTCGACTACGGAAACCTGACCGATGCTGAAGCTGGTTACTTTCGGCTTGCATTCGCGTTCTGGACATACTTCGCGCAAGCCAACGGGTTGTTTGCTCGCAGCATTCTCGAAAACCCGGATCGGGTAATCGCGCAACTCAAGCTTGCTCGGTCGAGTCAAATGGCAATCAGCAAGGGGGAGGATCCTGATCTGGTTCTTGCCCCGTGGGATCGGTCCAGAATTTTCATTCCGTTTGAAATTGGCGGGCACGCTGTTCGGCTTCCCTACACCAGCGTTGCCGACACTGTGCAGTTGTTAATCGATTTTGTCGGATTCGCCGGGCTTGGATTCGGGCCGGAAGAGACTGAGACTGCTCGAATGGCAGTCGTTGGTCGACTTAATCCGTACCTGATCGAGGGCTTTAAGCAAACGTACAAGATTGACCCTAGTCGAGGATATGACTTAGAGCGAGCCACTATGCAGGTTCCGGCAGCACTGATTCAGTTGGATTACGATATTCTCGGCGGATCATTGTGGGACTTTCTTGATATAAAGTTCATCACACATGAAGAGTTGAAAAAGGGGTGGGGTGTTGACGAAAACACAGGCACTCGATTCAACCCCAACAATCTTGAAATGCCGACTCGCGGCATCTACGTGGCCCAAAATACAAAGAACTACAGCTTGTTTATGGGCCTGATGCAGACCCCGCTCAGCGGCCGAATGGGTCGCCTCTATGAGGCCTTCGACCGGTCCAACCTTGGACTTACAGAGTCCGCTGGAAAGGCGGCGGATGTGTATTTCCAACTGGACCAAGAGCGCCCTCTGTTGGCTCGCGTGCCTGGACTGACTCGGATCGGCCTCGTAAAAGCAAAGCGACCAGCAGCCATTGGTTACTCTCTAATTGGCGGTGAAAAGACTAAGCAGATCAGGCGACCCTCGGCATCTTCTTTTGGGGGCTTGGACACCTCGACTGGGCGTAGATCCATGAGGGAGTATGAAAAATATGTTGAGCCAGACGGAACTTCATATATTTTGCCATACGACGACTTTTACCCTCTTGAGTTGCTTAAGATTTTTGGTATGTCTCCTGTTGCTGTTAGGTCATTCACTAACAATGCCAATAGAAAATTAAGAGCAAATACAGTAGAAATAGATGAGAGCACCCAATAAGGCTTTCACAATGCTGAAAAACGACATCAAATCATGTTATTCTTGACCACGAATCCAACTTCCCCTTCCCCAATGGAGTAAATCATGTCCTTAATTCCTGAACTTACTGGCGGTCGTCGCCTTATTCACGAAGCCATTAGCGAGAAGCGATGGGTTTCCCGAAGCGGCCCTGGCGACTATGTGACGCTTTCCAGTGACTTTCTTCAAGATGCTGGGCAGACGGCTGTTCTTCCTTGGAGTGTTACAGAAGCTGGGTCAACGTCCGCAACTGGTGATTTTATTG
>Ga0208919_1001379_pt1 | contig 14118 bp, 24 predicted proteins | sample 4_EtaG_FD_184076 | JGI IMG/M metagenome (GOLD analysis project Ga0208919, IMG submission 184076) | Marine viral communities from the Subarctic Pacific Ocean - 4_ETSP_OMZ_AT15127 metaG (SPAdes) (version 3) | ecosystem: Environmental > Aquatic > Marine > Oceanic | place: Pacific Ocean | collected...
GTCCATCTATCTCAACAGACAGCCGGTACACAGCACCGCTGACCATACCATCTGGTTCGTGGAGAACCTGGACGAGTTGCCAGTCGAACGGTCCGAGTATCCCTAATAGGAACTCGTTGACTGTCGAGTGGGACACATAGTCTGCGCTGAATGAGCCACCTTTCTGTTCTATGAACCGTGGGTTAAACGGTTTAGACAGTTTCAACAGATCAGACATAAGATGGCCTCGCATCAATCGCTCGCGATGACTGCCATTCAATGTCGCAACGGTCGCAAACTTGTTGCCACCAGATAGCTCGCCCTTCGTGATGCAGTAAAGGCTCTGACCGGACTTTTCCTGTGTCTCGGCAATTAGGACACGAGTGGCGGTCCCATTCATCAGACATCTATTTCCTCTTTTCTTATTGGTATTAACACATCAGCCGCAGCGACCTGACCAGCAGGAAGCGTGTCACACAACCCCCAATAGTCGCAGTAACGGCAACGCCACGGGGCATCCATACTCCCCGGCTCGGGAAGCACAGGCACCGTTCCATGACCGGGAACAAACCGCTCAGGAATCATCCCGTCCTCGACTTGTCCAGCGATAGCTGTGATCCGGGTGGCTTCTGCTGAAGCGACTTGTTGCACGGTTCGCCCGTCACCTGGGACCGGCTCATCCATGAACAGCAACCACTCGACAGTCTCACCGGCTTCCACAAAGTCTTTAGGTTTACGGGCTGTCCCGGCGTTGTCTTTCGCATAGTAGATGAGGTGGATAGCGTCCGCTCCCACACCCATCGCATACATTCCGGCCTGTTGCACTTCGTGAAGCTCAGGTGTCAGTTGGCGGCGTGCCAGTTTGATTGGGTACGCTTTCTTTGTTTTGATTTCAGCGACGATAGTTAAGTCCTCGAAGATGTACACCCCGTCAGCGTGTCCACTAATGGGGTAGCCCAGGGGCCGCAGGTCTACGGGGACTTCGGTGTCCATGTCGTATTGTCTGACCATCGCTTCTTGCACCAGTTCATGCAAGTGTTGACCAGTCTTGAATGCCATCAGTGTGCTGTCCAAGATTTCTTCTGATGCTTCGGCACTCATCATGTCGAGCGCTAAGGCACGGTCACAACCGCCTGCCATAGACCCTCTGCCAAGAGTCCCGAAAGCGGTAGGACGGTGCCCTTCTTGTTCCCTTTCCTCGTGCAGCGTTTTGAGACACGCAGCACGAGCTATGTTCACGTTACTCACTCGTCAAAAGTCTCGTATGCAGATTCACCCGCGGCGGCAGCGACCGGGGTTTCCCAAAGCTGCGTAGCCGCAGCATCAGTGAGTTTGCGTAGAGCTGTGTCTGTCAACCACAACTTCATTGTCTCAGTCATGGCATGATCGGTGTCGAGTTGCACGAGCCAGTCACAGTGTGATGGTGCGTACTGTGTTTGCTCAACTTCGGAACGATGCTGGACGGTTACCGTGATACCTGAGTCTGCCGGTTCGGTGACTGCCACGTACCACGGGTTAGCGTCGAAGCCTCCGTTCTCGAATCGTGTGTTCAGATGGAATTGGTTTGTCATTGTTGACCCCCCTTATGGGTCTGTTTCCTGTGACACAGGGTAACACTTTCGTATTACTTCGCGCTGCATGACCCCAAAAACCAAGGTATCTACGGTAGGCAGCAACGCTGTAAACGTCTTAGGGGGCTTCCTGTGCGGAGCTTTTTGGGGAAATCATGGCCGAAAACGAGAACTAGGCTCGAAGGGCTGTTGTGTGCCCCCAAAAATGAAAGAACCCCCCAGCCGAAGCCGGGGGGTTCGATCACCCTTATTATTTCCTACCGCATGTCCACCACTTCCAGCCCCCTGCCTTCCACACATGGTGGGCCATTGTCGCTGAAGCTTCGCCGGTGTATCTGCGTGACCACGTTCTGTGGTCGAAAACGTCTTTCCAGTAATGCTCGTTAATTTGCCACGCTCCGTGGTCCTCGCCGTTGTAGGCGGTGATGGTGTGATACGACTCGCACCATGCAATAGAAAGAGAGCGAACCAACTCCTCCCCTTCCCAGTAAACCGATGCTGCTTGCACGATTTCCTGTTGGGGAGGGTGGTCCACTCTCATGGAGCCTGCATCAATGAGCAACCAGATAAGTAGGTATCTCACTGATGTGCTTCGCGCTCCTCTTTCTCCTGGCGAGCACGCTCCTTGCCACGGTCCCAGTCGTCAGCGTCCTTGTCTCGACGTGCTTCTAGGATTTGTTCACGAGTGAACGATGTCGGATCGTTCAAACTCAAACTGTCTTTTTGTGGACTCATAAAACTTCTATCCCCTTTGCTCGTTGTTTCTTGATAGCTCGTCGTTGACGAGATGATGTGGCGCCCCAAATACCCGGCTCGTTATTCGTGATGGCGAACTCACGGCAGGCCAGTTTGACGGGGCAGCCGTGACATATCTCCAACAATTTCTGAGTGGAGCTGCTGCTCTGTGATCCGGTGCGGGTCGTCACGTACCGGCCTCGGGCCGGGAACCAGTCGTAGTCAGGTCCGACTAGCCCCCGGCACGCTGCTTCTTTGCGCCAGTCCTTTTCATTCATGGCCGACTCTCGATGCCGTAGATGTCAGCGAGGCGCACCAGCCTGTACGAGAAATATTTGTGGGTGGGGTGCACCTTCCTTTTTTCAATGTCGTACCCCATCTCACGCAACTCTCGAAGCCTACGCAGCCCTTCGCTGCCGCCGCAATCTGCGGTGGCTAATTCAAAACCTGGAACCCACCACCCGCGGGCGGCTTGGAGTGCCCGAAGCACTTCGGCTTTGCGTCCAGTGACTTTCATAGGATGCTCCTGTAATACTCAGGTTCTTCTTTCGCGGCCTTGATCCGGTCGTCGGCCCAGTCGTTCTCATCGAACCCTTGCTCGTGTTCCAGTTCTTCGTCCTCGTCGTACTCATCGAAACAGGACGGGCAATGTGGACCGCTCACCCCGTTCGTTGTGGCATCCTCAAAGTTGACGGTGCCATGATGGTCACAGAGTACGCAAACATATGTCTTGATCTTCACGAGTATTCCTCCCTTATTTTTTGGGCCGCTAGGTCTAGCTGTGCCTGCACAAGTTCTACGGCCCGTGCATGATCGTCAGCCTTACGGCGTTTGTGTTTCTCCCATTCAATCGTCAACAGCATGTGTGACCAAGCTGCTGCGAATCCGAAAAGGATTCCGCTTGCAAATACTTCGGACATATTGTCCCCTCTCATTTGTCTCTAATTAAGGTACTACAACAGCAGTCGGTATGCGAGTGCTGCTTGCTGGGGACAAACTCCATTCCCCAACATCTTTAATGCGGTTGTCCGATGCTCGATCACATCGCACACCCAGCCGGTCGGTAACCCCATCATCCATTCGACTGCCCAGTGGTTTAACTTGCCGTCAACGACGGGGGGTGGTGCTTCTACTTGTCTGATGGCTTCCCATCTTCTAACAGCGGGTTCCCATTTTCCCCAATCAACCGGACTGCCATGTCTAGCGGCATCCCAAACCCGTTGCCGTTTCTCCCCTTGGCTTTCTCCCGTTCCCGGCGAGCTAGGTACTTGTCCATATCTACCTCGCCCTGCACCCACGCTGTCGGGGTTGGGAGGAGATGCGGTATGTCCCATAGGTTCTTGCCGTAGGCGTTGGCTGTCTTGTCCGGTGTCGCCCCATGCTTCGCCGCCTGAGCGGTCGGCGTCGGTAGGTTCGGCAATCGCGAACCATCTCGCACGCTTATGAGGTGCTCCGGTGTCGCTAGCTCGTACAGTCGCCCAGCGACAGTCATACCGAATGGCGGCAAGCGCTCCAAGGATATCGGTTCCTGATTTAGTAAGGAGTCCTTGGACGTTCTCCATGAGAACGTATCTGGGTCGAAGAATGCCGATGGCGTCGGCAATCCATTGAAAGATTGCTCTCTCATCTTGGTTTCCTTTTCTCAGCCCTGCTTGGCTGAATGGTTGGCACGGGAACCCGGCAGTAAAAATGTCTACCGGCTCCAGCTCGTGCGGATTTATGGTTGTTAAATCTCCGACGGCGGTTGCTGTCGGGAACCGGGCACTCATTACTTTCTGAGCAGCCGGTTCGATCTCTGACCACCACAACGTCGAGGCTCCAAAGAGTTCGTGTGCTGCGAGGTCGAGTCCGCCGTAGCCGGAGCAGAACGATCCAATCGTCATGCCCCGGCCTGCGGTGTCTGTCATCGTTTTTCTATCCATTCGGTGTCACAAACAAGATCGTCTGCAATTATCTCAATCTTGCCGTCACCGAATCTGCGAATAGCGTACTCATCGTCAAAGAGTTGTTCATTACCGTGTCCTTCAACGATTTTTTGTGCTTCCTCCAAACTGTTCGCTTGGATTCGCGCTGTACGCAAACCAGTAACAGTAACTTGGTAATCGTAAATCATGGTTTTCCTATCCGTGCAACTTTGTAGTTGCATCGTGCAGGGGAGAGGAATCGCACCCCTCTACAACTATTCCCTGCGACCCATTATGCCTCTAATTTAGAGACACAACTAATGGGTACACCAAGCCCGCTCCCATAATTGAAGTGAGGGGCGCTGTATTTCTTGCCTTGAAGATTTCGGTGGTCTAGATCCAAGTGGACAAAGATGTGCTTTTTGTCAACTTCAGTGACAGTTGCGGTGACGCCCTTCAGATACTTGGGGCTTATGTTGCCCCCGATCTCAATGCGGTCACCAACTTTTACGTCAGCGACAAGAGCGACCTGACGGCGACGGATCACCTCAATGAATTCTGCCTTGAGTTGATCCAACTTGTCGTCGTACTTGCCTAACTCAATGTCGGCAACAACGTCGCAGATCTCTGGATCGGTTTTAATGAACATGGTTTTCCTATCTTTTTGTGTAGCCCTGATTGAACTACATCGTGCCGGTACAGGAATCGAACCTGCGTAAACCGTTACCGGCTACCCGTTATGGGTATGGGTCGAAGGGTTCAATGTCCTTCAACAACCACCCGACCCAAGTGCTTGACTTGTTCGGGTCAACTTGGTTGATCGCCAAAGTTCCCCAACCGGTGTTGGAGATTTTGCCGACAACGAAACATTCCCCGAAGTGTTTGCCGGGGTGATTGATTACGACTGTCTGTCCTACTTCAATCATTAGCCATCAACCTCTTGTTTCAATCGGTCAATGACGGTGAGGTCATCGCAACGGACGGCACTCTCATCCATCCATTCAATGTCCCAATCATCGAACGCCGATTGGCCTTCTGCATTGAACTTCGCAAGCGCTTCTTCTGCGCTCGATGCGTAGAGCCAACCGACATTTTCTTGGACAGTGGTGAAAGTGATACAGAATTTCCGTTCGCTCTTGTCACTGTCGTCCGTTGTGATGATGACGTTTTCATTCATGGTTTTCCTATCTGATCCACCGGGAGGTGGAATCGTGCCGGTGCAAGAATCGAACTTGCTTGAACCATTACCGGCGACCGCCTAGCGGCAGTAGTGACAGTGAACCCCGTCCTCATACATGGCACCGGGGAAACAATCATCACCCCGGTAGCCGCATAGAACTGGATTGTCTACGTCGTAAACTTTGTCCTCACCGTGTTGTGCATAGACGCCGCAAACTCTTTCGCCGCATTCTGCACACTCCACATAGTGACGGTTAATGCCTGCCCGGTAAGCGCTAGCCTCCGGGGTTGCATAAGTCGGACTGAACATGGTTTTCCTTACTGATTTCGACGGGTGTCGAAGTCGTACCGGGCGGGGAATCGAACCCCGTTAAACCGTTCCCGGTGACCCGCTATGCGGGTAGCTCATTCATGTGTTCCGGCAGATTATTGAGCGAGGTGAAACCTACCCAACGTTCACCGTGGCCGGTGGTGATTAGGCAGTCCACCCGGTCAAATACTTGCCGGACATCAGTGACCTCTACAGGCACTTGAATGTCTAGGTTGAACGGGTCGGCAGTCGTACCGTTGGACGGTGGCGACCACATACGCGGACCTAGGTGCTTTTGTAGTTCTGTAATGCTCATGGTTTCCTATCTGATCCCGAACGGTTCGGGAGTCGTGCCCCGCTCCGGTTGCGAACCGGTACGCCCTAGGCGGGCGGGGCTATTGGCTAGAACACGGGGTGTAGCCATAGGTCGCTGTAGACCCTCGCTAGCACCTCCGCATCATGGTCCCCCCTCTTGAAGAATTGGACTGGTGAGCCATTCATGGTGACGCCGTCTTGATGGGTAAGGCCAATGGCTGACCCGTTATGGGTACAAACTACGGTGTAGCGGTCGTTCTTCGGGTCTTGTGAATGATGCCCGAACGGTAGCCACTTTTCCACCGTGTAGCCGCGACTTGCCCAGTGGACAATTTCGCCCCGGTCTACGGCCTCTTTAATCTCTTTAAGATGCATGGTTTCCTATTCCGTGTGAGTGTTTCTCACATCGTGCCCCGTGCCGGAATCGAACCGGCTTAACCATTAGGGGCGACCGCCTAGGCCCAATCTGCGAGGGCTAGGAAGTAGTAAGCGTCATGGTCCCAGCCCATACCGCTTATCTTGCCGGGAACGCTGAACATCACCGCCGCGAGTTGTTGCGCCGCAGCTAGGTGATTGTCTTGCGCGTCCAGTTCATAATCCCAACTCACGGTCGTTCGCTTAGTGTCGCCGTTGCCCCATTTATGCGTTGCAACGACTCGCGAACCGCGGTGATCAGTTGGGCCTAAGAACCGGGTTTTGATTAGGCACCCGCGGGCCGTTATGTCTAAATAACTCATGGTTTGTTATTCCTTCATTCTGTGACCGCCTAACGGCGACCATCGCGAACGGCGGGGGAGTCGAACCCCCAAGATTTAAGCACCTAAAGCCCGTCTAAATAGGCTCGATCTGCCACCGTCCTAACCATGAAAACCATTAAATTTGCACAACCGCCCCAAATTGCAGAGCGACCTAGCAGACGTCATATCCACCCACGCAGTTGATTCCGTGAGCCGCCTGATGGTCGGCGCTTGACCCTGCCGCGCTGCTGACCTCCCGTTACCGGTGGCCGCCGCCAACTACCGCCGCACTCCCTGACCGTTCCTCATCGCGTTCCATGCCTAGGCCGTAGCCATCATCAGCGCCACCCGTCGCATAGGGGCCGCAGTTTCCAATCGCCCTCGCTCAGTGCCCGTTAGGGGTGAGGTCGTAAGGCCGGAACCGGTCAAGGCTCAAGCAGTGAGCCTTCGCCTGTAAGCCGCCGTGCCTAAACCCCTCTCAAGGCTAGGCCGCTAGGCGACCCCGGTAGCCGCTTCCCTATCTGCGGGCCTCCGACTACCGGGCCAAGTACCTGAGCACTTGACACCCGTATTACACACACACACAACGACGTAACACAAACCCAACCGGCACACCGTCACACAACCGTAACAAACCACCACCACCCAGAGCTGAACGAACGTTCAGTAAGTCTCGGGGGCCTCCTGTGGATAATTTGTGGGGGTAGGTGGGGATAAGCTGTGGAAAAACTCCACGAGCTGTGGATAACCCGTGGATTGCCGCCGCCCCCGCCCACACACACACTGTTTATCGGTGTTTGGGGGGGTTTGGTTCAGGGGTTTGTTCCGTATTGTGGGACAGGGCTTTTGAGGGGGGTGAGGATGGTTCCTCATTGCTGGTTGTTTTGCTGGTCGAGGGGGTGTTTCGGACGGTGTTGGTGAGTGGGTGAGCAGAGGTAGCCCCAGTGGGGTGGAGCTTCCTTGTTTTGCACGGTGTTGGAGCCGTGGTTTCGCTTGGGAGCCAACAGGGTATTGGTCTGTTGGAAGGCCGGGTGGTGACTGGTCGATTGTTTGTGTGCTGCCCAGGCTTCCCTTTACCAGCACTCGATTGTAGTCTTGGGTTTTTTGTTGGACGGCAGGGATCGTTGTTGGCCTTTACCGTCGGGGAACTAGATGCCTTTGACGCTTTGCTGGCCCTACTGTCGATCTGTTCGGGTCGAAGGTTTCTCACCTCGCAACCCTATTCTCCCCTGGGTTGGGGCCACTCTCTCGTGGTGTCGTCGTTTGCGTTGTTCACTGTATCAGATTTTTTTTGGGGTGGTATCTTTTTGGAATGACTATTGAAGATGTCGCTGAGAAAGCCGATGTGTGGTCGGAGGCGATCAAAAAGATTGTGAAAGCTATTACTGCTGCGGGGGTGGCGTTGGCTGTTGCCATAGGGGGTTTGTTGGCGTGGTGGCCGTTTGGGGAACAAGATCCTCCCCCTCCTCCTGCATTGATTCAGAATGCAGGGTATTCTGCTCAGTGTTCCCAGCTATATAGCGCCATTGACCACAACTGGACTGAACAGCAATGGACCGTGTGGGAAAAACTTAAACGTGATTTGGAATGTTAGGTAGGAGCAAGTAATGGCTAAGAAAGTGGCTAAGAAAATGGCTGCGAATAAGAAACCGAGCAAGACTCGTACTGGTTCGCATAGTGCTGGGGGGAAGAAACGGTATACGGATGTGAAGCGTAGAACAACGGCTACACCTAGACACAGCGGACTAACGGCTTCACTGTCCACTACGGACGACGCACGGATTCGCAACAAGATTTTGAGAGAAAACCGTCAAGCGGCTGCCAAAAAAAATAAAAGGGCTAGCACCCCTACAGGGCGGTTCCAGTCAGGTTCAGCAGCAAAAAGCGGTGCTGATTCTATGAACGCTGCGCGAACTAAAACAGGTGAAAGGCTAGCAAGAGATCCCTATTCTTCTGTAAACAGGAAAAAGCGAGCAGGCGCAGAAGCAAGAAAAGCAGAATTTGAGTCCCGCAAGGCCGGAGCACACCGTCGTCGGTGGGCGTTAGAAGCTGATATATCTCGGAGCAACCCTCCGGGTTTCCAATAGGAGTCATTATGAATTTAGAAAAATTTGGTGAAGAACTCGAAACGAGAGCTATGGGTGTGGAACGGGAACGTACCGCCCCCCAGTTTTATTCTCAAAAGATTTTCGAGCTGATGCGTGGTAACGGTAACCAGTCCGGTATCAACGATCCGCAACCGAGTAACTCTGACGCCTAACCGCTGACCCTAACTAATGCTTTCACACACAAGCGACTGTGGGTGCGAAGAAGAAGAATGTGTCTGCCATTTCTACCATTATGACTGTGCGTGCCAGGAATGCCCTGAATGCGCTAACGACTGTTTTTGTTTCAACTCAGAGGACGCAATGGAACACCAGGGTAACGCCCAAGACTTATTTGATGACGGCATGTGGATGTCGTTAAACGAAATGGGCGACCGCCCAGAAATAGATCCTTTCACGGATGACACTCCCATCGAGTGCGGGTTGGAAAACCCTGACGTTTGTGAATCGTGTCAATAAGGGGAACCGATGCCTTCAGGCAAAGCAACAACTATAGAGAAATGGGCCGACTACCTGGCGATGCGGCGACAAGGGATTTCTCTATACGGCGCATCAAAACAATGCGGGCTGTCCTACCACGCTTGCCGCGACGCAGAAAACGGTAAAGCACCCCGCAACTATCTTGCAGCCGCAGAAGCATTGGGGAAAACCATCCAACCGGAGGTACCCCAATATGACGTTCTTTCCCCTGAAGCTCAAAGCGCTTACGACAACATCGAAGTTTTCGCTAAAAGATATTTTGGCATCATTCTTCAGCCTTGGCAGATCGAGGCAACTGAACGGATTATGGATCTCCTCAACACAGACTTCGAGGAGTACGCAGTAATAAACGCCCCACCAGGGTCAGGTAAATCAACTTTCTTTGCTAAAGTGTTACCCGCATGGGCGACCGTGCGGAACCGTGCCATCCGTGGGATGATCGGTTCATCCACGCAACGACTGGCCGAATGGTATTGCCGCAGGTTGCGCGCCGAGCTAGATCGAGCGCATCCTGTCAAAGCTGAGTTGAACGATGTTCGACTCGGTTTAGCGGTTGACGCCGAGGCCACGTTGCAAAACGATTTCGGAATGTTCAAACCGGACTCGTCAGAAATATGGCGAGCTGAAGCGTTCACTGTTCTCCAAGAAGACGACCAGCCCCTTTCACAAAAAGAACCAACGTGGTCTGCGTTCGGCATGGACTCCGGTTTCTTGGGTGGCCGTTTCGATCTAGTAATCTGGGACGACGTATACGACCCTCGTAAGATGCGGTCCGCTGAATCCCGTGAAGACATGCGAAGGTGGTGGGATGAAGTTGCAGAAACCCGGCTCGAACCAGGAGGACTCCTCATCCTCCAGGGGCAACGTATGTCTGCTGACGACATTTACCGGTACGCACTTGATAAGGTCGCGCCCCCCGACGAAATCGAATTGGAAGACTTTGACCCAGAAGAAGCCCCCGATGAATGGCGCAAATACCATCACATCAGTTACAAAGCGCACTATGAAGAAAATTGTGAACAGGATCACAAACCTGACGCCGCACCTTGGCCCGAAGGGTGTTTACTTTACCCTCGAAGACTCCCGTGGAGAAAACTCCGACACATAAAAGCTCAAACCCCAGACCGGTTCGAGGTTCTGTATCAACAATCCGATGTGAACCCTGCGTCAGTTCTTGTTGACCCGTTGTGGGTAAGTGGCGGTCTTGGCAAAGACGGCGTGGACTATGTGGGATGTTGGGACAACGACCGTGACCTGTGGGAAATCCCGGCAGGTGTGTCCGGTGACTTGTTTGTCGTAGCGACCGCTGACCCGTCACCGTCACAGTATTGGGCGTTGCAATGCTGGGCGTACAACCCTGAAACAGAGTTCCGTTATCTCCTCGAATCGTATCGGCGTAAGATGGATGCACCATCGTTCCTTGACTGGAACCACGCCGAACAACGGTTCACGGGGATAGCTGAAGAATGGTGGCAAATCACCAACGACATGGGTCGCCCTCTCACACATTGGATTATTGAAGCGAATGCGGCACAAAAATTTATTCTCCAATACGACCACTTCAAACGGTGGGCGGCGATGCGCGGTGTGGAGCTTGTTCCGCATTACACGCATTCCCGCAACAAAGGCGACCCCAAGTACGGGGTGCAAATGTTGGCTCCGTTGTGGCGTGTCGGGAGGATACGTTTGCCCGGTAAACAACGAACCGAAGCCCGCCCCCATTCCCTACTTTTGATAAACGAAGTCACCCGCTGGAACCCCGAAGGAACCGGCGCACGCACAGATGACTGTGTTATGGCACAATGGTTCCTAGAACATAATCTTGAAAAGCTATATGTCCCTCAAGGTATCGGAGTGAAACAGTGGCGACCAACCTGGGTTTCAGGGCAAGATAGTGAGTACGCGTCGTCTGGCAGGTATTAAGTGAAAACTATTGAGGAAATTGTCGCCATTTATGGGTCACGAAGTCAAGGATCTAACGATGCGAAATCGCGAATGCGAAACTTGCGTGACTACTATAACGGGGACGTAATTGTTCCTCTACCAGAGTTAAACGCCGACGAACAATCAGCGGTAGCTAACTTACTAGCACAAGGACTCGACCAGACAGCTATGCGAATAGCGTCCACTCGTCCCGACGTTTACTGTCCTCCGACTGATCCTGCACGGAAACGGTCAAGAGATAACTCTGAGATTCGACGCAAAGCCATTTTTGGTTGGTGGGAAAACAGTCGCATGGATTTGCAAATAGCGAAACGTGCCCGTCAACTCATCGGCTACGCAACAACGATCACCCAGCTTCGATTCAACCCGAAAACAGGTTGCCCGGAATGGCATGTCCGTGACCCGTTGACAGCGTACCCGGCAACCCTTCTCGGTGTGGACGATATGCGTCCCCGAGATGTCGTGTTCGCTTACGAACGTCCCCTCGGATATTTGCGTTCCATGTATCCCGAAACTGCTCGCATGTTCCAAGGCGACAGTGGCGCTGGTGAAGACCAGGGCATCGAAATGATCGAATACGTTGACGGTGAAGAACAAGTCCTCATCGCTATGCGTGGCCCAGTAAAAACCGGGCTGTTTGGTACCGCTCCGAACTCTGACGAAAACATTGTTGTCGAGTTGGAACGGGCACCGAACCCTCTTGGGGAATGCCCCGTTGTGTGTGCCGAACGAATCAACCTTGACGACGCTCAAGGACAGTTCGACGGCATCCTCGGCATGTATCAGATGCAAGCCCGTTTGATGGCGCTTGAAGTTATCGCAGTTCAGAAAGGCGTGTTCCCTGACACCTGGCTGATAGGTCGCCAAGGGGAAACCCCCCAAATTGTGAACCCCGCTGATGGACTCACCGGCGAGGTTGGTGTGATTCGTGGCGGTGAGCTGCGTGACATGCAAATGCAACCCGGTTACATGACGAACCCTGCGATTGACCGTTTGGAACGTGCCCAACGATTGACGGCTGGTATCCCCCCAGAGTTCGGTGGGGAATCAACCACGAACATTCGTACCGGACGTCGAGGCGACGCCGTACTTTCCGCAGTAGTTGACTTCCCGGTGCAAGAAGCGCAACGCATCATGGCTCGTTCCTTGCAGGAAGAAAACGAAATCGCTATCAATATGTCAAAAACGTATGCCGGGAACAAAGGCAAATCGTTTTATGTCACAACGAAGAACGCTAAAGGCCGAGTCGATTACGTCCCCAACACCAACTTCGATTCCACAGACAACGTAGTGGTCTACTCCCAAGCGGGAGCCGACATCAACAACCTCGTCATCGGTGGAGGTCAACGAGTTGGGATGGGCACCATGTCGAAACGCTCATTCATGGCTATCGACCCACTGGTCGAAGACCCAGAGTTTGAACACGACGCTGTGGTTTCTGAACAGCTAGAACAGGCATTGCTGGCATCTATCCAGCAGCAAGCCTCCGAAGGTGTTATCCCCCCAGCCGATCTTGCTCGCATCATGGAACTGGTTTCAGCGAACCAACTCGAATTGGCTGAAGCTGTGGAGAAAGTGCAGAAAGAAGCACAGGAACGGCAAGCTGAACAAGTTGACGCTGCCGCACCTGAAGCTCAACCCGGTTTGGCTGCACCAGGTATGGGAGCCGAGTCTCGATCAATCGCTGCACCTCCCGGTGGTGGCGGTGGTTTAGGTGAACTGCTTGGGGCGTTGTGATGCCCCGTAAAGGTAAAGGGACGAAAGTCATAAAGTTCAAACCTGTCGCATCTTCTGAGGATTGCGCGGTGTGCGGCTACCCGAAGAAATGGAAGGTCCACAATCATGGCTGACGCAGGATACAGGGGACAGGCTTACGGTAAAGCCAAAGAACAAGAAGAAGCGCTTTCTGCGGTTCCAATGGAAGCCGGTATGGGCGCTGTCCCTCCGGCACCGATAATTCCTGGCGGGGAAGGCGACATGACTCGCCCTAGTCAATATCCGCAGCAATCAATTATGGCTCCTGCTGCTCCTATGCCTAGATCAGAGCAACCTCAAACCAGTGAAAACGTGGCACGCATTTTGCCGTCACTTTTACCTCTCGCATCTTCACCTTACGCTTCTCCTTCAACTCGACGCATCGTTCGAGCCATGCAAGCGATGGTCCCTAGACAGGACCAGTAGTTGTGGGACTGTGGAACTTTATTGAAAAAATCGCTAAGGGGACATTCAATACTGCTGTCCAAAGTGTTGACTTTGTTACCGACATCGCACAGGAAGCGTTACCGGGTCGCGATGAATACGAAGGGAGCGGGATAGCTGACACCATTTGGGGATCATTCAACGACAATGTTCTTGGCGAAGGTGGGGTGATGCAGTCCGCTATCGGACCTGAAGGTGTTGGGGGCACCATCATTGGGGCAATATCTCCCGCAGTACGCAAACCGATAAAAAGTGTGATCGACCCCACTTTTAAGGCTGCTACCGTTGCGGTCAAACAAGCAATAGATCGTCCTTTGGGGACGCTTATGACGATTGCTTCTGTTGCTGACAGTTCCGGTGAAGGCACACACAATGAGTACGAATTTGAAGGTGGATTAAGTAACTGGTTTAACACTGAAACGTGGGCGCACGCTTGGGATATTTCAAACAGTCAATCTCTCGGCCAAGCCTTGTCGCTTGCTGTTGGAACGAAAGACATTCTCAACAAAGACGAAGTAGACAAGTGGGAGGGCACGTCTATGCACCGTTTGGCGTCGGGGACCACAGACGCATTGTTTACTATTATTTACGATCCTTTCTACCAAATAGGTGTTCCCACTAAAATTTTTGCTCCCGTAATTGGTGACGTTGCGCGAGTCC
>Ga0208919_1001380_pt1 | contig 14116 bp, 18 predicted proteins | sample 4_EtaG_FD_184076 | JGI IMG/M metagenome (GOLD analysis project Ga0208919, IMG submission 184076) | Marine viral communities from the Subarctic Pacific Ocean - 4_ETSP_OMZ_AT15127 metaG (SPAdes) (version 3) | ecosystem: Environmental > Aquatic > Marine > Oceanic | place: Pacific Ocean | collected...
CACGGCGGCAAAACGAAGGGGCCACAATGTTCACTCGTTTGATTGGGGAATGGATTCTAGCGACCCGCCGAGAGATGCCGAATTGCCTCAAGGTGATCTCAATTACCACATAGACGACATCATGTCCGGTTCAGTCAAGGACAAAGTTGAGGAGCTATTGGAACTATTCGATGGAGGCCCAATCGACTTTCTCTCCGCAGGAGTTCCCTGCAAGGCATTCAGCATAGGCGGTCAGAATGTTGCTTGGAAGGTGAACGAGGATACGATAAGGCATTATTGGAAGGAGTTGAAAGGCGACAAGCCATTCTTGGCCCCCACTCCTAAGCAATTAGAGGATGATCCTGGTTTGACTCCTGAGATGAAGGCATGGGGATTGGGTGGCCCAAATGCTTTCAACAGAAAGGGAGAGCCAACTAGCATCAAAGCATTACTAATGTCACAAAGGCAGAAAGAGGGAATGGGGAAGAGATGGGGGAGGCAGACATTCGAGCCGAAAACCGTTGATGAGATAATGTTCGATGCAGAAGGCGAACCCCGAATATATCAAGGGAAGGAAATTACAGAAGAAAGTGCTCAAAGCATGAGGGATAAGACCCTTCATGGGGAAGCCATGTTGAATAGGACGGGTGACATTATTGATATGCTGTATGATCAAGGGCAACTCGGCCACCACATGATCGAGAATCCAAGAGCAAAGATGAGATACCATGAGCGTTTATCTCATATGCCTGTTCATGAAACAACTGGTGCTTCTTACCGTAATCCTGCGGCTTCGGGTATTTTCGGACTCCCTAGAATAGCTGGTGAGTTTGATATGGGCAAGTATGCCAATATGAGGGCAAGAGAGAGGAATAAGCCCACATTCTCCACATTGCCACCGCAGAAGGCTACTGATTTAATTGCGAATCTTCCTTCGACTTTCCAAGTAAGACCATTCCTCGGTAAAGGTGGAATAAACCAATGGAACGGTCAAGATGTTGCGGGCAACTACTACTTGCATGGCCCAAGAGGTAGCATGACCGGAATACAAGGAATGCCTGGACTCAAGGCCAACCGACTATTCCCAGGATCCCCTCCCATTGATGCTTTCCATGTGAGGTCACTAGCTCCCTTCCAGATGGGCAATGACATCACTCATGCGCTTGAGCAACATCATGGAATCCACCCAGGCGACCAAGACCCGAACGAGGTAATCAGGCGATTCATGCGAAAGAGAAGCCCGACAACCCTCGATCAGTTCTGAATGAGAATGTTCATGAACAATGGTCGAACAAAGCCCAAACATGGCAGACGCTTTCACTATGGCTTGGGAAGTCCTGAAAAGTAGCCCACTAGAAGATGATGCGTTTGAATGCAAATGCGGTAATGATTCCTTCGCAGATGGTTTTGAAACTACTGTTAATGGAAAACCCGTTGAACCGGATGCAGACGGCCCCTGGGATGGCGAATACACCTGCAATAAATGTGGCAAGGTGTATCCATGACCGCATTCAACAAGGCTTGGGGAATCGTGAAAGCACCCTTTGAGGATCATGAATGGGCACAGGGAAGCCCACTCGCCGAGGGAAGATACAACCAATTGGTTGAACAGGGAGGCATGGAGGCGGCTGATGAGGCATACTCCGACAAAGACCTTGTTGATGTGATGACGGGAATCAAAGAGATGGTGGCGGCGGCAGAAAGCGGAATGTCAGGAATGTCCACAAGAGGGAGTTATGGAGCATACATGGGTCTGATACCAAAACTTGCTGAAAGTATAGGAACTCATAATCAAGGTGCAGCCACATATCTATTGATGGCCGGAGCAAATAGGCAAGGTATCATGGATGCCATGAGAATCTTAGAGGGGCCACGATGAACATATTCGACAAGGCTTGGGAGATCGCAAAGGCCGATCTTGAAGAGGCAACGATGTCTCCCTATCTAGCAGAGGGAAAAACCCCAATCAAATACATGGGTGATAAGGGAGTCGCACATTTGGCAGGTGAGAAAAGAGATCCAATTGATTTAGCGCACTCGAAGGCCAAGCGTATGACAGAGAGCCATATGCCATTGCCATCTATTAGTGAAAATGAATTGAATAAACCTGGTGTTGGACGTATGACAGTCGAGAGATTGGCCGAAGTAATGGATTCAATGGACAACGAGAGTCTGAATGAACTCCTGGCAAATATGGGAGATGATTCAGATGAGGAAGAATCCAAAGAGAGGTTCTTCTTTGAGGACGATGATGACTATGACTTGGCAGAATTAGGATTTGATATGGGCGATGATGATCAATGACGGCATTCGACAAGGCTTGGGGCGTTGCGAAGACGAGGGGCTTCGACATCAGGGATCACCCCGATGCACCGCCAAATCAAAATACTTTATTTCATAGTGATGATGAATCGAAAATTAGAGAATACGAAGAAGCCTTTGCTCTTGGCGACCAAGAGACTATGGATAGATTGAATGCCGAGGAAGACCCACTAGGCGATGCATTGGATGCAGCTAGGTCGAAGAAGAGAAAGCCCCTGCCCAAGAATCTCGGAGGGATGGTTCGCTCAGGTGAAAAGGAGCCTCCAGAACCTGATAATGACGTTTCAGAAGGGCCAGATTGGAGAGATGAGCGATAATGCCTGAAGCATTCGACAAGGCTTGGGGTGTCGTCAAAGATGAATCCTCGAATCTCGATGGAGTAATTGGGAGGCTACTATCTAACTACGATTCTAATGACGCACCCCTACACGTTAATGATGAGTATTGGACTTTGGCGGATTTATTCGTTCGGCAACATCTGAATAACGGAGATGACGGCTTTGGCATGAAAGATGTTGAAGAGATGTATCATTTAATCTGTGACAACAAGCAACTTCTAATTGAAAACAATATGCTTAATGAACATGGAAGGAACAATTTTGGCTTCCCGCTTTGGGAGAATCACGATTTCGACAAATATAGAGAACAGTCCGAGCAATTTGATGCAGAGGAGGAGATAGAATGACAGCATTCGACAAGGCTTGGGGTGTCGTGAAGGAAGACGATCTTCCCATGCCCGTTGAAAAGCCATTCAAAATGAGAAAGCCAGGCGGTTGTAAGCACAACTTTGAGATCACCGATGAAGGTGAAACGGACAAAGGCGTTCTCTTTAGAACATACACTTGTTCTGAATGTGGAGAGTCAAGCACCTCAAGTCCGAGTTAGTTGAAATCTAATAAACGATTGCAAACTACTCTTAATTGCAGGGAGGACTCCTGAACAACTTCGGTGGCACGTTGTTGTTGTTCGGTTTGGACTTCTACCTCCATTTCCCCCCTCCCTGCACCTATCAAAACCATTTTGATGAATGGTAATCCATAAGACACCATATGGGTCAGGCCGTGCCTCATGTTTCTTTGATTCGACATCACAACGCCCATCTTCATTGTAAGTATTGCAGATCGCCTGTTCACACTCCTTTAATGTCCGATATAATCCAATATAGCATAGATGCTGTTCGAGAACAAATTAACTCTCCTAATTCTCAAATGTGGGCCGGTGCAAGGGGATATGACAACTTTAGGAATGATAACCCACAACTTCAACCAGGAGAAAAAGCAATCAAGACAATAAGAGGATCAGACATAGATCCTGTGTATCAAAAAGCGGTAGAAGAGGTTCGAGAAGGTTTGAGCCAATATCCCATTACAGGAGGGGTTGATTATCGTCATGAAGACGGATCACATATATTGGAACACATTTACAAGAATAAAACCGGCTCAATAGGAACAACTGCCGCAGCAATCGGTCAATTCATATTAGAAAACAACATCAAAGGACATACGACAACAAGCCCTTCTGGAATGAGTTCTCCAAAGAAAATGTGGGGGCATAGTGAGGATACACCTACTTGGGCGTGTGAAGCAGGAGCGACTTTGAGGCAAATGGAAGGTTCTGTCTGTAGGACTTGCCTGGTTGATGGTAATCAGAATATGAGGTATGATGAGACTCAGAAACATCAAAATAGAAATTTGTTAGGATTGGCAGACCCACATATGTATGCCGCTGCTTTATCTTGGCAATTGGGTCAGACAGGTGATGATTTAATTCGGTTAAACACGTCAGGTGATATACAATCCCCTCATCATTATGCCATTTTTTCAGATGTAGCAAGGGCGCATCCTGACAAGACATTTTGGTTAGCCACTAGAGAAAGGAGGAAATTGCGACAATACCTAAAGGCCGGTGGAAACATTCCTCCTAATTTGACAGTTAGGGTTTCCGATGCAATGGAAGGCGAGCAAGCAGCACATGACTCCAGATCTCTTAACGAGCTAATGGCCCTTCATGACAATATCGTTGCATCATCAGTAAGCTCAAGTCCTCATTATGAACCAGGTGAAGTATGGAATTGTCCGGCGGCGGGAAAACCTGGGGATAAGGGAATGTGCGAGCATTGGAATTGCAAGGCTTGTTGGGATCCATCTGTCAAATATATTGACTACGAAGGCCATACAGGTGCTCCTGGTGCAAAGGGTTGGACAGAGGAGGAACATTTCAGAGCCAATGAAAATGAGATATGGACTCAATTACAACTAAGGGATCAAATGATACATTCGCAAAAAGACTCCCCCCCCGATTTATCGCAATTTGGACTCTGATTATTCTCCTAACACTCATTAACCTGACACGTCTGACATTTAGGTAATGGGAAAGCACGTTTCTGTAATCCTCCGAGATGATTTGTGGCACTTGATGGAGTCCAAGAGAGGGCTGGCTAGTAAGTCTGCATTCCTCAACATGGTTATCGAAAAGGGATTCAAGGCGTTAGAGAGAGAAGGATGAGAAAATGACGATGCAACCACCACAACAACAACCGTTCGGGACAATGCCTCCATTCGGAGGTAATGATAGCCAAAGAATTGACGTGAATCTGATAGCGATGCTACTATGGCAATCGCTTCTCACGGGAGTAGCAGTTGGGATTTCGCATCTCGATTGGTATCTTCCTGATGCCGAACCAGCAGAGATGGGTTTGCAGTATGGTCTGATTGCATTCGGTTTCCTGTGCATATCAATGGTTCTCTTCCAGGTCGGCGGCATTCGAGATAACCTAGCAATGAGGGCAGAGTTCGCCCAGGAGTCTAGGTATGACAAGTGGTTCAGGCAACAGATGCAGCTACAATCAAGACGATTTCAGAAGGAGCAGATGCGATCAGATTGGTCGAATCAATTCACTCAGCAAACGGGGCAACAGTTATTCGGCGTCCCTAATGACGGATCGGATGATGAGAAGAAGGAGTAGGAGGAATCTGTTTGGTGTGGCCGTTTAGCACCAAGCAGGAACGACAGGCAGAGGCCATGTCGCAGATATTGGCAGAGAATGCCTATGAACGAAGAATGGAACGGCTGGCCGGATGGGTGCGGACAGTCATTGCCTTGTTTGGAGGAATAGCCCTAACTTTTTTGACTCTATTCCTACTAGACAATATAGGGAACATAAGTCCCTCGGAAGTATGGGAGTGGCTAACGGACAGGGAGTGATCCCTTGAGTTCCGCCATGCTCGCAGGTCACATAATTCTCGCATCAGTCAATGCGATCAAGAAAATATATCGGACTTTGAAGCCACATAGGATTGGGATATATGGCCCAACAATGACCGGAAAAACCACTCTTGATCAATACCTAACCGTCCCAGGAGACATCGAACCAATCCCTTTGGAGTTCAGGACTACTCATCGGAAGCAGAACGGACATTATGTCCTCCCCACCCCCCATCGTCATCAAATTAAATGGAAGAAAGAGCGACATCCTGTTTCAAGCGTGGATATTGGGGGGCAATCTCAATTTTGGAACCTATGGGCTGAAGATATATTCACACGCAAACCGAATGTGGTCTTCTTCATGATTGATGATAGGATTATGAAATATCCCCAACATACGAGGGAGTGTGTAGCCTCTTTGAAATACCTGGTGGATAATATCACGGGTTCTGATCGCACCAAACTACTCTCCAAAAAAGCGAAGAGGAATGCAAGGAAAGGATACAAACCCGATCTCTTCTGCTTCTTGATTAACAAGATGGATTTGTGGTGGACACCCCAGGCACAATACCTATGGGATAAGGGATTGCAACGAGAACATCCTATTGTTTATCCATTCAGAAGTGAGTTGAGGAGATTGCGAAAGGCGGGCATACAAGCAGAAGTAGAGGCAATCTCTGCCCAACATGGCCTGAATATCGAAAAGGTCATGCTAAAAATGATTGAGAACCTCTGATTCAATCAATTAGGCTAATTAACCTGACACGTCTGACAAATGTTTGAGTATGTTTCCTAATTTATGGAATAGCAATATCCGACTCGCAGGACTTAGCGATGAAGAATTGATGAAGTTAGCACAGGAAACCGGACTTGCTTTTCCCATGCTAAAGGCTCAACAGAGAGCCGAAATGGCAAGCACGGGGAATGCAATGCCTGGCGATGAAAAAGAATCATTTGTCCCGACTGTGGAGATCAGACTTATCACAAATCCAAAGAATCCGCGAAAGGCTAGGAAGAAAAATATCAAGATGTTGAGGAGAACCCTACGGCCTCCACGATATTGGTTTGGGTTTTTCAGCATATACCGATACAATGCAGCTCACGAGTGTGCCTGTTGCGGCGCGGATATTCGCCGCTTCATAGAGGGGTCAGATAACGCATATGCTCACATCATTGACGAGGATACTCGAATGTCCCTAGCGGATATTTATTGGTTCGATGAAGAAACAGGGCAACCTCGGAAACCTCATGCTAGGACTCATGGAGATATTGGTGATGAGTTGAATAGCACCCTCTGCCCTGCTCATCTGCACATATTCCATACTCTCAAGAAACTCACCCAGGAAGAGATGCTTCAGACTGATGGATTATCAAGACCTACTAGCATCGGCACTAAGTTTCTTAGAGTCCCTGGGCTTTCTGCCCCAAAGACTCGAAATCGCTCAACAACAGAATCTCTGATTAAATACGAACCGTTCTTCCGAATGATTCAACAGGATACTCAACACCAGAAGGGTATTACGATGACTCAACACCCGAATCCGATAAGCGGTGTTGCCGATTTAGTGACTATCACTTTTGATCTCCGAGCACTTCAGATTCAGGACTCAATGAAGCAAAATAGCACCATAGGAGTCCCACTTATGACACCGCAACAACAACAAAGCATGGTAAATACCGTTCCCCCATCCACACCAGAGGCGGGGGCATAAGGAGGAATAACAGAAATGGGTTGGTTTTCAAGAAATAACGAAGCACCTACGCAACAATTCGGAGCACCGACTACGTTCGGTTCAATGGGTGGTGGCATGGGTTATGGAATGCAGAATGGTATGATGGGAGGGCAAATGGATCCGATGCAAATGCAGATGATGCAACAGAACCCTATGATGCAACAGATGGCGAATGATCCCATCCAAGCAACGGCGCGTCTCCTCCAATATCAGGATCCAATGGCGGCATTCATTCAAACTAACCAAATGGGCGTTCTTCTGGACTTGATTGGTGAAGTAATGACTCTTGCTCTGAAGGATTTCTTTACTGCAATCACATTCACTACTGATGATAATGGAAATATGACTATAGATAGCAACTCATTGCCATCTAACTTGGTTTCGATGTCTCCTGAGAATCTAAGGCTAACTCTACAAAGTTTGCAATCTGCCTGTCAGGCACAGACTCAGATGAATCAGCAACAGATACAGATGCTACTTGCAGCTCATAATCCAATGCTAACGAATCAACCAGGATTCTTTGGTAGTATGCTTGGTGGCTTGCTAGGGAACCAAATGCATCAACAAGGCGGAATGGGCGCAATGGGTGCTGGCGCAATGGCTCTGGTGTGATCATGGCACGAGATTCCTTTGAGCAGAACATGGGCGTGAACCCCATGAATGTGAGCGTGGCTATGTTTAGCCCCAACAAGATCCTTGTGGAGAGTTCGACAATGATTTTCATTATCGCATTCATGCTCCTTGATATTGCAATACTCATATGGAAAGGGCCAACCATGACTCCAACTCAGTCTATGTTCGGTTTGGTTGGGCTATTCGTCACATTCCTAGTGGCTGGACGCCAATACGCATCCTTTCGGTAGCGGCCCTGCATACAGGGTCGGGGGATATACCCCTCAATATTCCGCACCTGCGACCTACTACAATCCGCCACCCACTAAGACTCCGATGAATCCATTCGATGTCGATCAGGATGGGGATGTCGATTTCCAAGATGTGAAAGCGGCAATCAAGAGAAGGAAGGTCAAGGAATGCCAAGATTGTGGCAAGGCTCTCAAGAAGAAATCGAAGTATGGGACAGGGCTATGTGTCGAGTGCTATCGCAATCCTCCTGAGCACAAACTATGCAAGGCGACAGTAGCATCGGGGAATAGGTGTAAGAGGCGTATATCCACAGATTCCAAAAAAGGATACTGCGGCATCCATCTAAAGAAGCATGAAAAGACCCAATAACAATGGTATGACATTAGGCAATCATGCCAGGTCGAAAGACTCGCAACAATTGTCCTTTCTGTCAGCATCCTGAGAGGGATGATTTTGAGAAGCAAATCCGTTCAGGAATCATATCGCCTGAAGACATAGACCGCAATGAGTCATGGGCACAAGGGTCGGCTCACAGGCATATGAGAAGGCACTCAGGAGAGTATCACAATAATAGTAATGAGGACTGTCCCATATGCACTCACCCCGAAAGAGCAGAGATAGAGTCTGCAATCGTGGATGGCAGGGGTTCACTTGATGATTTCTCATATGAGTTGGAGATACCAACGAAAACAATCAGTCACCACATGGAAAAACACATAGCACCTCTGGTGCAAGCATCTGCTGCTATCGAAATAATTCCAACGGCAATCAAAAGCACCCACGAATCTTTGGCGAAAATAGAGAGGAATATGAGTCGTCTTGATCTCATATTCGGGTTGCAGCTCGACAAGATAGAGGAGAAATTCCACCATGATCCCGACATGATCCCCCCAAAGGACATAAGCCTCGCCGTTCAACTTCATCGTGAAGTTAGGGAAACATTGTCCGAGCTCGCAAAATGGATGGATAAAATGGAAGTCATCGACAAAAGCCAATCCATCAATGTCATCACGGTTATTCAAGCCCATTTCGCAGAGAAGTCACCAGAGGAATGGAGAGTCTTGAGGAATGCATTAGCAGAGGCAGGGGTGCTTGAGGAATGAAGGATAAGCAGAACCTATGGCAAATGATGCTCAAGGATACTGAGTATGCCGAGATTCTACATGAAGGATACCCTACTGATGAAATTGGGCTTATCCATCTGATGCATGGCCTTGACTACGTTGTTAAATCCTGGTTAGAGGATATGATTTACTCAGAGGCTCATTATGGCGAGGAAATTGCTGTTGAAGTCCAAATGCAAATCATGGCTTGTAGATTCTCCATTGCAGACTACTTCATGATGGAGAGGGAATGTCCTGAGTTGAAGGATCAAACATCTTATCTCCAGGTTCTCACAGAGATTAGGAAATTGAAACAAGTATTCATCAAGTTAGCAAAACCATATGCAAGGGCCGACCCCCCATGTCCATTCTTGTCTAATTGGTATCTTGATCTACCAATCAAGGTTCAAGCTAGTTTCAAGTATATTCATGGTCAGCAAATACAGAGTAGAGTCGATTATGAAAGAAGCACGGGGGCTTTGAACAAATGAAGATTATCAAAAATGTGGCTAATCCTCGCAACGACTTGCACGGTTGGAAACCCAGGGTAGCCGAGTTCATGGGAGGTCACAAGGCCCGCGAGATGGGCAACTATGGTGATCTGGATGTGAACCCGAATGAGAATGCCGATGGCCTTTCTCACCATACTAGAGGAACTCCCGAAGATACAGAAGGGATGGAGCAGAAAGACCCCGAAACAAGGAGGAAAAAGGCAGAGAGGGAATTACTCCCAGGACTCCAACATATCAGTCTCAAGCCCGAGAAGATGGATGAGATGATGGAACGCTCACCCATGATGGAACAGGAGAATCAACTTCTCGAAACAGGTCTTGGTGTTGATTTAGGGGCGAATGGACTCTCCATTGCCGCAGGTGCAAATCTCGGTTCGGTTCGTAGTGATACTGCCAATGTTAGATATGGACAACAGGGTTCTGCTACAAGAGCAATCACTTTGTCAAGCATTGAATCCTTTGATGATGCTTGGACTATCGCCAAAGGCAAGAGGAAATACAAGGGAAGGAAATACGAGGAGGATGAAGAGAGTGAGCAAGAAAAAAGGAAATCGAAGAGAAAGAGAAAGCGACACGCCAAGAAAGCGAAAAGAAAAAAGAAAGCCGGAGGAAAACTCAAGGGAGGAGGCGCACGAGAACCAAAATCCGCCAGCAATAGACACAAGGGTAGGGCAGCTCGACAACTTAACTTGTATAATCGCAGACAACGATTCGGGCCAAATGTTCGGAGTCTTCCACTCAGGAACCTAGCTTCTACACGATCAGAAGGAATCCCTCTGAGGCTCCGAGATCCGGTTGCATGGGAACGCAAGAAAGCACACCAGAGGAGGCGAAGGGCAGAAGGAGTCCAACCTCGTGAGTTCACGCATCACGGAGGATCTAGTGGAACCGGCATCAGCTCCCAATCGACAAGAGGAACGGTAATCGGTTCAGGAACCAAACTGCCCTCTGCCGGTAAGTATGGAACCAATATGAAAGATGCTCATAGGAAGGATGTGCAGAGAGTCGAAGCAGGTTATGGCGACCCCCTGGGAACCGAGGATTACATCAGGAACTCAGAGGACTTCCTGAAAACAAGAGGACTATCTAGGACTGAGATACTTGCTCTGAAAAAGAAGATTGAAGCCCTAATGAGGAAATTGGACAAACTCACAAAGGCAGGTGTCGAACTCGGTCAAGAGGCTAAGGTAGGCGCACAGGCTAGTCCCGAGAGGTCATCCGACCCATCGGAAAAACACTTTGAGAGGGTAGAAGACCAAGCTGCATATCGTTTCATTGATCCCACTCCTCTTGTAGCAGCAGGTGCAATCGGACATGGCAGGTGATTCCTATTGGGATGGAATTTCGATGACTTTCTCATCTCGAAATCCTATGTGGTCACGGATATAGGCGATTTCATTCAAGCCGTCATGGGCATAGATGGCCCCGTGCTTCCAGAGACAATGGCACAGATTACCCCTAACCTTCACCATAACCTGGAAGATGTGGAAGAGGCATTGATGAATCCATATGAAGCAGATGCTATGGAAATGGCAATACGTTCGGGTCACTTATTGGATGCTTATGCAAGGGCATACCACGAAGGGCCGGAGAATCCCAATTATGCAAGGGCTTTGGAAGAGGGACTCAGGATTGGCAAGCCCATGATAAACCAGGCGGCTAAATTACAGGATCAGATAAATGCACGGAGAGGGATTGGGTCTGTGAATAATGGAAGAGGGGTCTTCGATGAGAGGGGCCGTGACCCTGCGGCATGGCCGATTTCCATGCAACATAGGGAACACAATGCTGCTACGGTGAACGCTCAGAGGAATATAGATGGGTCATTCAACCCATACCATACTCAGAATGGGAAGCTCGTCACCCACATCGTTAGTGGTCACAATGGACAGATTGAAGGTTATGCCCGATGGTATGAGGAAGCAGCGAAACAATTGGGATTCTTGCAAATAAGACACCATAGTGGAACGGGCCAGCCTCAAGATCGCAAGGATCACATAATCCCTGCTCAGTATGTCCATAGGGATGTCATCACCATTAATGACAGATATATGCGTGACCATCTTGGTAGGTTAGTCAAAGAACTACAAGGACAGGCCATGCAACAGGGTATGAACCCTCAACAGGCATACGACTATGTGTATCAAGGATTCATCAACGAACCTATGGTATATCGTCACACCCATATGGGTAAGCATCCGTTTGAATCAACACATGGCATTATCCCCCGTAAGCACGAGGAAGCGAGGATGATTCGTGATGACGAGGAAATCGCCCCAGGAGAGGGTGAAGACCCTCGTGATATTGGACAACAGTTAGGCGAAGGAGAAGTAGGAGAGGATATTCTCCATCCCGATTTGCATGGGAAGACATGGCATAGGAATATGGGTAAAGGCTCATACAATCCTCTCACAAAACCAGCAAAGAATAACACCATGATTAAGGATATATCAAGAGAGCATGGCATAGAAGAAGAAGATGTTCGTGATTTGGTAGCAAATGCATACAGAGGGAAGGCAGATCGTGATTTGAACGCACCAGGGGGGTGGGGCAAATCGACAAAGAAGAGAATACTCAGGGGGATTTACGATCACCATATGAGGGGTGGAGGACATCCAGAGTGGTATAACGGCCCAGGTGTGCAGACACCCGAAGCCCCTCAAGCCATACAAGAGGGTGGTGCAACTGAGAATATAGTCCAACCTCAGATGGCCCAACCACCAGAGGAACCCGTCCCACCAGAACAGCCACCTGCTCACATACCAAGACTACCTCCAGCCCCTGCACCACCCCGAAATCCACCTGCACGGGCGATTCCAAACGCCCCATATATCAACTCGAACGTGTTATATGATCGGGCAAAGGAACAAATACAATCGCTTCAATCGCAACTTGATACATCGGGTGGGCGAACTAAATTGTCAGGGTTGGCAGAACTGTTAGGAAGTTTAACCACAAGAGATGTTTTGCATCGTTCGGAAGACATCAAACCGGAGCTTGAGAATTACATCGAGAAGGTGCAACTCGAACTCGCAAAAAGCGTCATCCAAGACATATCTCACCTGGGCGACCTATCTGTGACATCACCTTTGGATGTCGCACTCCTGTCGAGCAAGGTGCAAATGGGAACGAATGATGTCGTCACTATATTCCACACCAGAGGCGATTGGAGAGAGATTGCAAAGTCATTCAATATCTCACACTCAAATGTTCAGATGGTAAAGGTGGCTCTCTATGACTAATCACTACTATCATGGCAATGATTTTTTGCAAGCCGCATTTATGCTTGCCAAATTAGATGCCACGAGAACTGCAGCCTATGATTTGGCAAATAGAATCAATGAAGATGGTAGTGTGAACCTATCGCCCGAGAAACTAGAAGAGAAGCGGCAAGCAAGTAATCAGAAGACTAGAGATGCAGTATATGGCAAAGGCGCGGTCAGAGGGACGAAAGATGCAATCACTAGCGCGGCAGGTAATATAGCAGATAGAGCGAAAGGCACAGCAAGTAGTGTCAAAGATAAGGTCATGGGAACCGAAGGAACTGATGCGGCAGATGCGGATATTAATCGGAGATTCAGTAAGCTGACAGGAGGCGATCCGAGTGCCGATCCAGAAGGTGTGTTTCAAGGCGACCCAGGAATAGTCGGTGCTGCTAAAGATATGGCAAGCAGGGCGCAAGGTAATGCTTCAAGCGCAATGACGAGATTAGGAGAGGGCGCAAAGGCCAAGTGGGGTCAGGCAAAAGATGCTATGACAGGTGCAGCCGAGAAGATCGGTCAAGGATATTCTGATATGTCCTCGAAAGTCGTTCCCAAAGTGGATGCGGCAATGTTTGGTGCAGCCGAGAAGATAGGACAGGGTGTCGAATCCGCTAAGACTTGGGCGGGTGACATGAACGCGAAATACAACACTCCTGAAAATAGGACAGCCGCATGGGAAGGTGCAAAGAACGTAGGAAGCAAACTATGGGAAGGCGCAAAGGCAATTGGTAGGGGCGGTAAGAACCTAATAGGGGCCACAGCTCAAGGAGCCTCTGATGTGGCCGGAAGAATGGCTTACGGTGCGGTTGATCCCACGACAGGACAGAGAACCGGAAGAGATGCATCAGGATTCATCAACCCCAATGACAAACTCGGAACATTAGGCGCAGGAATCAAGGGTGCGGTCACAGGCCAGGGTGCGATGAATGCCATAGAGCAACGGAATCAAAACAGGTTGAGCACCAATGACCTGAACTTCGACAGAGAAGCACAGACCAACTTGAAGCAAGGTGTTCAGAGTGCCGATGCCGAAGGAAGATGGAGAGGTATGCCAGGCAATGTTCACGAGGGCATGGAAATAGCAGGTCAAACTCCTGCGGCGACTCCGACTCCTGGGGATGCAAATGGAAATGGGA
>Ga0208919_1001381_pt1 | contig 14102 bp, 18 predicted proteins | sample 4_EtaG_FD_184076 | JGI IMG/M metagenome (GOLD analysis project Ga0208919, IMG submission 184076) | Marine viral communities from the Subarctic Pacific Ocean - 4_ETSP_OMZ_AT15127 metaG (SPAdes) (version 3) | ecosystem: Environmental > Aquatic > Marine > Oceanic | place: Pacific Ocean | collected...
AATAACTTTACCATTAATATCGATAGTAGTTGCGTTTATTTCTATTTCTGTATCAGATACTAAATCTAAAACTCCATCTGCTGATTGATGTATATATGAAGCATCATCACCAAACTCTAAACGATTGGTGCTAGTAATCATTATAGCATCTTGAGCAGCTGATAATGGAAAAGGATTTCCATCTCCGTCTTCTATTACTTTTTGAGTAGTAGCATGAAGTGTTTCACCACCAGCAGTAGTCCCTGTTATCTTTAATAAAGACTTATAGGTATTAGCAATCGTTTGCCCTGTTAATGTTCCCGTTGCCATTATATTTTCCTCATATTAAAATTTTTCATATTATATCTTCCCAGTTTCTCAACTCTCGTTCCCATACATCATTAAGATTAGTAGAGTTCCACATATCCCTTGCAAGACGAGCTGTTTGAGTAACTATTGAATGTAATGTAAGTCTTAAAGCTAGCATTATACATATCCTAAGTAAGCAATTACCTTACCACTATCTAATTTAAAACCATCCCATCTTCCAAATATAGTCATACCTTGTGGGAATACTTCACTGCCAGTTACAGCTCCACCATTAGCATCAATAGTTGTACTCGCATTATTATCATCAGGCCATAATCCAGCAGTACTTGCGACTAAACCTTCAGAACCAGCATCAAAAGTAGTATCCTCAAGAAATTGTATCGCTACAAACTTTGTTCCAGTTACACCAGTAGTAACAGCATTTGTCGTTCCTGTTACTAATATTGAACCAGCCTGACCTAAAAATTCTCTTGTATATAACGCTCCAGTTGGGTCTAATGCTAACGCCCCAACATCTCCATCATCTAAAGTTCTTACGCTTGCATCATGTCGACCACCAGTCAATACAGGATTGCCAGCAGCTGCATAATCTTCAGCTACATCTCCAACAACTTCAATAGTATTTGTAGAAGCAGGTAAACTAACAATATCTACATTACCAATATTATTATCACCAGCTGCTATTGATAAAACATCTACATCGCCTATATTATTAGTACCAGCTGGAAGTGATTCTCCAAATTTAATATCACCAATATATGTTCCATCTGATTGAGCTGAAATAGCAACCACATCAACTTGCATTTGACTACCATCAACAGCTCCTTCAATAGTCTCTACAGCCCCTTCTATTTCGCTTAAATGACTTGTAGCTGTTGAACCTAAGTCTACTGTACCATCAACCGTTATTGTATTACCACCATCGTGAATATGAATAGAACCATCAGTTTCCATAGCGATTGCACCAGCATCATTAGCATTTACAGATTGAGTACCTGCAAATCCCATCATCATCATACCTTTATGAGTTCCTAATGTGAAAGCTGCGTCGTCAACATGAACAGCATCTGAGCTTCCACCGCTAGCTATTTCTACATATAAAGCACCAGAAGCGTTCATTTGAAACGGAACATAATCTCCATCATCTCCACCTAATTCTGCTAATACATCATTTCGTACACCTAATACAAAATTACCAGTATCCTCGTGAGTATGCGCAGAATCCTCTGCATACTCTGCTCCTGCTACAACATCTACCTGTATTGCAGTCTCTGCACTATTAAGAATCTTATTTAAAAGTTCTTTTGTTTGATATTTTGGAAAAGCCATAATATACTCCTAAACCTCCACCACCGCCTCTAGGGCTATCTTAAATCTGCTGGCATAATTCTTCTTGGGGCACCAGTCTTATCCCGTTTTTTCATACCATATCTTTTAATGGATTCATTCCATTTGCCTTCGTGTGATCTTGCCATACTCATAGCAACAGCAGATGCGTTGCTATCAACAGACACACCAGCCTTATCTTGGTACAATCTAAATTTTACATAATCTATTAATGATGAGTGCATACTATTATCTATGTCTGGAGTATCTGTAATTGCTGATACAGCGTTAGGTTCTCCAGTATAATGTATTAACACTCCATTTGTTACTACTTCATCTATAGGTTTATAGTCTCCTAACCTTTGATGAATAGTATCATTATCACTCCCATTTGTAGTAACTATTGCTAAATGGTCTCCAGTAATAAACCAAGCAATAAAATCTTCTGGATTATTATAAGTACTTGCCATTAGTCTATATCCATTGTTTGTATTTCGTTATTAAGCAATCTAGGTATTTTTACATAATCACCTTTTGAGTCCATAAAATCAACCCTATATACTTTATTTATCTCTACACCAGCATTAGAATCACTTAATGTATACCATTGCTGGTCTGCTACAGTTGTTAGCTTTGCATACTCAATTTTACTATTATATTTACCAAGCTCAACTAATGCCTCATTAACTAAATTCATAATATAATTTTCTGGCGCTTCTGGAAACGCTTGTCTTACTCTAGATATAATTTTTTTAACTGTTAAGCTATGTACTGCCATTAGTCAGAATCCTTTCCAAGTAATCCAATTTGTTTCCATGTTCTTGTTTCATCTTCCCAATCATTTGTAGTCATATCGTTCCAAGAGCCTGGTATTATCCAAGATACACTAGTAGGTAGAGTAACTCCAGTCCAAGATGGAGAAGTATTTAAAGTGACTCCAGTCCATAATGCTCCAGTAAAGGTAAGCGTAGTATTTGAATTACTTGCTGTTGCTTTTTTTGTTAATTCAAAAGTAGTAGAATTGGTAATAGAGCTAACTCTAGAACTAACTGGAATACCTGTTCCAGAAACATTCATTTCTGCTTTAATAGCGCTTGTGCTATCCATTGTAATGGTTGCATCTCCACTAGTAGTATCACAGGTACTATCTGTTGAACTAGGGTAAGGAAGAGTAACTGCAGTCAATGCCATTATGCATCATCCAATATTGCGGCTACTTGAACCACTACTGTTGCAGTTCCTTGTGCAGTAGAATACCCATAAGTTCCATCCATAGTACAAGACCTAGCGTGTAAATCAGCTACTGTTGTATTTTGAGGTTTTAAAATAATCATTTCTCCAGCACCAACTATATTTACACCTTTTAAATTGTAAGCAGCTGTACCAGTTATTAAATCTATAGCAACCCCTTCAGTAGCAGTGCTAGATAAATTTTTAATACAAATCCATTTAACAGAATCACCAGTTGCTACTTGAGTCGATGACCCAAGATATGAATCACCTGTATCTAATAAATCTGTACTAGCTGTTTGGTCTACCGAAACTTCAGCAAATACCCATTTATCGTTTGTATCTTTTGGTTCGTAGTCTAGTATTCCAGACATAGAAGATTTTATTTCATCTAAAAAAATTGAGGAAGATGTGTTTCCTGAAGCTTTATCTGCCATTTTAAGCACCTCTCATAATCTGAATACCCTTATCGTAATCAGTTTGTAATTGTTGACGTTGACTAACAAACCATTGATAATCAGTAATTTGTTTTTGCAACTTTAAATTAAAATTTTGAACCTCAGCAGACACTAATTCTTGATAGCGCTGTAGGTCAGCTCCAAATTTTTGAAGCTTATTGCTATTATCTGAAATAATAGCTTCCATTTGTTTTATAGCATTTTGAATATTTAAAGCTTGGTCTTGTTGTTTATTAGACTGAGAAACAGAAAGTCTAGCTCTAAATTTTTCTATTTCAGCTTGTAATTCTTGATTTACCCTAGTAACTTCTTCTTGAAATTCCATTTGATATATAGAGCTTTCTTTATTAAACTCTGCTTGTTCGTTTGCAAAATGAGCATTAACAGTCGCAAGCTCAGATTGAATTTTTTGAACTGCTGAACCCATTAATTCAATATCTTCATTTTGTAATGCTGTTGTAGCTTGACCAATAGAAGTTGATACACTAGGTTTAGTAAAATTAGGAGCATTTGCACTAACATCTATTTTAGCTGGGACTGTAATAAGGTCAACTAAAGCATCCTCATTGGTTGCGTCAGTATAACTAACAGTAGTTATGCCTAATAGAGTTGGTATCGCTGGCAATGCAATATCTCCTGGTAAAGAGCTAGACTTAGAAGCCATATTCTGCTGTAATGCTTTTATTGCAGCATATAAAATAACTAAATATTCATACTCGTCTGGAAAATATGTAATACTTTCAGCGCTACTTGCGTCTATTCTATTTCCCCCAGAACCAACTTGACTATAAGTAGGCATAGAAACCATCAACCCATTACCATTTGGAAATATATTTATCTTACCATCTTGTATATAATAAGCTGGGTCTGATGTAGTAGCAAAGTGCATATCTGAAGAATCTTGTATTCTACCTCTATCTCTAGCTAAAACCAATCTACAAGGCTGGTCTATCGTTCCATCATTTCTAAGTACGTGTAATATCTTATGACCCTCAGATGGAGTTGTTCCATCAACTACAGCCGTTTCTTTTGCTACTCTTTCCATTACAGAACGAGGCATAGCGTTAATAACCTCATTAGCTCCTTCTGTTATAAAAGAATCTAATGCAGTCTCATCGCTAAATGCTCCTACTAAATCTACTACTTGTGCGCTAAACGTTGCCATTTATTAATATCTCTTTGCTTTTGAGTTACTTTTCTTCTTACTTGCTTTTTTCTTTTTCTTTGCCATTTTTTTTGGCTTTTTGTACATCATCTGATCTACCCTTTCCTCCAGTCATTGTTCGACTAGAAACAGTTTTTAAACCTTTGCCAAACTTACCCATCTAATCCCCATTTCTGATTTCTCATCTTATCAATACTTTTATCCATATCCATAGTATTAAATTCTATATCACTTCTTTTAGCTATATCGCTTCTCATAAAAGAGTTAGTAGTAAACTTTGGAGCAGATGCTCTTTTCCCACACTCTTTACAGTAAAACCAATTTTCTTTATTTGGTTTTTCACAATGTTGACACTTAAGCATTAAGACCCAGATACAACCATTGTCATTACTCTCTCTCCTCGCATAGGGCAATGAGAAATAGAAATAACTTTATTATTAGTTGAGTCTAAAGTCGCTATATAATCATATACATCCTTAGATACATCTCCAGCAGAATTAGTCTTACTTCCTGGGACTATGGGATGTACAAAAACTTTTACATCTGTATTAGATGAGTTATAAACAGCCATTTAATTTCCTTCTATTTTAAAATCTTTAGGATGTTTGGGGCTAAACCTTTTTACGAATAGCCCCACAGTATCCAAAACTGTCAATCCTTATTTATTCGGATTTTTACGCAACACTATGTCCTTTTACAGATGGTGTACGAGTTACTTTTAAGTCCTTTAGATAGATAGCACTATCCTGATTAGTACCTTGTATTACCATATAAGGTACTAAAACATCTCCAGAATTAAAAGTATAAGCAGCTGTTACTGTTGGAGCAGCTAATGCGCCCTGTCCAGCAACTGCAGCACCAACGTGCTTATATGTAACAGCACCATCAGAATCCAAACTAATTTGAAATCTGTGATTCTTGTTAGCTGCTGTAGCTTGAGTAGTATCCGTATAAGTACGAGAACCATCATCTAAAGCACTTGCTATCTGTACATCATCAGCTGATTGACAACCGAAAGCCACAAAGTCATGATAAGCAGGATCTCCACTAGCTGCTGCTAAGATTCCTCCATGACCAGTTTCAAAAGCTGCTGCTTTTCTAAAACCTATGACTGCTGCATCAAAATCAGTCCAGTCAACGTTATAGATTGTCATGTCGATTACAGCTGCGTGAGTTCCAGCAACAATTTTATTGCTATTGCTTCCAAACTGACTACCGCCAAGAACTAATTCAAGACCAGTATTGTCAGCAGTTTCAGCATCCATTTGCATATTCCAACCTGCTGCGGTATTATTTGTATCTACCGAGGGAACAGTTCCATCAACTTGAGGTGTTGTACCAGCTGCTGTAAAAGCACCAATGTAACACATTGTTGAGGGATAAAGCTGTCCATTGCTTCCAGGGAATAAGACACTACCGTGATCACCGTCAGCCATAACACCATCTCCAGAATTACCTATTGAAGATACTACTGGTGGAGCGCAATCAATATAATTCCACTCAAAAATGGTTTCTGGCTTTAGCTTATCTACGTACGATCCACTATTTTTATTTATAATATCAGTATACATAACCTATACCTCCTTACGCTGATTCTACTTCGTAAAGTGCATGGCACTCTGGAAGTGTTATTTCAAGACCAGCTTCAGTAACAATCATATCCTTACGTAAGTCTTCATCAGAATTCTGTACGTTAGTGATGATATGAGTATCACGATTTAAACCATTTCCAACTAATGGACGATATTGACACTTGGTCATATCAGCCATAAGCATAAATCCAGAAGTCTGACCTCTGAACAATGGTTCTTTCACTAGGTGCATTGTACCGTGAACAGTATCAATAGTCATAATCTTATGACCAAAAGCGCCATCTCTTTCTTCGAAGTTATAGCGATTAGCCAATAGAGGGCCGCCATTAGGAGCTCCCATTGAAGCATCCATAAATGCACCATCGCCTAACTTGTTAAAGAAAGTAATTACTGGAAGAGAAGCTAATACTAGCCTGTCTCCAGAACCGCCTCTTGCTGGATCAAAGATAACTTCTAAGTCAGAAAGTAAACGATCGTATGTAAGCTCTGATTGAGCTACACTACGATAGTAAGGTGTGCCAGAGGTATAAGAAAATGCAGTATTACCAGTATTTGGATTTGCATTTTTTGCAATATGCCCAGCTAGACCTTCAGTATACTGAACTCCACCAACACGAGCTCTTTGTCCAAATAACATTGCACGCTCGATATCAACTTTATGTTCACGAAGTTTCATTGCCCAGATTCTTTCAAACTCATTTGAGTATCCACGATAGCGAGTTGCAATCGCAGTATTTGTAAGTTCACAAGCAGTTTTAAAGATTTGAGTATAACCAAAGTCATCCTCAATTTCACTTGACCAAACGTCTGGAGATGCTGATCCTTCAGCAAATGCTGTACCAATTACTTGGCAGTCATCATCATCTGCAAGAACGTTATAACCAGCTACGTTTGAATTAGATACGTCAATAATTTTACCTGTAAATGTACTAGTTGATCCAGCATCTGCTACTGCACTTTCCACTCTAACTAGAGCTTGTGCATAACCAGCTGTTTCTGCATCAGTAGTAGTATTTACGGCAAAAACCATACCTTTAATCAGCCAATCGACTGAATCACTATTTGAGTCAACAGTAAAAGCATAAGAGCTTCCTGCTGCGACTGCAGCTGCACTATTTACATCTGCAGCTAATTTAAAGTTACGACTTGTCCAGTCAATCTTAGAACGATTTTCTAAGAAACGGAAAACTGAATCATCTGTAGGTTGTTTAGCAACTTGAGACAAGTATACGAAGAATGGTGATTCTTCAGGAGCCAATTCAGCAACTCGATCACTAAAATCGTATAACCGTCTTCTATCAGGAGCTTGACCTACACCTGCGCTAGTAGCCGCAGCCGTAACATGACTAGAGAACTTAGTCCCTTGTGTAATAGCCATAATATTTCCTTAATTTATTATTTAAAGTAATCTTCCTGCGTTGCCAGCTTTTAAGATTCTATCCCATGAAACATCTACCTCGCTTTTTACTTTAGGGTCGCCCCCTTGTAAAACACCAGCAGACCTTGGCATAGCTTGAGTTTCAGCCACAGCTTGAATATTTTCAGAAGATGGAGCATTGGTTCCTTTATTATAGAATTGCTTATAAACATTAATTAGAAAATCAACTGGTAGTTGTTCTCTTGGTGTCATAGCAAAATTAATAAATTGATCAATTTCGTTATCATCTGTCATATTATACTTTGACTTAAGCTCACTCTTAAGATTTTGCATAGCAACTTGACTTTGGATACCAGCCATCTGTTCAGAGACTGCTTCATTAACCAAAGCCTTTTCCTTCCCTACTCGTAATTTATACGACGGAGAGTCGGGTTTGTAATAGGCTTCCCACGGGTCAAATGAAGTTTCATCTACCTCATTTTCAGTAGATTGTGCTTCATTGTTAGCAGCAGGTCTTCCCTCTAATCTTTCCTGTATAGCTTGCACTACATCAGGTCTAGATTCTAAAACAGATTGTAACTGCTTTAATGGTTCTAAGGTCTGAACTTCGCCCTGTAGAGATTCATATTCAGCTTTTTGTTTATCATACATGGATTGGAATTTTCTACTTTCATTTTCCCAGTCAGTAGCATAATTCACTTCCTCTTCATTGCCTTCATTAGCAATAATACTAGGAGCTCTATCTAGCCCCTCGTCTTGAGCTTCCATATTTTCATCAACTGCATGCTCTTTACTTACGATCTCAACGTCTGGCATTGATATATCAATACCTTCGCGTTCTTCAGCCAACTTATCCTCATAAGTTCTTCCTGCTTTGTTTTCTGTTGTTTGGTCTTCCATATTTCCTTTCCGAATCTCTTTACTCTAAATATTTTAGGTAAAGCTTGACTCTATTATATATTAACCTTCAACGCCTTCTTTGGCACCCTGTATGCCTTGCTCTTGCTTTTTACCGTACTTGGCTTGCAAGTCAGCTTTATCAATTACATTTTCTAGCTTATTGAGATTTTTTCTTTCCTTGTCCTTGACTTCGCTAAGAACGGAATCAAGTCCACTTTTAAATTTCTGCGTGATAGTTTGTTTTCTAGCGCTAATCATTTCACGCTCAGAAGTTTGTAAATCACCACGTAGTTTCTTAACCTCTTCTTCAAGCTGTCCAATGTACGATTGCATTTGACTCATCGCACCTTTCCTTTGCAGAACACCTTCTTTGTCATAGATATTGGTTTTCTTTAATACCTCGACATCATCCACCAAGCCCAACTTATACGCATCTAAATACATATTGTACTCAGCCATCCTATTTGATGGTAGCGTTGAACCTGATACTATCCGAATATCATGCTGACCTAATGATATGTCATTTTCAATACTCATTAACTCATTTGTTTTATCATCATACATCTTATTGTTAATGGTAAATTCAGTCAAATCATTGTTTGCCTGCACGATTCTAAAAGTCTTTTTAAACCCATAATGTCCTTTGGAAAAATTATATACTACTTTACCAAGAACATCTAGGCTTCCCTCTATATCTTTAAGTTTTGACCTACCTCTAGTTTCTCCCATTTCTTGAAGTAAGTATGTTCCCCTAGCTGTTTCAGCAGCTCCACTTTTAAATCCTTGCATTAGTTCTGATATACCAAAATTTAAATCAATATATGTCTCAACTCTACTTATTAAACCATAGAATTCAGATGCAAGTGGCTGTGGTGCTGGATAATGAGGCTCTCCAAATTCTGGATTATACTCAATAACAGCATTAGGATTTGCCCAATCTCTTTCTAACTGACCAACGTCATCAACACTACCCTCTGGAACTAAAAGTTTTAAACCAGCAGATGCCTGGGCGTGGCTAAGAGTTAAAGAGAATAATTTATTTATTAATCTCTGAGAATCTTTTACCTTTGTAACATCTGACTTAGGGTAAGGTGTATTTGTCCAAATATTTGGGACTGGTATTATGGGATAAACGTCGGTATTTAGAACTTGTTCATAAAGGAGAACTTGACCGACTGTAGCTACATGGCGGATACGTGTCTGAAGAACTTCAACCGCTTCAACCAGCCCCGATTCTATCAAATGAGAGTTTTCAGATAGAATTTTTTCAAAAGCTTCTAACTCAACTATTTTTTCTTCTTGAGTTTCTTTATTGAATAATCTATAATATGGAACTTTAATCTTTTCAAATCGCTCAACTATTCTATATTTCTCATAGCCTCCTCTATCATAATCTTTAACTACATCTGGTGTAAATGAAGAAGATGAATTCTTTTTTGTTGAGGAAGGATAATCTTCTTCATCTGTTGAACTATCTATATTATCAATTATTTCTTCTAGTTTGGGATATAATCCAAGAATCTGCTCTTTAGTAAGAATTGTAGATAATAAAATATGAGCAGCATCCGCATAGTGTCTATCCCTAGAAGCTGGATCAACGTATACACGGAATGGATTAATACTTGTAATCTTAACATCGCCTCTTCCATAATCTGATTCTGGGTCAACAAATACATAAAAATAACCTAAGCCAGTAACGGCATAGTCGTGCACAACTTGCTTGAAATGAGTGTTACAATTAGAAACATCCCATACATATTCAAGTATTGTACGCCATACATTGGCTAATTTATAGTCAGAATCTTCTCTTGCGACTGCAGAGAATTTTGGATTTCTAGATGTTAATAGAGATTTTAATTTATCTACAGCAGCATATACTCTGTCTATGATAAAATCGCCTTGACCAACTGACTGAAGAATTTCTGATTCTTCTGTAGAGTAGTGATTGCCCAAAGAAAAATCAATGGCATCTCTAGCTTCTGTTTCCCAGTTAGCTCTGGCGTCTCTATATCGCCTCCATAAATCTCTATTACTCTGAGCTTCTTCGTGCTCAGCAAAAGTTTCTACGTAGTTAATATTAGGACTCCTTTAAGATCTATATATATAATATAAGCGAAATAGCGCTATTTGTCAAGCGTTTCTATAATCTTTGTCCAGTAATCCAGCTTCTTAGCACAGATTTCTTCGACTTCTTATATTCTTCATTAGATTCTATATTAAAATCATCAGATTCAAACTCACCACTTAATGGTGATCTAGCATTAGTTACTGAATACCATAGGCCATCTAATAGGTCATCATTCTTTCCTTTTGGAAAATGAAACATCTCGTCAACTATTTCTTGATGAATTTTTCTATGAAATAATTTTCCTCTATTCACTATTGGACAAAGCAAAGACTCCAATCTATCTTCTTTTTTTATACCATTAGGAGGCCTAACTCCTCTTGCGATACCTGGAGCCATCTTCCTATCAAACCCACCCATCTTATTAACTGAATCTTTTATAATTCCCTGGGCTCCAACGTGCTCAACATTAACTCTTCTAACTGGATTATACATCTTTGCATATTCAAATATTTTTTGTGGCATTTCATAAAGAGCTAAGTGTTCGCGATAATAATCTATAATATAATAATTCTTTTTACTATCAATAGCAGTAACCATAATAACTTGATAGTCATTACCTGGATTTGCTTCGTATGCTAAGTCAACTCCAATGTATATATTAACTGGGATAATAGTATTTTTATTTTTTAAATAAGCTTGGTTATTCCCAGATATAAATTCATAGTCATGATGCTGCAATTTATCTATTTTAAATTTTGCAGTAGCTAGGTCTCTAGCATCATTCATATACTCTTGAGAAAACTTATGTAGCTGACCTACATTTTCATAATCTTTTCTTATTTCACTTATTTTAGTTTTACTAAAATAAGAAGCCCATAAAGGTTTTCCATCCTCTAAGGCTCTGTGAAATATTACATCCCAAGTGTATTTGTTGTCTTTTTCTTGGGCTTCGAGATATCCATCGTATATAGCCTGTAATGCTGAATCGTAATGTACGATAGTGCCAATTAACCAGATAGATCCCTCATTGCCCTTTGATTCTTCTAAGGAAGGATAAACAGTTGACATCAACCATTCCTTAATCTCTCTTCTCCTGTCTGGAGTTTTTGTATTTAATTCAGATTCAAAGTCATCTAAAATAATATTTGTATACCTAGTACCGAGTTCAGACCTACCACGCAATCTTTGACTAGTACCTTTTGCAATTATTCTGTCTCCACGGCTGGTGGTAATTTCTTTCTCAGTCCATTTCTCTCCAACCATATCTCCAAAATAATAATTAAGAGCATTATTGTATTCAATATGATTTTTTATATACTTTAAATGGTCAACAGCTTGCCCTTGTTCTTCCGATACCCAGGCAGCAAACTCTTTTTTCCCTTGTGGATTAAAATAAATTCTATGCAGTAAAGCAGCCTTAGCCATTGTAGACTTAGAATGACCTCTGGGTAAAACAACACACAGCTTCCTAAGACTTCTATCTAGTAATTTACTTCCAACTTCATAATGAAATGGAGCTGGAGATGATTTCATAAAGTCGTCTGGTAAAAATAGCTGACCAAAAGCTACTAAGTCTTTTGATACTATATTTAATACTCTTTCTTTTTCTGAAAGATTACTTGAATTTATATTAAAATTATCTATTGTACCAGTCTCCACTTTCAATTATTCTAAACATTTTACTTCTTTGCAACATTTCATCCCCAGCTACATAAAGCCAAGCCTCTTCTTCTGAATCATCATCCATTGATACTTTAACTTTAACTCTTCTATAAAGCCCAGAACTGATTCCTTCGTATAGATCATACCTTGCTAGGTCATCCTCAGATACATCGTGAATCTCAACTACTGTTCCAGAACCCTTTTCGTTCTGTATAATAGCTGGAAAACTTTCGTGCCCTGGATATACCAAGGAAGACTTTTCAACTACTCCAGTATTTTCAGAGCCAGTCCTAAGTGTTCCATATACAGCTAGCTTCACTTTTTCTTTTTAGGGCTTGCTTTTTTCTTTTTTAAATTAAACTTTGTAAGATTTGCACCAAAGTGATTTGGATAATCTTTTTTTCCAATTACCCATTCTGTTAAATCCTTAAAAGACTCTTGATTGATTAAGTGAGTAGATATATAACTACTTAACTCTTCTTCATCTAAATCTTTATGGACTTCTAATTCAAATTCAAAAACAACTTTCTTATTCATAATTTCCCTCTATGATTAATATTATCAAAATAAATTAACTTACTCCATGGACTTCTGGAAGTCCAACATACTTTATTTCTAAGTCATCTGTATAAATAGTAAAACAAGTAAAGCATTCTACATAAAGCTCTTTCTCTTCTAAGTCGTGTATGATAAAAGCTTTTGGATATAGTTTATTGTTGCAGAGCTTGCAGCTACTTGACGTCAACTTCTCTTTCAGCGCTTGCAAGCTGCTTGACTTCTCCTGAACCGATGGCATCTAATTGTTCCTTTGTAAAACCTTGAAATACAGCTACTGACTCTGTTCTCTTTTCAGTATCCATCATTCCAGTTATTTGCATTAATGTCTTAATAGCTTGAATCTTGTCCCTATCGTTTGATTCGCCTCCATCAACTATTGACTTCATTTGTTCTAATAGATACAAAGGTGTAATATCTGCATCTGAAAGAACTTTATCTATTTCTTCTCTAATCAATTTCTGTATCCTTTTAGCTTTTAATAAAATTTTGGCTTGACCTTCGGCATACTTTCTGTTGTCAGTTGGGTATGCCTGCAAAAAAGCGTCCACCATATCAGTACCCTTTGCAACAAATTGAGCAAACAAAAACTCTCTTTGTGTGGTTTCTTTTTTCTCAATTTTATGCTTATAAGCATTAGTGTCAGCCAAGCCAAATGAATAAAGATTTTTCCTAGGATCGCCCTCCATCTTTGTTTTATCTAAACATACGAAGGTTCCAAGAGGTACTCTGATATAATGTCTAATGACTTTATCAGACCCAGATGCCTTTAACTTCCCTCGCTTCAGAACCTTGCACACTTGACCGTCGTCTGAAACTACCCAGTTACCTTCGGTACCATCCCTCCAATTATCAACAACATCAATAAGTGGGTTGTACCTCTGAAACTCTTCTATGTCTTTATAGATAGGATGATCAATCTTATTTATTTTACGAGTAATCATCTACTATACAATATAACCGATTTTACGCTTAAAGTCAAGAGGTAGCCCTTACAGCTATATTCTTGTCCAGAGTATTTCTTTTACCTCTAATGTGTGGAGACATACATCCTTCGCAGTAAAATAAATCATATTTACTAGCACCAGTATGGTAATATTTACCAGTATCGGTTAAGGAGTCACCACCACAAACTGAACATACATTTTCATCCATCATAACTGCTATGTTAGGATGACTTCTCATATATGGTCTAAGTTTAAGATACATCTCTTCTAAGCCTATAACATCATTACGATTATATTTTTCCATTCTTTTTAAAGCTGCACTATCTCCATTCATACAATCTATCCATAATTGAAACTCTGTATCAAGTTTCTCTTCTAATCCTAGAAACTTAGTAATGTAATCTTGTTTATTAGAACTGAATGCAAACTCTTTCCTGGCAACCTTAAGAGTATCTATTGTCTTATAAGGCATTGGAGGTATCATACTATTTGATATAAACCTTGCCTTTAAT
>Ga0208919_1001382_pt1 | contig 14093 bp, 15 predicted proteins | sample 4_EtaG_FD_184076 | JGI IMG/M metagenome (GOLD analysis project Ga0208919, IMG submission 184076) | Marine viral communities from the Subarctic Pacific Ocean - 4_ETSP_OMZ_AT15127 metaG (SPAdes) (version 3) | ecosystem: Environmental > Aquatic > Marine > Oceanic | place: Pacific Ocean | collected...
GGCCAACAGAGCTTGGAACGGCTCGGACTGGACCCACCGACGGACCTCCGTCTGGCGATCCTCGAGCGTCGTGGCGACGTTGTCGTTGCCCGTCCTCCGAACCGGGAACTCGTCGCTGTCGTGGCTCGAGTAGTAGGTGAGGGCACTTGACAGCGCGTAGGCATTGAGGCCGCGATGGGCCGCCTCGATGCGGGCACGCTCGATGAGCTGCTCCGCGCGGCGATCGGAGATAGAGGGCAGGTCCCGGATGGTTTGCTGCATCTGGTCCCAGGTGACGCCGGCGTCGGCCCATTCGCGCAGCTCGTCGACCTGCTCCTGGAAGCGGGACGCCGCATTGAGCAACCAACCCTGGAACAGCTCAACCGTGGCACTTTTGGTGTGCCGCTTGCTGACCAGGTCAACCGGCCGCATCGCGACCATGCCATTCTTACAGATGAGGTCTAGAGTGCCGACGGATAGGCGCGTAGCAGTGCCGCCGTCGTAGCCGGTCGAGATCGACAGGCACGACGCAACTGACGTGCCCACGTTGAGCGTGCTCGCGGTCACGTTGCCGTACTCGAGAGCCTCCTTGAAGGCCTTGATCGTGTATTCCCTCTTTACGAATGCGCCGCCGTTCGAGGTGCGGTCTTTGATCTCGGTGCTGGCGATCTGCTCCGGCGTGAACACCGAGCGCATCGCGGTCTCCGCGGCGGCCACCAGGTTGCGCATTTGGACGACCTCATAGCGATTTGAGACAACGCCAAGCGGGATCGCTTCGCCATCACGTGCGGCGAAAGTGCCGACCAGTCCACTGATGGGGATCCGTCGGCCGTCATTGCCGACGCCTTCGATCGGGCGCGTGACGACCGGCGCCAGGATCGGCGACGCGGCGTGGCTCGCGAAAGCCTCCGGCGGGGCAAAATTGTCATTCGTGCGAATGTGGGTCATGGTTACTGCTCCTGACCAATGTGGGCGACCCGTCATTTCAGCGTGGGGACAGCCCGGTTTCGGGGCGGGCCGGCCGGAGCTGCAACTCGGGCCGGCCCTTGCGTGTCTCTCGACACATGTGCATAATTGCATGTGGCCATAAAAAATGCAAATACATATGCATTTTATTCTAGGTCATAAACAGCAACTGGTTTGAGGGAGGACTCAAAAATGCCGATTAAAAACCTATCCGGTTTAATCGAAAAGGTCAGACGGATGAAAGAGAGATTCGGTCGCCGCCAACGCGTTATGAAGATCCGTGGCCGCGAATACGATGAGGTACTCTCTCACGCTATCTGGGTCTATCGCCGACCATTATGTCGCTCGATGACACGGGCAATATTGACCTTGACCAACCACGACATGGGAACCGGCATTGGCCAGACGCTGTGGAAATGGCGCGATGCCAGCGTAACTAGCACCAGTGTGAGCCGCGTTGTGGTCGATCTGCTTATGGAATATCCAACGGTAACAATCAGTCAGATCGAGGCGCAGTGTCGCGCCGAGGCGATCTCGGTGACACGGACAACCGTCACGAAGATAATGACACATGCCGTCGAGCTTAAAATTTTGGAAATTGCCGGGGGCAAGGGCGGGCGCGACGGCAAGGAATATGCCATGACTACGCTGGCGCGCGAGGAACTGATAGACAGGATGACCCTAAAATATACTGAACCTGACGTTTTGGATTTTGCACGAAATGTGATGATGATCCATAGGATGCGGCAGACATATGAAATCGCGTCGAAGGAACGTGAAAGCAACCCCAATCCAATGGATAACGAAGCCTCAATATTTGCGATGGCTTTGGCCGGTGATTTTGATGAAGAGGAATGACACAATTTGTGTCATTTGCTCCCATTTCGCGGGCGCTAGATAACTTTTCGCGGGCACTAGCTCTCACAAAAAGTTAGCTAGATAACTTTTAAAGTTAGCTAGATTTCGCCCAAAGTTATTCGCGGTATGCTAAGATCGTCGTCTTATGAAAACCGCAGAGACCTTGCTAGTATTTGACGATCGCGCCGACGACGACCGCCGAGATCTCGACGCTCTGCTCTCCGAGATCCTCGAGCGGCATCGGCGCATAAATGGCGTTAGTGCTCTCGGGGTGGAGGGCGTATCCGCCAGCCGGCGTGCGCTCCAAGCGCTTACACGTCGCTTCGAACTCCGGGCCCGATCCCGATCGGTGCGCGATCACGTATCGGCCGACCGGGACGTCGTCGATCTCCGGGTCGTGGCGCCGGCAGAGGAGGATAGTCCCCCCCGGGAAACGACGGTCCATACTGTCGCCGCGGACCTCTAAACCGAAGACGTCTTCCGCGAACATTTTGTTGGGATAGCTGATGAGTCGCCACTCATCCTGGGGCCAGGCAACGGCCTCCTGAAACACACCGGCCTCGACGGCGGAGATGACGGTCAGCGGCGTGGGCCCACCCATATATTTCACGTCTCGCAGCGTCGGTGGGGAGGCGGTGTGCAGGGCGATCGCGTCAAAGCCGTCGTCGGTGCAGGCGGCGAGCATCTTTTCAATCTCGACGAACCGCTCAAGCGGAAGCTCAATCGCCAGCTCCGACAGCTCACTGGTCTCGTATCGGTCTAGCATCTCACGCTGCCCGTCATGCAACTGATTGTGGGCCCAATCCAATTGGGACTGGACAATCGCGCGGAGTGTTGACGCCTTCAACTTCGTCGAAGGCTGACTGTCCGACATAAACCGGGTGAGTGTGGATGGCGACACGCCGGCCTCCTTGGCCAGCCGACTGTATGATTTGTCGGTGAGTGTTCGCAGTATTATCAGAGCGCCCCTGAGCTGCGAAATTTTCTCATCTTCCCCTTTGTCCATATGCATTTATACCCGTGCATACGCATCCTCGCAAGCACATATGCGTACCATCAAATGCAAATAAGTTTGCATTATATATGGCGAATGTGATAAGTTGTGATTTATGGACAACACGGAACAAATGATGAGCGCCGTCTCCACGTTCGAGGAGATCGCCGACCGGGCTGCGGCCATTGGCCTGTCTCTAGCACAACTCTGTCGTGAGGCCGAGGTCAGCGAGAGCACCATTCAGCGCTGGCGACGCGGCGATACGGATCCTTTCCGGACCGTCCGCCGAATTGACGATGTTTTGCGCCGGCACGAGGATCAGGCAGCGTGATAGTGATGGGCATCGATCCTGGAATCACCGGCGCTGTCGCCCTCGTTGGCGACGGTCACCTGGCGGTCGAGGACATCCCGACAATGGGTGATGGAAAGCGTCGCATTATTAATGCCACTGGTTTGGCCGACCTCGTTCGCCGTTGGGAACCGACAGTCGCCATCCTGGAGCGCGTCCATGCGATGCCAAAGCAAGGCGTCTCGAGCTCGTTCCGTTTCGGCCAGGCCCTCGGCACGATCGAGGGTGTGCTCGCCGCCCTTATTATAAGTAGCCGATATGTCACGCCGGCCGGTTGGAAGCGACACTACCGCCTCCCGGCCGAAAAGGACGCGGCTCGACTGGCTGCAATTCAGCGCTATCCGCATATCGCGGATCGGCTTGCTCGTAAAAAAGACCACAACCGGGCCGAGGCGCTTCTGATCGCGCATTGGGGCAGGGAGGCAGTATGACTATGATGGAGCACAAACACCGCTTCGATATCCTCCGCCTGGCCGAGGCCGCGGTCACCGACCGCGAAAAGCAATACAGCTCGCCAGACGTCAATTACGACCGGGTCGCCAGGATCGTGACGGTCATCCTCGAAGAGAAGCTGCGGCTCGGGGTGGAGCTATCGCCGGCCGACATGATTATGATCAACCTAGCGATCAAGCTGTCGCGGCTGATCGAAACACCCGATCATCGGGATACGCAGGTCGACATCGCCGGCTATGCCTCACTGATGAGTGAGGTCGTCTGATGATGGACCTCAAAATCTGGTTGAAGGGCGCGAAGGCCGGCGACTCAACGATCTATTTCAGCGGGTATCTGGCCGCGCAGAGCCTGCGCCATCCGGACCGGGCCAACGCGTTGGCCGCTCAGAGCATGGCCCGTGACGGCCTGGTCTACCTGACGCAGCGCCGGCGTGCCGGCAAGAAAATGGGTTTCGATTATATTGTTACCAAGGCAACAGCGGCCAGTTCTGACCGCACCTGGACCAAACCGCCGGCTACAGAATACGCCTCCCGGAAACGTATCGAGGAGGGTTGGTGATGATTGAGCTGATGCCTCATCAGGAGGACGGCGCACGGTGGATTTCCTCGAGCAGCCGCGATCTCCTGCTCCACTGGGACCAGGGTGTTGGCAAGACTTACGCGGCCGTCGCAGGCTGCGACCAGGTCAGTGCCAGTAACATCCTCGTCATTTGCCCGGCCGTTGCCCGGCGCAACTGGGCGCGCGAGGTTGCGGTCTGCCAGACGATGGACCGGACGATCGTGGTCATCGAGAGCCAGACCGACCTTCCGGCCAACCCGGACGGTGTCATTATAATATCGTATGATCTGGCGGTTCGTCTGGCCGAGCCACTGTCCCGCTGTTACTGGGACATGCTGGTCATCGATGAGCTTCAGTTCCTGAAAAACCCGTCGGCCAAGAGAACCAAGGCGGTTTTCGGGAGGGGCAAGAACCTGGGCATCGCCGGCGGCGCCGAGCGGATCCTGGCCCTCTCCGGTACGCCGGCGCCCAATCATATCGGTGAGCTGTACCCGTGGCTGTCTGGTATCGGCTATATAAATGGAGACTACACCGGATTTCTGCGTCGGCACTGCCTGCTCCAGGACACGCCCTGGGGAATAAAGGTCACCGGAAATCAACGCGACGAAGTGAGTGCGCTGATGCGCCGCGTCGCGCCATCAATTTCACGCATCCGCAAGGCCGACGTCCTGACGGACCTGCCTCCGGTGCGCTTCTCCTCGATTGAGGTCCCCGGCGACCATACGGCCGAGCAGGTGCGAGACCTAGAGGCCGAGTACCGGACCGAGATCAACCAGCTCATCCAGTCGATCGAGGGCAAGGCGCTGCCGCCGTCGGATCACATGACGACGCTGCGCCGGCTGACAGAAATGGCAAAGGCTGGCGACTGCATCGCGATGCTCCGCCAGGAGCTGGGCGATGGCGCGATTGACAAGGTCGTCGTCTTCGCGACACACCGCGACGTGATCTCTGCTCTGGCGGAGGGCCTCGATACGTTTGGCGTCGAGGTGCTGCACGGTGCGGTCGCCGCGGCCAGGCGTCAGGACGCGATTGACAATTTTCAGGCCGGAACGGCCCGGGTGTTCGTAGGGCAAACCGTGGCAGCATCTACGGCTATCACATTGCATGCCGACGGCGCCTGCCAGGATGTTGTTTTTGTTTCGGCCGACTGGGTGCCGGCTAACAACGCTCAGGCCGTGGCGCGCGTTCATCGCAAGGGGCAGACCAATGCCGTGACGGCGCGGTTTTTGCATTTGTCCAACTCTGTCGACGAGGCCGTGACGCGTGCCCTGTGGCGGAAAACACGGATGCTGGCCGAGGTATTTGGCGATGAGGGGGAACATTATGCCGCTTGATTCCAACAATTGTGACGATGTGACGGCTGTGACGGCACATTCCACCCTTATGGGGGGAAGTATTGCCGAGCGCCGGATGAACTGCACCGCGAGTTATCGCCTGGAAAGCCAGCATCCCGAGCCGCCGTCGTCGATCTATGCGGCGCAAGGCACGATGCTTCACTCGGTGATCGAGCAGTATCTCGACGGCAAACCGATGCCCGAGCTGTACGGCTACGAGGAAGAGGGCTGCGTCTTCGACGGCGACCTGGAGGAAGAGTTGATCCAGCCAGCGCTGGACTGTTTGCGGAGCCTGCAGATCGCACTGGAGATAGATGACCTCGAATTCTTGACCGAGGCCCGGGTCGCATTCCAGGACTTCGATGCTTTTGGCACTGTTGATCTGATGGGCACGACGTCTCATTACACGATCATCCTGGACTGGAAATTTGGCCGCGGCGTCAAAGCAGGGCCGGGAGCGCTACGCTACCAGCTTCCCTTCTACGCGGCAGCGGCACGCAATACGCCGGAAGTGTCGGACATGTTCGCGGACGACAAGCAGATCGTCCTGGCTGTCGTGCAGCCGGCCATGCGCCAACCTTTGACCTACAAGATAGTCTCCCACGACGATCTCGACGCATTCGAGTCGAGGGTCCGGGCGACCATCTCGGCGATCGGTGCCGACCTGGAGGAGGATCCAGTGTCCGGCAAGTGGTGTCGGTGGTGCCGGGCGGCAGCGGTATGTCCGGCCAGGACGGGTGCCGCCTCGGCGATCGTATCTGACAACATCGAGGCGGAGACGCTCGATGCCGATGAGATCGGATACTACTTGGGTGTTGCCTCGGAGCTGGAAGACTGGATCCGCGCGATCCGCAGCCATGCGCACCGCACATTGGATGCTGGCGACAAGGTGACCGGCTACAAGCTGGTGCAGCGACGAAAGACACGACGCTGGTCCGACCAGGAGGGCGCAGAGCGTTTCCTGCGGTCGCATGGCGTCAACGAGATTTTTGAAGATCCAAAACTGGTTTCGCCCGCGAGGGCAGAAAAACTGCTGAAGGGCGCCGCCGATAGCGACGACCTGGGGCAGTTCATTACGTCGACCTCAACGGGGTCGACGATTGCACCGCAGGACGATCCCCGTCCTGCGATAGAACAGTCGAAAGGACTAAACGACAATGACTGATATCTCAGTTATCGAACAAAACCGCGCAGCCCTGTCTGTTTTTGAGGAGGAAGCCGCGGGTTTCGCCAGCGGCCACCAGTACCTCAAATACACCAAGGGTGACTGGTCCTACGGGTCCAACGAGACCGAGGTCACGCCGGACATCGAGATGGCCGTCAACATGAACGCTTACGCCAAGGGTTGGATTTGCTGGAAAGAAGGCAAGGCCGTTGACGAGCAGATGGCCCCCATCGTATCGGGCCGGAAGATCGAGCAGTCGGCACTGGCCAACCACGGGCCATATGCAAAAGGCGACGGCTGGAGCGCGCAACACTCGATTGCCCTGAAGGCCATCGAGGAGGGCGTCGAGCTTAAATACTCGAGCAGCACGAAGGGCGGTATCAGCGCTCTGAAGGGTCTGGCCGCAGCGTATGTGACGCAGGTCAAGTCAGGGTCTAGCGACCTGGTGCCGATCGTCAGTCTATCGACGGACAGCTACAAGCACACCAATTTCGGCAAGATCCACACCCCGGTGATCGCCATCCTCGGCTGGACCAATGATGAGGCCCTCGCGAGTGGTGATGTTGATCTGGGTCAAGCGGAGGATGACACGCCGCCGTTTGAGCTGGAGCAGCCCGAGGTCGCGGAACCAGCGCGTAAACGTCGGCGCCGGACCTCGGAGGCCCTTCCACAATAGCCTGGCAGCTCTCACAGAGGACCGGGATGGCGTGGCGCGGCAACGCCGCGTCATCCCGCCGACACTGACATGGACGACCACGAGATTGCAATCGCAACGATTGCGGCCGCGCTTGGCGGCGCCCGGCAGGAAGGTGACGGGTGGGTAGCATTCTGTCCGGTCCACGAGACGGACGGGGAGCATAACCCGAGCCTGATCCTGTCTGCCGGCCGCAGCCGCCCTGTCGTCGCGCACTGCCGATCTGGTTGCGATCAGAATGACGTCAGCACCGCAGTGGACGCGGTGATCGCCCGGCTGGGAGAGGATGAGGCCTTCGCCGTGAACCCGGCGCAGCCCAGGACCTCTCGCGCGGGACCCACTAAGCACCGACGCGTCCTCGAGGCGGGTGCGCCCGTCGCTGCATACGAGTTCGTAGAGGCCGACGGCACGTATGTGGTGACGAAGATCCGCTACGAGGCGGACCTCGATGGTAAAATTGAAAAGACTTTTCTATTCTGGGATCGCGCCTGGGCCGGTTCGCAGCCGAGATTCGGCATGCCGTCCGGTGTCGATATCCCCCTATACAATATGCCGGCCATCTCTGCCCTCGATGCGGACGATATTGTTGTCGTCGCCGAAGGCGAGAAGGACGCAAATGCGCTGATCGGCATCGGCCTGGCCGCCACCTCGACGCACAACGGTGTGACGACGTGGCGCCGGCACCAGATCGAAGCGCTGCGCGGCCGGAATGTTGCGATCGTGCCCGACCTGGACGACGCCGGAGACGGATACGCGGCCATGCTCCAGGGTCTTCTTGCCGGCGTAGCGTCCAGCGTCCGGATCATAACATTGCCTGACCTGGCGCCGGGCGGCGACGCATCTGACTGGGTTGCCGGTGGCGGCAATTATGACGCCTTCTGGGATTTTTATGACGCCGCTGCGGATGTCGGGGAGGGTCCCAACCCTGGATGGCGCGCGGGTCTGGCCGTGACCCAGGATGGCACGGTCCGCCAGAACGATGCCAATCTGATGACGATGTTGGAACAGGCGCCCGAGTTTTTCGGCGGGCTACGGTTCAACGAGTTTTCCAACACAATCGAATTATGGGCCGACGGCTGGGATGCCGGCGGCGATCTGCCACGATCGTGGAATGATGCGGATGAGAGTGCGCTGCTGCGCTGGGCGCAGGCCGACGTCTTCCCCAGTATGGCGCGAAATAAGATAGTGCCGGCGGTGCAATACACCGCAATGCAGCGTGCCTACGATCCGCTGCAGGATTACCTGGACGGGCTGGTCTGGGACGAGGAGGAGCGTCTCGACTGGTGGCTGACCGACTACATGGGTGCTACCGGCAACGCGGAATATATAAAGGCGATCGGGCGCATGTGGCTGATCTCGGCTGTCGCTCGGGCCTACGATCCGGGGTGCCAGGCGGACCATATGCTGGTGCTGGAGGGCGCGCAGGGTCTTTATAAATCGTCTGCGCTTCGGGCCCTGGTGCCGTTTGAGGACTGGTTCAGCGACGACATTAGCTCGATGCGTGGTGATAAGGACGACAAGCTCGCCTTGCACGGCCGGTGGATCATCGAGGTGAAGGAGTTGGAGGCGCTCCGCAAGGCCGAGATCGGGTCCATCAAGAGTTTCATCGATACGCGGATCGACAAGATCCGGGTGCCGTATGGCCGGAGCGTGCAGTCGTTTTATCGCCGCTGCGTCCTGGCCGGCACATACAATCCGACGGGCCACGGCTATCTCAAGGACGCCAGTGGCGGCCGCCGCTTCTGGCCGGTGACGGTTTCACAACTGGCCGATGTTGAAGGGCTGACGTCAATCCGCGACCAGCTATGGGCGGAGGCGGTGCGGTGTTACCAGGGCGGCGAGCCCTGGTGGACCCACGACCATGTGCTGCAGCAGCTCATCGAGGCCGAGCAGGAGGATCGCTACCAGGCGGATCCACTGGAGGATCTCATCCACAGTTATATCGAGAGCGAGTGCATCGCGGACGACAGTGCCGGCCCACAGAACATCAAGCGGGCCTGGATGGCTCGAAAGACACCGCTCGAGACCTTCTTTACCCACAATTTCTGTGAAGATGTGCTCTTGCGGAGCGTTGAAAATGTGCCCCGCATCAGCCTCAATATCATCGGCCAGTCGATGACCCGGTTGGGCTGGAAGAAAGGCAAGTACCACAACCCGCGGACCCAGAGATCGCACCAGGGTTGGCGGCGTCCGGACGATCAGAACCAACCTCCCACTCCGCCAAAACCAAAGTGGGAGGTGCCCGTTCTCGACGCGACTGACGAGCTGGTCGATATCCCGTTTGGGCCTTTTGCGGCAGTGGAAGCGCTCAAAACCTCCCAGTCTGGCGATAAGTGGGAGGCCAAGGGGGAGGTCGATGGGGAGGTGGTAAGTGCCGGCGGCACAAGTGAAAAAGCACAAACCTCCCACTCCTCCCACTTAACTTCTTTAGGAGATCATACAATAGTTACGAATACCCCTATAGGGGTAGTGGTAAAAGTCTTCGACACTGAGTGGGAGGTCGGCCTGAAGGCGGCGCGTGAGGCGGTTGCCGCTGCGCTCGCCGACGGTGCGGTCGGGTTCGACCTGGAGACCGTCGGCCTCTTTCCCGGCGGCGAAAACAGGGTCCGCCTGATGCAAATCTGGCGCGACAATCACGAGCTGATCATCGATCTCGATGGCTGCGGCGGTCTTGCCCCGTTTGGCGATCTTCTCGCCGACGGTGAGCTGATCACATTTAACGGCTTATTCGAGATGCGGTGGCTGGCCGATGCCGGCATCGATGTGGTCGTCGACGATCTGGCATTGATTTGGTCGGCAATCTATGGCGGCCCGTCGAGCCTGGCGTCAGTAGTCAAGGCGACCATCGGCGTCGAGATGGACAAGGCGCTGCAGAAATCCGACTGGTCCGGTGATTTGACGCAGGCGCAGCTCACCTATGCGCTCGACGATGCGCGCTACACACTCATGGCCTGGCGGCACCTCACCAAGATCATGAGCGAGGGTCAGATCCGCGGCTATGATCTTTTCCGCAATGCTCTGCGACCGACGCTCCGGATGATGATGGCCGGTGTTGCGATCGATCTCGATGCACACAAGGCCTTTATAAAACACCATGGGCACCGGGTTGATTGGGCTGACGGCTGGCTGGAGCGGCACGTTGAGGATGTTTCGAACTGGTCGAGCGGTCCGCAGGTATCGGCCTGGCTGGACCGGGTCCTGCCCGCGGCGGTCAAGGCCTCCTGGCCCAGGACGGACAAGACAAACACGCTCAAGACCGGCGCCGAGGCCTATAAAACTGGCGCGTCCAAGGTCGATCGCAATCTGCGGCGGATCTTCTGGGCGCTTCAGATCCGCGCCGCGTCGGGCAAGCTCGTCTCAACCTATGGCGATAGCCTTTTGTCCCATGTCGAGGATGGCCGGCTGTACGGACAGTTTTCCATTGGCCGTGCCATTACCGGCCGGATGACTAGCAGCAAACCGAACCTGCAGAACATGCCGGGCCGCGGTTCACTCGGTAAAGCGTTCCGCCGCCTGTTTACCGCACCGCCTGGCCGCTGCCTTGTCGTGGCCGACTACTCTCAGATTGAGGTGCGGGTTGGCGGTATTCTCGCCGACGAGCCTGTCCTGGAAGAAATGTTTGCCCGCGGCCACGACGTGCATTCCGCGACCGCAGCGGCGTCGCTTGGCCTCGATTATGAAGATGTTATTGATTCGAAAAGAAAGCCCCTGGCGAAATATGCTGAAGCACGGGCGGCCGCCAAGGCGATCACGTTCGGCATGCAGTACGGCATGGGCGATCGCACCCTGGCCGGACAACTGGGCATAACGGTCCCGGAGGCACGCAAACGTATTGCCGAATGGGAAGAGACCTTCCCGAGGGTTGCGGCCTGGCGTATCGAGAGCGCCAGGACGAGCCGGCGGGCGAAGGGCTTTGTTTTGCACTCGGGCCGGACGATCACCCTCGACTACAAGCCAAGTCCCCAGGCTGGCTACAACTATCCGGTCCAGGGCGCGGCGGGCGATGTGATCTATGCCGCACTGGCTGAGATCGATACCGCCCTGGAGGGGCTCGACGCAGAGCCAATCCTGGTCGTACACGACGAGATCGTCCTGGAGTGTTCCGAGGCCGATGCCGAGGCTGCCAAGGAACGACTGGAAGCGGCCATGGTTCGGGGCTTCCTGGAGATCTTTCCGGACGGAGAGACGCGGGGCCTGGTCGGATCCAAGATCAGTAGGATCTGGGAAAAATGACCGAACGCAACAACAAAGACACGGTCCTCGAGGAGACCATGCGCGCCGGCGTTTATCGGCGCCGGCGGGTGGATCTCCTGGAGACCTGGCTACGCAAGGGTGTCGTCGATGACGCCCAGTATGCCGCCGGCAGCGTTTTCCGCAGCTATTTTGAGCGGTCCCGGATGCGTGACCGTTATAGCTCGATGCGGATGGAGCGGTCTGGTCTCGATTCCGCCCAGGCGCCGGATGTCGAAGGCTACATCGAGGCGCGTGACGAGGTGCGTGGGGTCATGGCGCTACTGGGTTCCAGCATGGGCCCAGTGGTCTGGGACATCTGCGGCAATGGCATCAGTCTGCGGCAGCATGTCGACCATGTCGCCGGGCGCAGCGTGCCGGAGGCCAAGGGGCGCCTCATATCGGGCCTCGATCTTATGGCGCGTCATTGGGACCTGGGTAATGGGTAAGCGCAGCGATTTTGAGAAGCGGGAGCGCGACTTCTATCCGACGCCGGAGGCCGCGGTCGGTCCACTGATCGATCATATCGACGATGTTTGCGTGTTTGATGAGCCGTGTGCCGGCGCCGGTGACCTGACGCGTCACCTCGTATCGCGTGGCCTGTCGGTCGGTCGGCAGTCCGACGTTGAGCCTCGAGGATTCGGTGTTGAATGTATTGATGCAATGGATCTGGCCGACTGTGCGGGAGATGTGTTCATTACAAACCCGCCCTGGTCACGCCATCTAATGCACCCAATTTTAGCGCACCTTATATCGCTTGCCCCGACCTGGGCCCTGATCGATGCGGACTGGGCCCACACCAAACAAGCGGGGCCGTTCATGGATTGCTGCGATCTTGTGCTCTCGATCGGCCGGCTTCGCTGGATCCCCGGATCCCCATACACCGGCAAGGATAACTGTGCCTGGTATCGGTTCTCTCCGGGAGAGAGTTCGACCGTCTTTTATGGGCAGCCAATCAAACAATGGGCGCGTTTAACAGAAAGGAAACTTTCCCGGCCGCGCGTCCAGCCGGAGCGTGTTCCCCCGCGCTCCGGCACCATCTATCCGACGCAATTGTCTTTGTTCTGCGGTGCTCGCAATGAATAAGCAGCCGCTCAAATTTGGCGAGGAACGGAGCCTCGGTCTGGTGCATCTGCCCATGAAGCTCGCGGAGGCGCAGGCATTCACCGCGGAGCACCATCGTCATACGCCGCCGCTGAAGCGGCACATGTTCACCATTGCCGCCTACGAGCTTACGGAGACGGGGATCTGTATCCGTCGTGAACTGCGGGGAGTTGCGACCGTCGAGAGGTGCAGCAGCGCCTGGTCGAAATGCCCGGACCGACTGGAGGTCCGCCGCCTGTGTGTGACACCTGATGCGCCTAAAAACACATGCTCTTTTCTGTTGGGAAAATGCAAGCAGGCGGTTTTCGGGATGGGCTATAAAATCCTGGTCACCTATACGCAGCCTCACGAATCCGGCGCCAGTCTGAAGGCTGCGGGGTTCCGGGTTACGAAGCGGGCCGCGATTTGGAACTACGAGGACGGATCGATTGGGGGCGGCCTGTTGACATGGGTCGCTAAGGAGGGGCGGCAACCGGACAAGGAAGACCGCGATTTCACGAACGATGTTCTGGAAGAGCTTCAATCGTTTGTTAACTGACGGGGCTGCCACATAATGGGCCTGGATGATCGAATTGGATTTTAAAAATTTGATTCGATGGGACTGAAACGTGGGGGGCTAGCACAAAATGGGGTTGATAGGGCGGACGGGATTTCAGAAATTTGATTCTACGGGAGTGAAAGGGGAATAAAATGGTTGGTGGCGCAAAATGGATTGTCGGGTTTGACCCGTTTTCCGAGAATGAGCAGGGTTATGTGATTCACCGGCAGGCACCGGCGTTTATGGCGAAGTGGGGCATCGAGAGCGAAGACATGGCGATACTTGACGACCTCGTCTATACCGACGCGAAGGAGCCGGATGCCATCGCGGTGCATGGTTTCGAATGGGTTGATGAGCCACCTTCTGAGGAGCTGTTCCGAAGGACCATGGCCGAGGCGACTCGGGCTATCGAGGAGTTCATCCTGGTTATCGACGGTATCGTCGAGGATGAGCGTGAAAATCAAGGGTAAACACAATATGTAGTATATTCTGTTGACTGTGTAACAATATGTGGTAGGTTTTTCCCAGGTTGGGATTTTTGGGTGTCCCAGCCGCCTCCCTTAACCTTCGATGGCCCGGCGTTCCTCCCCTTGCGCCGGGCCATTTCTATTTGAGGATTCTAATGCCCCGAGTTGCAGGCAAGAAGTACAGCTATGATAGGGCGGGCCGCGAGGCAGCCGCCCGTGCGCGCAAGCGCCGGAAGTCGTCTGCCAGGATCAAGACGGTGGATGCCAAAAGGGGCCGCCGCCTCAAGTCCAAGAAGAAGCGCGCATGACAACGAAGCGGCCGCGCGGCCGGCCGGTAAAATACAAGCAGGCCTTCGCCGATCGGGTTGAGGACTTCGCCCTGGTCGGCATGACGGACGACGAGA
>Ga0208919_1001383_pt1 | contig 14089 bp, 21 predicted proteins | sample 4_EtaG_FD_184076 | JGI IMG/M metagenome (GOLD analysis project Ga0208919, IMG submission 184076) | Marine viral communities from the Subarctic Pacific Ocean - 4_ETSP_OMZ_AT15127 metaG (SPAdes) (version 3) | ecosystem: Environmental > Aquatic > Marine > Oceanic | place: Pacific Ocean | collected...
AACTACTACCAGCTGAAAATCCAGATATATTATCAAGATCTGTAGATGCTAAAGCTGTTCCACCATCTCCACCAAAAGCTGTGCTTTTTACAGCTATGACACTACCGTCATTACTAGAGAATCCATATATTTTTATAGTAGCACTAGCTACTGTCCCTGTAATACCAGAAGTATCAAAATACATAAACGATCTACCTATTCCGTAAGCAGTTCCACCCCCTCTTGTTGCAGCTTTACTTACCAAAGTAAAGAAGCTATTCGCAGAGTTACTAGTATTAACAAGACCACCAGAGCCATTATGATCTCTAGCGTTAGCCCACGAACTTTGGGCATTTATTGAACAACGACCATCATCAGTATTTCCGTACAAATCTGGCATTAGAACTGTTTTTTAGGTAAGTGATATGTATTAGATTGAAAATACATATTACTATCTGGATTTACACTTATAGATTGATACGTAGTTCCATTTATGTATAAAACATCATCCGTATCTGAATAGTTATTCCACCACGTAACTCTTGCACCATCCTTTGTAAAATTAACAACTTCGCTTACAAATCTCAAAGCATTGTCATCACCCCATGTATCATAAAACACTCCATCGTAAGTAGATAAAGAATCTTTTACAGCATACCAATCTCCCTCTACTATAGTTACATTAGGTTTATCAGCAGCCCAAGCTTTAGCTTTTTCTATAACTTGAGGGTGGTTCTCTACTATGGTATGAGATGTTATAGAATTAGCTTGAATGTAATTTGCTGATATCCCCATACCAAATCCTATTTCTAATATATCTCCGCCTCCTTCACACACATAGTCAGCAGAAGCTTTCATAATAGAATCTTCCCAAGACATCATTACTTGAAGCTCTCCTCCAGCATTGTCTGTGTAGTATATTCTATCAGACTCAAATACTAATGTTTCGTCTATATAGCCCATTACGCTATTTCTACGAATGTATTATCTGGGTTAAAAAACATCTTTTTATCACTTACGTTCAAAGAGAATCCAAGCAGTCTAACAAACTGACCACTAGAAGATGGGGCTGTAAGCGTAGCTTCTCCAGCTGTTGCTGATGCATAAACTGGAGCTCCTTCCTTATCGGTTCCAGCAGTATATGCGTTATTTAAAGTAACAGCTCCTCTTATAAGCATACCAGCTGAAGAGTCTGAAGCTGCTGCTGCAGACGTTGCAACTGCAGCTAATGCAATAGTTGTAGTTTCAAGGTCAGCATCAATTAACGTCCATACACCATTTCTAAGAACGTATATTTCTCCTGCAGTAACACTATCATCACTTATTCCAGTTAATATTTCAGCGCCTGGCCCAAAATCACCAGCGTTATTACCACTAATAGCATGCAAAATAGAAGCAGCTCTTACAGATCCAGCGACAGTTAATTGACTACCATCAAAAGTAAGATTAGCTTCAGCGTTCATAGCATCAGTACCAGTAGCTGTAACGATTCTATCGTCAGTTCCATTAGTCATAAAGTCTGATACATCTACGCTAAACTCATTACCTCCACTTAAATCAAGGCCAGTTCCAGCTGTATATGTAGTATTTGTATCTGAAACAGTATTCGTAAAGGTTATCTTATCTGAAGATCTAGCTATTGACAATCCAGTACCAGCCTCCAAAACAATATCATCTGTACTGCCATTAGAATCTGTTAATCTAATTTTTTCTTCGTCTGAGTTGTCTCCATCAACGCATGATATACTATAAGTAGTATTATCATTAGCAGTCATGTCGTCAACTGCAAGATCAATAGTCCCATCAGCATCTTGATATGTTGCACTAATTCTAGTCTCTGTATTGCCACTAAACATTGCACCAACAATGTCTTGAACTTGTTCATCAGACAACTGAGTGTTAGCTGTCATATCATCAACTGCAAGATCAATAGTACCGTCAGAGTCGTCGTATGTAACAGAAATTCTAGTCTCTGTATTCCCGCTAAACATAGCGCCAACTATATCCTGAACTTGTTCAGCACTTAATACCGTATCAGTATCAGTGACTGTATTTGTAAAAGTAATCTTATCGCCAGATCTAGCAATAGAAAGTCCAGTGCCCGCCTCAAGGACTACATCATCTGTAGAAGAGTCGCTACCTGTTAATCTGATTTTTTCTTCATCAGAATTATCACCATCAACACAAGATATACTATACGTAGTAGCATCCAAACCACGCTCACCAGTAGAACCTGTAGCTCCTGTTGCACCTGTTGCCCCAGTATCACCTTTAGGTCCTTTTTCCGTAACAATAATAGTAGAAACAGATGGGGAAGATACGCTTATACTTGTTGATGTTTGCGTAAAACTTACAGTATTCCCACCAGATACAGAAACGTCAACAGTATTGCCTTGACTTGTTGTTACGTTTACGCTCATTACCTTCTGACTGCTTTTGTCACATCTTCATTAACTACAAAAGAACCACGTAAAATTGTAGTATGAGTATCTACACCAGAAGTTGTTGGAAGAATATATTGAAGATCATAAATATATCTTCCTGCTGGCACTCGACGCATTGTAGAAGCAGTAGCTTTTATAGTTACATTGCCGTTATCATCAACAACAAATGGTTCAAAATAAGCTTCTCTTGATTGATTTTGAGTAACATTAGGGGGTAACACCCTACCTTTTAAACCTTTTTCTGTTGACGCAATTATAGGATTAGAACCTTTTCTGCCAGAAGGCCATACCTGCATAACAAATGAATATTTGTCTGTAGATAAATTAAGACCTGATCCTGATGAATCTTTTAATGTTAATGTTAGCTCAAACGTATCTCCTTGACGACAAGTGATATCTAAAACTTCCGATACATCTAAATTTACTTTATTGGCCATCTTGCATATTCATTAATAAATTTCTCATTGGATTACCCTCTTCTCCTTGCAGCTCAGTTCTTTGTCCTTTTCTTTGAGATATAAGTTTAGATTGCTGTACAGCTTGTTTCTTAACTCTATCATCTTTTCTGTCTTCTTTAAGGACTTCAAGCTTTTCCTTAAACTCTTCATCCGTTTCTTTAAATCCTAAAGTAGCTTTAGCTCTAATTGTTTCAATCTCTTTGTTGAACTGATGGCGCATAGCTGCAAGCTGTCCATCAAGCTGTGCTTTAAGCTGCATTTTTTGCGCTTCTATCTGAGCTTCTGCTTGCATTTTTTGCCCCTCCATTTGCATCTGCATCTGTTGTTGTTGTTGAGCCATTTGAGCTTGCATCTGCTGTTGCTGCATAGCCATTTGTTGAGCTTGTTGAATTTTTTTCTTCCTTCTTACAATAAGAAGACGTTCAGCTTGATTGACATCTTTTAGCTCTCTTATAGCCATAGCATCCTCAAGGTCTATTTCTTTTTGGCCTAAAGATATTTGTATTGCTTGTTCTAAATATGCCTGATCTTTATCATCCATATCTTTTTGAACTTGAACTCCAAAGTTATACATAGGTAATCTAGAAAAACTTGAAAGAATATCCATATTTGTCTCACCAATTGCATTTTTATAAATGTCCATGATTACAGACTGATCTGGAAGTATTTGCAAACACCTTACAATATCATTACACACATATTTATAAAGTATCATAGAAGCATTTGTAATATCATATGTAGCATTATTTGAAGCAGCAATAGCTTGCTCCCTAACACCTACTAATGCTTCAGACTTTGGTGTGCTTGCGTCAACAACTTCATTAATACCCGTAGTATCACGTATCATTCTTAGATAGTGATTGTATAATCCAATAAGCTCGTTAATATTTCTTATACTATTTCCTATCTCACGAATAGGTGGATTTTGAAATCCGCCTTCTGGATTTTTACTTCTATAATAGAATACACCAGTTTGTTCGTATATATCATGAAGATCTAAAGGTTGTAACTCACCCCCTTTACCTAACTGAACATTTTCCAAACCTTCGATGTCTATCATTAATCCATCTGGTTTTGCTTTAGCTATAGCTTGTTGTATTTTAAGATGCGTAAGCTGAAGCATATCAGCAAACCCAATACAACTATTAACCATAGACTTTGGCATCATATCAGTTAAGTTTGTTGCAACAACAGAATATGATAATCTAGCTTTGCTTATATCATGGATATTTTTAGGCACATTATGCATTCTGCCATAGCTAAACAAATAATCGGTTCCTAGTATATAATAACCTTTATATACATTGACAATCTCCATCTTATGAGGTTTTCTTTCAAAAACACTACCAGCCTTTTCTTTATAGTCGAAGCCTTCATAGAAAAAGTTTCTGTTACCAAATCTATTTTCTTTCTCTTCAAAGTGCATACAATCTGTAGACAAAAACTCAAACTCTAATACATCTACAGAATATTCATCATAATCATAAATATTTCTTCCTAGCTTATCATCATATGTGTACGCACCACTAGTCCTACCAGAAGTTTTTGTAGCAATTTTTTTAAAGTCTGATTCCTCTAACTCTCCACTAGCTATTCTTTTCAGCTCCTGTATAGGCATGCTTTTTATGTGTCCAGCATATGTTAGATCTTCAAAACTAGGATCATTTGTTTCACTATGAATAAAATCTTTAGGATCTACATAATGAGTCTTAATACCATAGTTAGGATCATTTGATCTTTTAACTATAGCAATACCGTTTGTTGCTAGATCATTTACACACCTTCTAAATATATTGTCATCAAAATTATTCCATGATAACGTCATATCCGTTGCAACTTGTGCAGCTATCTCTGCATCGCTCTTTACATTCTCGCCTATAAATATTTCTGCTTCAGCTTCATTATCAGGAATCATTTCTGGATCCATACCTATAGTAGCCCCAGTCTTTTCCTTAAACTGCATAAGTTGTTTTTTTAAAGCAACTTGTATCTCTATACGTTTTTTATCTCTATTTTTTTCTGAAGATGAAAGCGGATCGACAGCTTCTAAATTGGGATAAAGGTTTCTACCTAGTATTTTATTTACTACAATTCTAACAAACTTTGGAAGTATAGGAACTGGAGTGTAATCAAGATTCATTAAGCTACCATCTCCAGAGTTAGGATCTTGAGTATTTAATAATCTTTTGTAAATCGTAGTGTCTTGTACGCCATTAGCATACTCTTTATTTCTTTTAAATAAAGTATACCTCTTAGAAAATAAAGATGAACTATCAGCTCTTTTACCCCATTGAGACTCAATAGCTTTTGCGTATTTTAAGCCATAATCTTTCGTTTCCTTTTCTTGTTGAGGAGCAAGTGGATCTGGAAAATTTTTTTTACCGCTATATTGTTTCATTCATCTTAGAGTATATATTGCAAATATAGGAAATTAGCCGATGATTTTATATCGCCTGAAAAACTTCCTCTCATTAAAGTTACTGACTTTCTTTTTCTTAACCTTTTGTGCTGCAAGTAAAGCTAGACCTGAACTAATAGTAAGGTCAAATTTAGTTCTATTATCTATTTTGTACGCAATCCAGTCCTCTAATGTTTTATTAAAATACATATTGCCCACTTCTGTTGTTTCATAATTTATACCTACATGATCATGAATATAAGATTCTATAGCATGAGCATGGGCTTGAATTATATCTTGAGAGTTTGATGGTATACCTTTTGTCTTCACTTTTACTTTTGCTGTACCAGTTTTTAAATGCTGTGGTCTATCCATTAAGTATCCATCGTAACCTCTTGATTCAAAATATCTTGCAATACCGTACTTATTGTTTTCAATTAAGATAGGGTATCCATAAAATACAGCAGCCATTAAAACATCTTCATAAAATATTTTAGCAAGCGGAGGTCGTGATGCGTACTCCAAGACAAACATATTACACGGGTATTCCATGTGAAATTTATTGTATAAATGCAGTGCACCTTTAGATCCTCTACCATCAACAGTAGCATCAAGATCATACGAGTCAACTCCACCACAACCTATGTCTGAATTAGGTGCAACTCTTTTACCTCTAAGTAATTGTTTTTTATTTCTAAACTCTGCAGGAGGCATCCATGATATTTTAAATCTGCCAACTGGATCTGGAGTAAATACCACCTCAGTATCTTTTACCCCACCTTTCCAAACAAAGTTTCCAGTTACAACTGGATTGGGAAACAACTCTTCGTTGTACTCTATCTGTTCATATATTTTACCAATATTAAATACGCTACCTTCAATACTATCCCTAAAGGCTTCATCTGCTGTAAATGGGAATTGACGTATAACTTCATTCATTTCAGATGCATTATCCTTCAATGAAGATCTTTCGTTTTTTAAATAAGTTCTAGCCCCAATAGTTATATCTTCACCATCAATACCTTCTATTGCAGTATCTGGATCATTTATAATCGGATTACCATACAAATCAAAAAACCCTTCTAAGGATTCTTCAGCAGATATAAATAACCTATACAACCCTGTTTTAGTCCTCCCATTCTTGTTCCTCTCTGAAGGATTCGAATCCTCCCATAGACTCTTGTATTCTTTTCCACCTTTTGACATTGGATTTACTGTGCTTCCTACCAGTGCTTTTCCCACGATTTTTCTTCCGACGATCAAACAAGTCCTCTGAATCCTCCAAGCGTCTCTTATATCTGTTGGTTTTTCCCATTTTCCAGCTTCATCTAAATACAATATGTGTAGCTTTTCACCATCGTATGCATTATTAGTAGTGTTTTTCCAATTTATAACTGTGTTAAGAGCTTCACCTTTTTGTGAAGTTTTGTTGTTCTTTGTTATACGTTTTGATGGTTCACGAAAAGCTAACTCCATACGTGGATTCGTTGTACCATCTTGTATTGGTTTAAAAAAGAAAGGATAGTGCCTAAACATATAAACTACTTTCTTCATGAAAATATTTTCTTGAGCATCCTTACCAGTTTTCGACTGTATACCCATAAGTTTATCTTTAACTTGTGTTGCCTCGTCAACAAGTACAGCAGAGCATATATTAGTATACCCAGAACGACGGCACTTAGTATAAAGCTGACCAATGCAACGTGGATCAGCTTCGCATGCAGCCATGTGTAAAAAGATTTCACGTTGAAAGTTAAGAAAAAATGGATAACCAATATCTAGCTTAGTCCATTGAAGCATCATATAATGCCGCCCCGTAATATATGTAGCTGTACCGTTGTTATAAAACCAAAAACCCTCACGCCTACGCCTAAACTCTTCTTCGATATATGGACGAAACTTCTCTCTAAACTCCCTTGGCATTTCCGCCCACTCATCCATAGAACGAACACGAGACAATTCCTTCGGCATAGGTATCCTTCTCCACATTTGCATAGAGTTTGGTTCTTTATGTCCAAAAATGTCTTTCTTCTTCGGCCTTTCTGGAAGGCAAATGAGTATCCCACCGAGTTCAATAATTTCACCCTCCGTACCGTTGGGACAAATCTTGACAGCAGGTTCTTCATAATCCTTTATGTTTAATAGTATACTCAATATGTTTGTCCAAATCTATTTGACCTAAATCCAGGTGCTCCTACTTTAGGGCTTGCTAACTTCATGTATTTACCGCATGAGCATTTAATATCATGAATTGCACCCTCACCTTCTACGTACTTAATAGTAATACCTGATTTGCTTACAACTTCGTCGCTGCATTCACATTTATAATCTGCCATTAGAATGATGCTTTAGTATAACCTTTCTTATGCTTATAAGGAGCCATATGTTTGGGCTGCTTACCAGGACAACACCATTCTGCACCACCATCCCATGGATCAATACACCAACATTGACTATAGTCGTTAGATTGAGATCTTCTATGTTTATTTTGCACAGAGCAAGATGTAAGCAAGCTTATAATCAAACACCAAAATAAACCCACAAATAAATAACCAATTCTATTTTTCATTTCTTCTATTATATGTAATTATTCTGTGACAGTTAGAGCATCTAACCTCACACTTATCTATTTCTTTTTGTATTGATTCTATAGAGTAATATTCGTAAACCATATCAGATACATTTTTATATTTATCATCATCTATATGATCAAAATCTAAAACAATGTAATTTGTCTCACCACAATCTACACAGCCAGATTCAGTTTTTACTTTGCGAACATACTCTTTATTTATATCTAATTGTTTTACGTTTCTTTTTCTAGATCTTGCTTTGACTTTTTCTTTATTAGCTTCATAATGTTTTTTAGAAGCAGCCGCTTGATCTTTTTTGTTTTTGTATGGCATTACTTAGAGAATCTTTCTGCAAATCCTCCAGTATAATCTTTTGCTTCGTCTATTTTCCCGCTATCCTTAAGGTCTTTTATCATTTGTTCTAAACGCTGCCTTTCAATAATTAGCTCTTTACAATCTGTTGCTGTTTGTTTTATAGATTGTAATTCAGCTTTACGTGCTGATCCATTAATATCTGGATCAACAGGTTTTTTGATCTCATCAATCATATTATTAATTGCAGCTTCCATGCTTTTCATGAGGCTTTCAGAAGCTGATATGGTGGTAAACTTACTCATCGTCTTGATAGTCGTATACCCATATAGGAGTTTTTTCTCCTACATAACCTCCAGCTACATTATATTCAAAATGCTCTACAGCATCTTCCATACTCATACCTTCTTGTACAAGTATGTCTAAACATTTACTTACACTATATACAGCTTTTGCTTCTGCTCCAAATGTTACACCTATAACAGCATCATCAAAGCCATCAGCAAGTAAGCACTCATAATCTTCTAAGTGTAACCACAGTTCTTGTTTATCAAACATTTTCTTCAATTACATACATTAAATCTTCAGCTCTTGTGCGGTAATATTCTTTACCTTCTATTTTAATACGGTAGTCTCTATTCTCTTTAAATCCCACTACATCACCAACGCTTAATCCTAATTCTTCTATCCATGGAGCCATAAAAGCAACTCTACCTTGAGTAGGTAGGTTTTCTTTTAACGAAACTATTTCTATTAAATCAGAGTTTATTTCTGATTCTTGTTCTACTGGCTCTAATAAAGACCATCCAGCTAAAGGTTTTATCTCACCAGTATCTTGACATTTGTATGCAATCGCTTGATTGTTTATAGTATGTTTATCATCATATCTAACTAAGTAATGATTGTCTTCACCTGTTAAAGCTTGACCTTCATTTACTACAACTAAATGATGAAAATATAACATGTCACCTTCTTTTACGCCTGTGTCGTATTTTAATGGAGAGCAAACTACAGGACCTTCAGTGATCCTATGCTCAAACTCACTACCTTCATGTCTAGTGTCTATATACAACTCTAAACCACCATCGGTAGTGATCGTGTCGTTAATTTTTTTCTCTAATTCAACGACAAACAGTTCTAATGTTTTCATTTTTTATAAGGAAATATTTTATTTAATTTTTGTTGTCTTTGTTTACACCCACAATCTTTAGGTGCTAATTTATTTAACCCTGTAGCTTTTGTAAATTTAGCTATAGTGTCTCCTAATCCTTTACTTTTAATAGTTTTCATTAGTAACCTCCTGATCCTGACGGAGTAGATGTTCCATTAGATAACGACCTTAGTGAAGTTTGTTGCATTCTTTCTGATCTAAGTTGATCCATAATTGAATTAACTAAATCTCTAGCAGCTTTATTTATAGGAGTTAAGCTATCATGAGTTTCTACTTTATGAAAACCACCAACCATAGCCCCTCTATTGATGTGAACGTGATATGCTCCAATATACTCTGTTCCGTCTGGACGATTAAATTGACCACCAGGTGTGTATAGTTCTGTTCTTACCATTTTAAAAGTTGCAATCAAATTCAAGCATACATGGCATATCGTCTATACCTTTCCATAGGGCTTGAGTGTTATCAATATCATCTTGTAAATATACTAAATATCTATTCTTACCATACTTATGTAAATGTCTTTCATCACGAACAATTGCACTTACTTTACCATTGCCAGCTCTCATGCCTACATAATAAGCCATAGCATCTTTCGGATCTTTTCCGATTATAATTTTTCTAATAATTCCTTCCATTTTATTCTCGTTCTATTCCAGTGCCTCCTAGTAAATCATCTATATCATTATCATCTAACTCATCTTTTTCTTTTAGTTGGTATGTATGATTTATAAAATCTTGCACTTCGTATAATTCATTTAAATCTTCTATATTATAACTATATATAGCATTAAGTTTTGACATTTCACCATATACAGGGTTTATTAATCCAGCAAACATAATTGAAATAAATCTATCTTCTACGTCATATTGCTTTGCTAATGCCTCAGCCTCAAACATTAATCGTTGCATATGAAGTAAAAATTCGAAATCTTTTGTCATAGTTTTGCTTTAATACAAATGTAATAAAAATGCCTAAAAGTAAGATATCAAAAAAAATTTTATTTAGAGATTTTGCTAAACAAGACAAAACATACATAAATAAAAATTATTTAAAGAACTTAAAAGTTTTAAAAAACAAGTATGCCGAAAAACTAGGTATGGACTTCTCTAAAATGGAATTCCTTTTATGGGCATACGATTTACAATTTTTTACTTTAGACTACGCTAGTAAAGACTTTCAATCTAGTAAATCTAATATAGGGAAGAGATACGTATATCCTCTTGTTAATGCTGGATATATATACAAGCACTTTGACAAACTAACACCATCAGACACATATGAAGATCATCTATTTAGAGATGAAACTAAATATAACTATAGAGTTAGATATGCCATAACTCAAAAAGCAAGATTGTTTGTGCAAAGGTTTTATAACGAACTAGGAGATTAGCTACCTTTTACCTCCGTGGTACTCTACAGCATGACCCTCTTCTATAAGGGTTCTATTAAGGTTCTTCATTGTTAATGAGTTAGGACAGCAGAAGTCTATCTCCCCTAAACATCTACCAAACTTTCCTACACCATGCGATACAACTTGAACTTCTGTTGCTGTATCTAGCAATTCAGCTACTCTTTGTTTAGCAGCTAATCCTCGTTTCTTTTCTTCAAGATCTCGTGTTCTAGACTCTGGGGTATTGATCCCCATAAACCTTATGCGTTTTTTAATCTTTACATCAAAACCTAGATCTATGCTAGCGTCTATTGTGTCCCCATCGATAACTCTAAGAACTTCTATATTGTATGTGTACATGTTTGTTGGTTAAGCTTCTCCAGCTAAGTTTTTTAGATCTAAAGGATCTAATATTAAGCATTCAGCAAAGTCTCTATAAGAGATAGTTACTTCTTCTCCAGATTCTAAAGCCTTGGCTATGGGTGGATATATACGCATATACGCTATAGTACTCTTACCTATAAACCCATTTGTTTTAATGTTGTTGTTTTCTTGCGTATCTCCTACAAGTAAACATCCTGCTGTATGTTCATCTGTGTTACCACAGTGTATAAGTATATATTCAAAATTAGGTACATCAACAATATGAAGCATGCCTTTATGAATGTCAGCAAATCTTTTACTATACTTATTGTGATACCCACCTTCTTTTCTAAATTCAATTTTATACTCTCCTTCGGGTATGCAAGTTTCTCCGTAAACTTTTTGTTCACGACTTTCATCTTCTAACGTATAGCATAAAAACTTCCTGCCATCTGTTACATCAAATAAAATACCGTTAGTTGAGTCTACTCCTTTGTTGAACCTTATTACTTCGAGTTTCATTTTTTATTTTATTAAGCCTTATGCGTTCAGCTTCTATTGCTGGATCTTTTCTTTTCTTTTTGGTGTTAAAATATTTTTTCCTCAAAATTCAGGAGACGCAACAAATTGAATATTGCTACCAGCATCCTCTCTACCTTGAGATCTAGCTAACCTTTTTTGAAGAGATTTATATCTAGCTCTTGCAAATGGATTCCTTACAGCAAACTCTCTTGCTGGATCAGGATCTAAATCCACCTCTCTTCTTCTACCAACTCTTTTCATTCTATTCTTAAGACTTGATTGTCTTCCCTCCCTAACACCTTTTATTAAATCTGCTAAAACCAAACTAAATGGTTTTTTATCTCCCTTCTCGTCTTCTGTTGCCATTTCGCTAAGATCTTCTGATGATGTACCATAAGATGCACATTGCACCTTACCATCAACTACTTTACAAGATTCACCTTGAGTGCCATCTCCAAAATCTACATCACCTATATCCATCGAATCACCTTTACTCTCTCCCTTTTCTAATTCTTTCTTCATAGCAATTCTTCTTAGCAAAGATTCTATGGGTGCATTTCTATCCTCTCTTATTTCACCTAGCCTTTCTCTATCAACTGATCTTGAACCTTTAGCTCTTGCTGCCTTTGAACTCCCTGGTCTAGGCTTACCGCCTTTAGCCATTTTAGGTATATCTAAAAGACCTTGGTATTTATTTGCTCTAATAACTCTCATTACGATGTTGCGAATACTTCAATTTGTAGAGAACCTGAAGCAGACGCTCCTTTAATTGAATCAATTTGAGCTAATGAAATAGTTTCCTCACTTCCTGTAGCATCAGCATCTAACTTATCTTCTGTCAAGATAAATGATCCACCTGGAACCACTTGAACAAAATATTCCTCCGCAGCATTTCTTATTCTTAAATTTACAGCAGCAGCATCATCTAAATTTGTAATCCTTAAATAAGAGAGCTGCGCATCTTTAATTGTACCAGCTTCATTTTCTGAAGCAAACAAAACAATGCTTTTCTCTGCAGTAGTAAGATCAACCATTCTATGAATTACTTCAGTAGCTGAAAAGGTAGAAATATTACTTACATCAAAATTCCTTCCATTAAGGACTAATTCTTCTTGTATTGTTACTGTGAGTATTGCCATGTGATATTTTTACAAATATAAGTTATTATCTTCTTGTCTGCTCTATAGTATATGGGGTGAAATCTTTACTAGAATTTATAGCCTTCATAATAATTTGTTTTTGATTATCATCCCAACTGTTGTTCATAAAGTCAGCAAGCTGTCTTATATTGGTAGTGCCTGCATTTTGTTTAAGGTTTCTTGCTATAGAATCAAAATCTCCAGATAAGTCTACTCCTTGCGCAATAGCTGATGTAATACCAGTTTTCATAATAGCTTCATATTCTCCCCTCTGACTTCTACTTCCAGCCATGTAATTTCCATAATCGCTTAAAGTGTCTTCCATTCCCCTATCTTTTATTGTTTTTCTTAAGTCCTTAAAAGAATCTCTTATATCTGGATCTTGTACTCTAGGGGCTGTATCAAATCCAAGTTTTTCTGCTAATTGCCTTAAAGGTCCAATCTGCGTGCTATGTATTAATTCATGTCCTAATACCTCATTAGGGTCTGTAGGTTTATTAAGATCATCTGGCTTAAATCTTTCATCAAAATCTACCTCTGCAGTTCTAGTAGCAGGATCAAAATAGCCAGCAGCGGGAGTAGGGTTACCACCTGTTGTAGCTGCAATTAAATTCATCATCTGATTTAACTCCTCATCTGTCATTTCAGACTGTTCAACCTTTGTTCTTCTTAATCTTCTTTCAGCTCTATTTTCTCTCATACGATCTGCAAGTCTATTAAGCGCTCCATCAGTAGTTAATCCGTCTTGCCCTTTCTTTTTTTTATCCATGTCGTAAGCAATAGCCACTGCTTGTTTAAATGGATAGCCCTCCCTCATAAGGATTCTAATCTTCTCTTCTCTAAACTTAGATCTTGCCATGATACAAAGATACTATTTTAATACTCTGTATTTTTTAAGAGGCCTTATAGTGCCCCCGTTCTTCTTTTCATCTATGGGCTTGCCAGTCTTAGGATCATAATAAACTCTCCCATATACTTCTCTTGGTTTAATACCAACAGCAGATTGTATTGCCTGATCTAACTCTCTTGGAATTATAGCTGTTAAAGCTCCTTCATATTCATCAGACAAGGGGTTTACATCCCATATGTCATAATAACTTATATAATGACCTTTTTCATCTACCCCTTTATCTAATTTGTAGTTTCCTAGAACTCTTCCATAAGGACCTATATCAATAAGAAGCTCAGCAATATCTTTCCCATCACCAATATAATCACCTTCTTTATTAGCCTTATAACCCCGTTGATCTTTATTGCCCCCACCTCTTAAACGACCTGGAACGTATGGGTTTTTTAAAAATTCTTTTATATCCGATTCTGTTAGTTTTGAACGTAC
>Ga0208919_1001385_pt1 | contig 14061 bp, 22 predicted proteins | sample 4_EtaG_FD_184076 | JGI IMG/M metagenome (GOLD analysis project Ga0208919, IMG submission 184076) | Marine viral communities from the Subarctic Pacific Ocean - 4_ETSP_OMZ_AT15127 metaG (SPAdes) (version 3) | ecosystem: Environmental > Aquatic > Marine > Oceanic | place: Pacific Ocean | collected...
TCTTCAGTTCGGCGGTGCGGGACAAGCCGAGGGCGCACACATGGCCGTCGGGTAGCCCCATCATCCATTCGACGAATCTGCTGGAGAGTTTCCCGTCGTCGGTGGGTGCGGGTGCGGGCCGGCCGATGGTTCGTTCCCATCCGGTGACGGGACGGGCATAGTGGCCCCACCCAACTCGGCTAGTTCCTCGGCGGTAAACGGCACTATCTCGCCCCAGCACGCTTCGCTGTGAGCAATCGAGTAGGGCGGATGGCCGCATTCGACGCAATCGCCCCAGTCGAGCGATGTCTGGGGCGGTAGTAGCTTCACCGCCTCGCGTAATGTGAGATCCCTCGTATCTCCGCCCATGAGGCTTCGCCTCGACCGGCCGCTCGAATGGCTGTCGACTGTCGTCGGTGTCGGTAGCGATGCAGAACCATCTCGCGCGTCGGTGAGGCGCTCCGGCGTCGGAAGCGCGAACAATGCCCCAGCGACAGTCGTACCCCAGTCCGGCAAGCGCTCCAATAACGCCGGGGCCTCCGAGAGAAGTGATTGCTGAGACGTTTTCAAGCACTGCGACCCTGGGTCGTAATATGCGGATGGTGTCCGCGATGTAATGGAAAATGGCTCGCTCATCTTCTTCTCCTAATCGTCGACCGGCTGTGGAAAAAGGCTGGCAAGGAAACCCGGCGCACATGATGTCCACGGGTTCGACCTGGTCCCAGTCGATGGTCGTCAGATCGCCGAGGTTCGACACACCGGGCCAATGATGGGCCAGCAACTGGTTGCAGTCCTTGTCGACCTCTGAGTACCAGGCGAGGTCCGCGCCGTAATGGGCGCTCACGGCCATGTCGAGGCCGCCGTAGCCCGTGCAGAACGATCCGAGGCGCACAGGTCACACCCACCCCTCGCCGGGTATGTAACGGTGCCCGTCGGTTGTTGTTTTGTAACTAGTAATTGTGTCTGCGTTTTCGCTGGTGGGCTTCGCGGTAGGCGCGAGGCTTTTCGCGGTGAGCGCGAGTTGCTCGCGGTGAGCGCGAAGCGCTTCGCGGTTACCGCGAGGGTCGCTGATCTGTGGATAAACCGTTACCTCGATGCCGGCCGCAGATTCGACGATCAAACCGGCTTTCCCTAGTTCGTCGAGGTGGTTCGCTGTGGCAGACCATGATCGGCCGGTCCATACGCGGACCTGTTCGCGGCTGGTGGCCGGCACCATCCCGGTCGCGTAGTCGGCGGCCAGAAGCAACTCGAGGAACAGTCCGCGGGCCTGCCACGAAAGGTCGTCTGTTACGGCGGCGAGTTCTGCGGTGTGCACCACGGTGAACCTGTTCATTTGCAGTCACAGCCCGCCGACGCGCCGCACAGCGGGCACTGGTTGGCCGGCGGGTTGGTCAGGTGGTCGCCGTAGTCGGTGAAATCAAGCGGGCAATCCTCGCACAACCGGCGGGCGTGCGGCGGCCCGGTAATGCCGACGTCGTTGCAGGTCTGGCAGCGGCTCACCGGTACTCGTACAGCCCAACCAGGGCGCTCCACGTGAGACCGTTGGCGAGTAGTTGCGCGGCGGCGTCATGGTCGAAACAGCGCCGATTAGGTACGCAGGGGAACGCTGCGGCGACGACGGCCAGCGTGCGGGTGTACGGCCACCCGGCCTTTTCGAGGACGTAGTGGTCGTCACCGTTGGCTTGCGGCCCCCAATAGAGGATCGACGCGTGCGACGCGCCTGCGCCCTCGCCTACGCCGTACGGGTCGGCAAGGATCGTGCCGTCGTCGGCCAGATAGTTCTCGTCGGTCGTTATGTGCAGGTACTGGCCGGCGGCGGTAGCGGTGCCGGCCACGGCAAACGACGCGGCAAGGATCGTTACGGCTAGTAGGCGTTTCACGGGTTGCACTCCCAATGGTCGAAGCCTTGCGGCGTGTTGTAAGCCAGCCACGCCGAAACGGCGAGCTGGTCGAGCGGGTTCCAGATGTCGCCGCCGTTCCGGTACCCGGCGTCGGCGGCTTTGGCGGCTCGGCTAGGCCAGTACCCGTCGAGGTGCTGCATCAGCCCTTTGGCGTACATGCCGTTAGCGGCCCGGTTCGGGTTCTCGGCGTCCCACCGGCCATCTGATTCGCAGTCGATGATGTGTAGCACACGGCCGACATCGGCGGCGCGAAACCAGGTTGCTACGTCTGGGCGCCACGCTTCTATTTCGTCGCGGAACATGACGAGCAGCGAATCAACGGGCGTCGATGGTGGGACCGTAACCGTCCCCCCGGGCGGCACGGTCCCACCATCGACAGGGGTGGGCGCTGGCCGGCCTGTAGGGTCCGGCGGGCTTGCCGTGGTCACCGGAGGCGTCGCGGCCAGCGCCCGATCATGGGCGACACGGCGCACAGTGGCGCCGTCGCCAAGTTGTTTCGCATCGCACGCGACCGCTACGACAGCCACGAGCAAACCTGTTCCCAGTCGGAGGGCCGCGCCACGTGAACCTCGACGCCGGGGCAGTTCTCCAGGGCGCCGACGATGTCGCGCTGTGTCGGTGACAGCCGCCCGGTTTCGCGTTTCAGCTCTAGGAACATGACGCGCGGCGGCCGGATCAGCACCAGGTCGGGAAACCCGGCGTTGCTGCGCCGCGAATCGGGGTTGTGGTACACGTACCAGTCGCGCAACTCGGCGAGGTCGATGACGGTGGCTTGCCATGACGCTTCGGTGACCAGACCGGATACGGCGTCAGTTCTTGGTGGGCGCGGCATCGCCGACCAGTTCCTTGATGAGTTCCGGCAGGAGCGCGTCGAGTTCGTCGTACTTGTCGCGCGTCAACTGGTCGGGAAGCGGCAGCGAATAGCCGCGCGTTTCGAGTTCGAACCTGAGTTTGCCCTTGGTCATAGCGTCGAGACCGTTCAGCGTTTTCTTTATCGCGTCGGTTGACACCGGGTCGGGCGGCGTCACCGCTGGTTCTGGCGGCGGGTTGCCGGCCAGGTGCAGTTTCGCCACGGCGGCCGGCGACATCGGAGGCGCAGGCGGGGCGGCGATGGTCACGCCGGTCTGGTCTGGTTCGTCGGTGTTGCCTTCGATCGACTCGCGGTCGGCGTATCCCATCAGTCCGAGAACGCGGCCCAAAGCCTGCGTCATGGCGCGATCAGGGTCGCGGGTGTCCTTGGCGCCCTGAGCGCCAGGGATCGGGGGGCGAAGCGCCCGTGTGCCGTAGGCGCGGGCGAGAACCCGGCGCGTCGCGACGTCGACCACTTCGCAGCACCCGATGACGCGACCGATGTCGCCCACATGGTCCTCTGTGAACGATTGCAGCAGCCCGTACTCGGTGGCCGGGTAGTCGGCTCGGAACGCCGCCAACTTTTCGGAAACGCGGACGATGTCCATTAGGCGACCTGTCGACGGTCGGCGGCGGTTATCACTTGGCCTCTGGGTAAGTTGAAAACTCCGGAGGCCAGACGATCCCGACCATGCTGTAATGGTAAAAGTCACCTATAACTCTGACGCCTTCATGGGTCGTCCAGTCGTAGCCGCCGCCCTCGGTGTCGAGGCCGAGCCGATTAGCGTAAGGGTTGGCGGCGGCGGCGGCGAGGGCGACGGTAGCGGTGACGCCGTAAGCGGTAAGCCGGTGAACCTGGCCGGTGTTGCCGGGTGTCGTTTCTGTTTCGACGACAGGGCCGCCGTGGAACTCGCGTTTCAGTTCGACGAGGCCGCTGTCGCGTAGCTCGCCGAGGCGGGTGCACATCTGGTTCGCCGAAATCGGGTTGCCGGCACCGTTCACGACCTGGCCGCTGGTCGCCAGGTCGTAGCCGGTGTACCCGCCGTCAGGCCACACCGCGTACAGGGCGAGCAGCGCCTGGGCTTTCTGAGAACCCGACCGGACTTTCGAGGCGGCGCGGTGGCTGGTCAGCGGGTGTGCATCAGAAACCGGGCCTCCAGTGTCGTCCCACAGCGTCGGCGCGCGCGTACCGCCCGTCGCCATGTCGTCAAGCGTCCGTGTGTCCATAGTGCCCCCCTAATAGTTTGCGCGGACGTTACATCACGGGCCGACCCGTTTCGGACATACCCCCAAAACGGCGACAGACCCGCCCTTTCGGGCGGGCCTGTCACGGCGGCGTCTAACCGCTGCTGGGATGGTTGTCTATGAAATCGGCGAACGCCTCCGCGCTATTCAGCACGATGGTTATGCCGCCGGACGCGGGTTCCGGCCCCTTGCCGATCGTCATGGAGATGGTTCCGACGAGCGTGCCAACGGCGACGAGTAGGCCGGTCACAGCCGCGATCAACTTGGTCATCTTGGACATCGGCTAGCACCTAGTCGTAGAGGTATTCGTGGGGCCAGCTTCTCGACTCCAACGCTGACCACATGCGGCGCACCATGTCGTACATGTCGTCGGTACGGATGTACAGGTCCTCGGTGCGGCCCCATACGTCGTGACTGTGGTTCCACAGGTCGTCGATTTGCCACTGTTCGATGCCGCCGCCCGTGTCCATGCGAACCTGTAACTCGGTTACGCGCCGCGTCAGCTCGTCTATCTCCCAGTCCAAACCGTTTTCGAGATCTTCTAGTTTCCATTCGATGTCGACGCCGGCGTTCTGCCGGCCGATTATCTCCGCGACCTTGGTTTGCAGGTCTGAGATCTGCCAGCCGTAGTCGTCGCCGCCGCTCGCCATCTCAGCGCCGAACGCCTCGGCGACGCGCCGGTTCAGGTCATCGACCTGCCATTGGAGGTCCGACAACAACTGGCCCGCAGCCTCGAACTCGCCGATGCGCTCGGTTACCCCTATCCGAAACTCGTTTTGCTGATGCCACGTTGATTCGATGTCGGTTCGTAGCGTGCTTGCTTCATCCCGTATCGTGGCAATCTGTTCGGCCTGGGTGGATATTTCGATCCAGACGTCGGCCTGTTCCTGGTACTGGTCGCGTAGCGAACCGATCTCGTCAAACAGGATGTTTGTTCGCGTGTCGAGTTCGTTAGCAAGGGACACCGCGCCGGCGAGATCCTCCACAGCGACCGCCATGCTGCCCACAGCCTGCGAGTTGTCGTCGATCTGGGCGCGAATCATCATGCCCTGCCAGACGATGAACCCGACCGCGATCAGGATGCTGACAAGCGTCCCCAGGTTGAGCTGCGGAAGTTTCCACTGTTTCCACGAGGTGGAAGGGGCGTCGCTCACTTCACCAGCGACGCCGACTTGTCGCCGACGAGTTTCTGCGCCGCAAACGACTTGATGATCGACAGGCCGGAAGCCATGCCGGCGCACGCGGCCGCTTCCACAGCGTCGATCGAATACAGCAGGCCGGTGCCGTCAGCGATCAGGAGCGCCGCGAAACACTGGACGGCTGTCATCACGGTGCGTTCGAGCAGGTCGAGGTAGTCAGCCATCAGTCGCCGTCCTTCGTCGCTGCGACCTGCTGTTCAAGTTCGTCGAGCCGTTTCAGGATCATGGTGGTTCCGTTGAAAACCCAGGTCGCTAAACCCTCCAACTTTTCTTCTAGTTCTGGTGTCAACTCATCCTCCGTTGTCGTGCCGTCCGGAAATGGTCCCGGGAACGGCCCTCTAATGGTCGTGGCCTGGTGGTGCCAGGGTTCTTTCGGCACGGTTTGGTGTAGCCCGTTGGCGCGCAGCAAATCGTGGACGTCGTCCCAGTCGAGTTTCCAGTGGTGTGTCAGGTCGACGGCGTAGGTGTAGCCGTCCTCCTGGGACATGTGCCAGGAGCCTCGGAATGTGAACCCGCCCCTGGTCCCTATGATCCGGTCAGGGTTGGCCGCGAGGTTGAAACCCGGCTTACCGGCCTTGTAACCCGCGTAGAGGCGTTCCTGCTCGCTTCGGGGCCGCCCAGCGGACTCGATGCGCAGATGGGCGCGGAGGACGTCAGAACGCCTGTACGCGCGGCTCAGACGAAAAGCCAGAAGCGGTTCGATCAGCTGAACGTTCTCGTCGCCGTCGTCTTTGAACTGTTCAAGATAGTCGAGGTCGTGCTGATAGCCCGCGTAGGTCATTAGGAGGCGGGTTCCTGGGCTGCGAGGAACGCCTGCCAGTCGGCCAGCACGTCGACGGTCCATGTCGCAGCTGCGACATCCTGGACGCGTTGCCCCTCCCCAGATGTGTCATCACCTGGGGCCAGCACGTGCCGTTGAAACGTGCGGGAGAGTTCAATGCCGTCCTCGTCGATGATCGTTGCGGTGCGGATCTGGAGATGTCCCATCTCCAGCACCTCGATGCGGTCGGTTTTTGTTGATTTGGTGAGGGCCACCTCAACCTCCTTAGGCGGTTGTCGCGTATGTGATCGTGAACTGAAACTCGCTGGAAGCCTGGATGACGCCGCCCTGCATGATTGAATTCCCGTCGGTCATGTACAAATAGGCCTGGGTGGTGTTCTGGCCGGCGGTGAGCGACAAGCCGCCGGCACCGGACGAGACGCTGAACATGTAACCGGACCCGACAGGCTCGTACGGCTCGTCGGCTTTCACGATAAATGGTAAACCCGTCATGCGAACGCTGCCAGACGGCGACGAGATCGACTGGACGAACACGCGCGCACCTACGGTAACCATGCGGCCGATCTTCGTATAGCCCGCGTCGTCCGGATGCACCGTGATCGAGCCTCCCCCCGCCGGGGTTAGGCCGATCTCGCAGGTTCCGATCTCGTAATCGCCTAAGGTATTTGCCTCGCTGGGTGCAAGATTGTCGAGTTTGAGGCCACCGCCCGAGGTGGTCAACTGCAGCGTCGTTCCGTCGTATGTGGCGCTCGATTCGGACACAATCGACGAGGAACTCCCGAACGTGCCGAGGCCGTTCGCGGTCGACCCGGACCAGGCGATACCGCCGCCCACTTCTTCCCATGCCGACCCGTTATACAGATAAACCTTGTTGGTGTCTTTCAGGTACGACACCTGCCCCTCCGCGGGCGAGCTGATCGCCGACGAGCGTGCCGACGCGTCGTTGTGGACGGTCACGACCTGATCCATAAGATAATTTTGGACGTCCGCGGTGGCGGTTAGAACCGCGCCGGCGCTGAACGTTTTGTAGCCGCTGGGTGCCATCGTTTCTCCTATGGGGCGAGTTTGTTCGCGTCGAGTAGGCCGTCGATTTCAGAATCCAATATAAAGAACTGGGATGCGCCGCTACCGCTCGTCGTGACGCGCATCGTCCAATCTGCGGGTGTGATGTCATGCCGGACGCCTTCACAACGGACGACTTCCAACAGGTCGGTGCTTGCGCCGGCTGGTCGGAACCGCACCGAGAAGCCGTCCCACACGCCCATTTTGACGACCTTTTCGGCTTGTGCTTCGGTCATGGCGCGTGGCTTGCATTCCATTGACGAGATTCTGAGCGCCGGCGTCGAATGGAGGGCGACGAAGTTCGTGCAGGCTTCGAGAACGTCGGCGTCGTTCAGGTTCAATAGGTTGCGGCGCACAATGGTTCGTATCCCGTAGGCGGGCGACCCGACGACGTTCTCCAGATATGTCTTGTCGTTGCCGGTCGACCCGGCGTAGATGCCGCGCGTAAAGAGCAATTCGGCACCGAACTGGGTGACCACACTGGTAAAGGGCGGCGTGTTGGTCGTGACCGGCGACTGGCCGAACGTCAAACCGGTCGCCGATGATGACGCGTACCGTTTCTTGTAGGTCAGGACGTTGCCGCGGTTCGCGGCCGTCGCCGCAGCCGCAGCCGGTATCCCGTGCCGGCAGTAGATGGCACCGTCCTCGGACTGTGCGAGGCGCGCCAGATACGTCGACGTTTGCAACCTGGCGACCGTTTCGGCGGCCATCGTGATGGTCGAGGTGTCTACCGCGCGGTCCAGCGGCGACGATTCGTTCGGGTAGGCAACCTGCGCGTTGTCCAGCACGGCGGTAAAGCGCGCCGAACCGACCTGCTCGACGAACGTCGCGTTACCGGTCACGCCGTTGATGTTGTCCACCAGCTCAGTGCGGGCCAACGTAGACAGGCCGTCGGACGCTTTCACGATGAGAGTCGACTGTGTCTTATCCGGGAAATGGACGTCGACGTCGTCACAGAGGCCGCGAAACAGCGGCGTCGAGTTGCTAGCCGAGTTGAAGTTCACGGCGACGCGCACTTCGGCGTTTATCCATTGGGCGTCCGAGTAGGTGCCGCCGCCCAGCGGCGTATATTTCGCGTCGTCATTGTTCAGGGCGATGCGGCACGTCCCAGCCGTGAAAGAGTCGAGGACGCGTTGGCGGCCCACGTTGATGTTGATGGCGCGAACGTCCGACGTCACGTCCCGTAACGACGCGCCGAGGATGATTTGGACGGTGAACGTGGGCGAGGCCATCGGCTAGTTGGCGCCCTGCTGCCAGTGCGGCGGTAGCGGGCCGTTGCCGTCGACGTATTTACCGATCGCGTCGACCACTTCCTGACCCGATACCGCTGGGGCGATGATGGTTACGTTCGGTGGACCTTGCCCGATCATCTGCTGGGCGCCGGGGGTGCCGAGCCACTTCAGGATTTCGGCGTCGGTCGGGCCGGCAGCAGCGCCGGCGCCAGCAGCGCCGGCGGCTCCTGCCCCCATAAGCGGGCCTGCCCCCATTTCGCCTGCTGGTGCGACGAGACCGCCGCCAACCGCTGCAACCGCGACGGGGACGGGCACGGCGGCGAGGGCGGCTTCTACAGCTGCTGCGACTGCGTTCGACTCGATAGCGTCGATCTCGGCTTGGCTCAGACCTGGGAACGGTTCGGTCGCGATGTCGGCTTTTGCGGCGGCCGCTGCTGCTTCCACATCGGCGGCGAGGTTTTCGAGGTGGGACACAATGTTCGTGATGTTCGTCGCGGAGGTGCCGGCGGCTTCTTCGGGGCGACCGGCGGCGCGGCGACCGCGACCCTCCAGGCCAGCATCCACAAAAGCCTTGTTCAGCGCCGCTTCTGCTTCAGCTGACGTCAGCGTGTCATCTATGCCGAAAATAAAGTTCCACGCCCAAGTCGCGCCGGCGCCGGCCGCTCCGGTTATCAGGTCCGGCATCGCCGACTGGATGGCCTTGCCGATCGGGTTTATGAATAGATCCGTACCTGTTCCAAAACCGGCGAGAACCGCCTTGAAAAACTCTGATGTTACGGCTTCAGCAGCCAGCTGGCCGAACTCTGCCCACCCGGGATCTTCAAAAAACTCGCGTAGCGACGGCATCACTTTTTCGTTCAGGAATGCAACCATCGTCGTGAACGCCGGCAGGAGCGCCTCGCCGATCTGTGTCTGGATTTTGTCCCATTCGCCGGCAAGAAGCTTCGACTGGTTCGTAGCCGAATCGGCGGTGCGTTCAAAATCGCCCATCTGGACGGTCGTCTGCTCCAGGATCACCGCGTAAGCGGCCAGGGCTTTCTGCTGCGGCGTCAGCGCTTCCTTCGTGCTGGTAATGATCCCCTGTTCGAGCGCCTTGGCTTTCAGGGTGGCAGCGTCTAGAAGCACACCGAACCGGCGCAACGGTTCAGCCTCGCCGCGGAGGCCGGCCTGAATCGCTGTCAGCGTTTCCTCGACAGACGCGTCATTGAACGACGACATGTCGCCGGCGAGGCCGACCAGCGTCGTCGCCATTTCGGCAGAATCGGTGGCGGTCATCCCCATCGCGGTGCCGAGCGTCCCGATCACGCCGGTGGCTTCCAGGGCGGCGCGTTCGGTGACGCCGAAACTATGCAGCGACGTTTCCGCAAACGCTTCGATCGCTTTCGACGATTCACCAAAAACGACGCGGTTCTTGCTTAGCGATTCCTCCATCGACGCGGCTTTGTCGATCATCGGTTTCAGCGCCGCCGCCGCACCGATGGCGACACCGGCAAGCGCGCCGAACCCGATGCCGGCCATACGCGTCGCCTTCATCAGCTTGTCGCTCATCAACGACGAACCCTTGGCAACCCGCTTGAACGACTTGTCGAGGTTCGAGGTGCGGCCAACAAAGTTGACGGTGAGGGTCCTGGTCGGGGATGCCATTACCTCGCCACCTTCCTCAGTGCTTTTTCGATGTTGTCGGTGTATTCCCGCTTGATGAACCCGTGCAGGCGCCTGATCGTCGGAAACAGCACATAGCCGCCGCGCCGCGACATCGGGAACTGCAACGTCGTTTTCTGGTTGCGGCCGCCGAACTCGGCGCCCATCACGAACTCGCCGGCCGACGGTCGGTTTTTACGCCTCGACACCGCCGCTTTCCTCGCGCCACCTATCTTCACTTTCGGCACGGTGCCCTGAACGGCCCGCAACGACGGCACGATCGTTTCGTACTGCTGCGCCGACCAGATGATCCGCGCACGCTGTTTCATCTCCACAGCGACCTTTTCGGCGATCGCCTTGTTCCCCTTCCCGATTTCCTTTTTTGTTTCGCTGGGCGCGAACCGGAGTTGCCGCAGGAAATCGTCCATGCCGTACATCTCGACAGCGACCATCGTCCGGTTTGTGCGCGTGTCGATCCGTCTAGCCATCAGCGCCGCTTGCTCGCTTTCTCCTGCTCGTCAGCTTGGTACTCGAGTACCCGGTATAGGGCGCTCAGTACTTCCGGTGGGCATTCGATCAGCTGCATGGGGCCGATACCCGTCCTGATCGCCAACGCGGCGACCTGGACGGTCAGGGCGTCCCATCCAAAGGGACCGCGTCGTCCTCGTCGCCGACCGCTTCGATGTCGTCCAGCAGGTCGAGCCACGTATCGAACGGCTTTACGGCTGGGCCGTTGCCGGCCTGGGCCTCCTGCCATGCGGCACGATGCGCCAGCCACGCGAGATGCTCGACGCGGACCTCCGACATGGCCTTGCCGATCCCCAGCGACCAGTGACGCTCGAAAGCGACTATGGCTGCCGGTCCGGCGACCAGGAGCCGTTCGGCGCCGTCGTGGACGATCCGCAGGCTGATCTTCATACTGTTTTTCATGATGCCCCTCTGTTCGGGTTATGACGTTGCGCGGGTAATGGCGCCCGTTACGGGCCAGGAACAGCTCAGCGTCGACAGCGCCCCTACCTCGGCCGACATGGGCGTGTATTGGGTGACGAGCACACTGCCGGCGTAAGAGGGGTTGGTGGCGCTGACCGAGGCGCCGGTCGCTTTGAAAACGAACGCGGTCGTGGTTCCGACGAGGCCGTTCAGCGTGGCGTCGACCTCGCTGGCGGCATAGTCCTGATTAAACGAGACATTCAAAGTCGCGTCGCCGAGGCCCGCGATACGCGTGCGGACTGTGTCGCCGAACGCTGTGGTCTCGACGTCGTCGTAGTTGATTTCCAACGACGCGCTCGTCATGTGGTCGCTCAAATCGACCGAGTTAAGTGTGAGAACAGCCGCAGCGCCCCCGATTAGTTCAGCCATTGTTTAGCCCTCCTCTGGGCGCTTGCCGGCGGTCAGGTGACCGCCGTCGATGAGTTGCTGGGCCTGTTCGTCCGGCATGTCAGACGAGAACGTTTCCCCAGGTTCGTGACCGGCGACGGCATGATTACCGACGACGGTGTATTCGTGCTTCTTCTTAGGCATTACGCGTAAACCTCCACGCTGTACTCGCACCCCAGAAAAGGGGTGTCGTTGATGTCGACCAGGCCGTACGTGTCCGCGGACACGACCTGGCATGTGGAACAGGCGCCGCCGAGCGTTACGTCGCCCTCGATGATGGTCTGGATTGAACCGGAACCCGACAGGAACCCGTCTAGGAGCGTCTGGTTGGCTTCCTCGTCGAAACGCTGCGCCAACACGAGAATCTTGAACGTGAACCGCTCCAGGCCGTTGCCGAACGCCTGGTGGTATTCGGCGACCGGGGAACCGGGTTGCACTATCGCGGCCGGCACTGAAACGGTGTCCGGTACCGTCGCGGCGACCTGAATGAACGTCGAGCTGGTCGCCAACCGGGTTTTTAGGCCGGACCGTATGGCCGCATAGTCGGCCATCAGGCGATGCCGGGGCGCCGGTAGTCCATCAGCAGGTGCGCGATGTCGGGATCGGACCGCGAGATCCGAACCGGCCCGAAGTCGCCCACACCGATTACGCCCATAGGGCTTGCCTTGCGGCCATAGAGGCGGCTGGAGTACATCAGGGCGGCTTGTTTGACGGCGTTTGGTACTGCCGGCCATCCCCATTTAGCGGTGATTTCGACCGACGCGAGGCCGTCGCCGTACACCGGGAACAGGTAGTCGCCGACCGCCCGCAAATTGAACGCGGCGCGGCTTTTGGCGAGGCTGTTCAACGGTTCGACCTGATAATCGGAACTCGTCCACGTGGTGTCGAACGTGCCGTCGCCGCTCGTGTCCGTCTTCAGAATTAGACCGGTCAGGGTGCTGATGTCGTCGGTGACCGCGAGGTACGGCTGCGCCCGGTACGTCCTGGCCGACGCGGCGCCCGCAGCGGTGAACACGCGGCCGCACAGGTCGTCGATCGCTTCCTCGGCGGCGTTGATCGCCAGATTTAGGAAGTCGTCGTCGGTCGACCCGGTGATCCCCAGCGCCGATTTCAGCTCGGATAGGGCGACGTAGTTGCCCATCGGCTATTTCTTCGCGGCGGGCTTCTTCGCCGGTGCTTTCGCGGCTGGTTTCTTCGCTGGTGCCGGTTCCGGCTTTTGGATGCGGGACGGCGCCTGCTTCTCCCAAAGTGTTGACATGAGTTTTCCCTTCTGGTGGCGGGTTCCCCCCTGGCGGCCGCGGGATGGGCCGCCAGAGGGTCGCCCTTGCTCGCGCTAGAGGGGCTAGACGCGGAGCCTGGGGTGGGAAGGACTACTAGAAGGTTGGCGTGACCAAACCGGTGCCCATGACCTGGGAAATCGCTTCTGGAGCGCGCCCAAACACCGCCGCAGCGTACTGAAAGGCCACAATTTTGACGGTCAGTTGGCCGCCGAGCGTCTGATCCATGCGGACCATGCTCGGTGCCCCAGCGGACTCAAACAGCAGCATGTCCTCGCGGCGCACAACGAAGATCGAATCCTCGTTTGATCCGGCACCGGTGTTCGTCTTGATGTTCGCGTCCACGACGACCGGGATGCCGGCGATCTGGAGGCCCGTCAGGCCGTAGCCGGCTGCTGGGCCAACGCCCATCGTGTTCTGCGGCACGTTCGCCACAGGCAACACCAATGGGCGGTCGTTGCCATCGACGGCTGCTTGGAAAAAAGCGGCTCGACGAGGGTGCATCACAATCAGATTTGGGCCAGCGAAGCGGCCGCTGTTGATCTGCTGGATGGCGTCCAGGATCTTCGGGTAAAGCAACGCCACCGTCGGCGAACCCGATGTGAATACGACATCGTTTTTGCCGGTGATGTTGTTCAAGCCGAGCAGGGCGCCGGAAGTGCCGTCGCCGTACAGGCAGCCGAGGTCGAGCGCCGTCGCAATAGCGGACGACAGGTCGGCCATGATGATCGCGTCGACTCCGGTGCCGCGGTCCAGAGCCTGCCGGCTGACGTCCTGCTGGCCGGCAATCGTGCGGATGTCAACCGTCAACAGGGTGTCGTCGATGTCCTGCTCGGATACGGCGCTGTTCTCGGTGGCCTGGACGGCTGCCGTGGAACCCGTTGTGACGCGGCTGATGTTTATGGACATCCCATCCGCAGGAAGTGGCAGCGACGTGCAGAGGTTGGCGAATGGCCGCCCTGCGCGTGCCAGCTCCTCGGCGAGAGCCGTCAGGTACTGCGGGACGACCAATCCGGCGAAACTGGCGGTCGAAGAATCGCGGTACTCGACGTCCATCTCGGACGAGTGGCGGGCGATGCGCCCCTGGGCTGCTACGTCGTGGTGAAACTGCGACGCGTACAGGTCGCGGAAAAACGACGTCTTGGACCGTTCGGTGTACGTCAGCGGCTCTTCGCCGACACGAACCTCGGTGGCCTTTTCGGCGTCGTCCTGGGTCGGTGTGACCTCGGCGCGCATCTTCGCGGCCTCAGCGTTCGCGAGCTGGATGTCGCGTAGCTCGCTGATGCGGGCGTCGAGGCTGTCAGCGCGGGCGTGGAGGTCGGACAGGTTTTCGGTTTCGCTGTCGGACAGGTCGCGGGTTTCTTCGGCGGCGGCGTCACAGACGGCGGCCATAGCCGTACCGATCTCTGCACGCTCGTCGACCAGCTGATCAAGCAACTTCATCGTTTTACTCCTGGTGGGTCGTGGGTCGTGGTACCGGGTGTTCCCAGGTGCCGGCACGGCCGACGGCGCAGGAGC
>Ga0208919_1001386_pt1 | contig 14039 bp, 12 predicted proteins | sample 4_EtaG_FD_184076 | JGI IMG/M metagenome (GOLD analysis project Ga0208919, IMG submission 184076) | Marine viral communities from the Subarctic Pacific Ocean - 4_ETSP_OMZ_AT15127 metaG (SPAdes) (version 3) | ecosystem: Environmental > Aquatic > Marine > Oceanic | place: Pacific Ocean | collected...
CCCTTCGCAAGTTCGGCATAATCAGCCGCCTTGTTATCTTCGTTACGACCAAACGATACGGATATCTCATTTTTGATTATATCGCCTAAGCCATTTTCACGAAGCCAGTTAAACGCCGCTTCTTTGTTTGCTTCCGTTATGGTTGCACGATACGACGTTGAAACTTTTAAATGTGATCCATCATGCAGTTTTAATTCTGCTAAACCCATCTCAGACATCATAGTAGGTATAATGTCACCAGAAACTTTTTGTATTTCTGCTTTTGTGCTTTTCATATTTTCTTCTTGTAGTTCGAGTCTCTTTTGTAGATCCTCTAATTTTTCAACTTGATCTGCAAGTGACTGAATACCTTCAGTCCTTTTCATTGCATCCTGTTGATCTTTTTCAAAATCAATTGTCATCTATTTCTCCTTTCTCGTATAGATTAATTTCAATGGGATAATATTTTCTTTCTTGTTTATCCCACTTTAACAAATTGTATTTGCCTCCGGTAATATCAGACACAATAGAACATGCAACACCTATGATTGCAGGATCACCTGTAAGTAGTAAATAATCTTTTTTCTTATAATTTTTTAATCCTTGTCTCAACTTATACACGAGTGGACCAGGTGAAAAAATAATTTGTGAAAACTCTGGTAATAAAAATTTAAACTGACCATAATTAGATGCACCCATAATATTTATTTTAGGATTACCTGCTTTAGTTCCAGCAATCTCTTGTATTACATAAACTGTAGATACAAAATTACTTTTTAAATTTTCGTATTTATTACTTTCTGACATTGACAAATCATATAACATCCTTTATATTAAAGTCAATAGAAAGATGAATTATAAATTTAAGACAAAGCCGTACAAGCATCAGTTGACTGCTTTAGAAAAGTCGTGGAATAAAGAAACGTATGCATACTTTATGGAGATGGGTACGGGTAAAACAAAAGTGTTAATAGATAACATGTCCATGCTTTATGATAAAGGTAAAGTTGATGGTGCATTAATTATAGCGCCTAAAGGTGTAATAAAAACTTGGTATGAACAAGAACTCCCTACGCACCTACCAAATCATATAGAAAATGTGACCGTATTATGGCAACCAAATATTACTAAAAAACAACAAGAAAAACTAGAATCTTTGTTTGAAATAGAAACAGCATTACATATTTTAGTAATGAACGTGGAGGCTTTTAGTACAGACAAAGGTGTTAAGTTTGCATCTAAATTTTTAAACTCACATAAAGTATTGATGGCTATTGATGAATCTACAACTATTAAAACACCCACAGCAAAAAGAACTAAAAATATTATTGGTCTTGGTAAGTATGCTAAATATAGACGTATCATGACCGGTTCGCCTGTTACCAAAAATCCTTTAGATTTGTATACACAGTGTGAATTTTTAGATCCGTACCTTTTAGATTTTACTTCTTATTACGCTTTTCGTAATAGATACGCTGAAATGAAAACTATGCATCTTCGTGGCCGATCTATTCAAGTTGTTGACGAGTTTAAAAATTTAGCTGAGTTATCTGAAAGCTTGCAAGGTTTTTCATATAGAGTTTTAAAAGAGGATTGTTTGGATTTACCACCTAAAAATTTTACTAAAAGACATATTGTTCTTACGAGCGAACAAAGAAAAATATACGATCAAATGAAAAAAGCTGCTATGGCTGTATTAAATGGTAAAGTTACAACCACAATGACTGTGCTTACACAGCTTATGAGATTACATCAAATAACTTGCGGTCATTTTACTGCTGATGATGGTTCTACACAAATGATACCGAACAATAGAATCACAGAATTAATGAATGTGTTAGAAGAGATTGAGGGTAAAGTTATTATCTGGGCAAACTATCAAAGAGATGTAAATCAAATTATAAAAGCAATAAGTGAAGTGTATGGTCCGGGGTCCGTGGTTGACTATTATGGATTAACACCACAAGAAGAAAGACAAGAGAATATTAAAAAATTTCAAAACGGGGGTGATTGCAGGTTTATTGTAGGCACGACTCAAACTGGTGGTTATGGTATCACACTTACAAAAGCAAACACCGTCGTATATTATTCTAATGGTTATGACCTAGAAAAGAGACTGCAGTCAGAAGACAGAGCACACAGAATAGGACAAAAGAAAACAGTGACTTATGTCGATCTGATTTGTGAGGACACTGTTGACGAGAAGATTGTGAAGGCTTTAAGAGATAAAATAAATATTGCATCTGAAGTCCTTGGTGAAGAATTAAAGGCTTGGATCTAAACTATTTCTCTTGCTGAACCTAATATAGGTTTGTATTTTGTTTTACCCTCTGATTTGTACGCATGTAAATAAGAAGCTCTTGGTGTTCCTTCAATCCACGAACAATGTATCCATCCACTGTTAGGTTCACCCGGAGTATAGAACTCAAGGATGAGCTGGTCTGGTGATAGATTGTTTTTTATCCAATCAAATAATTCAGCGTTGTCGACGCCAACACATTCGAAGTCTGCGGCCTCGGCTTTGGCATGCTGTGAATTTACAGAGCTACCAATAGCAAGGCATAACTCTGGACTACGGAAACCGCTGGTGATCTTGACCCTGCCAAAATGGTCACGTATCGGTTGCAAAATATTTTCACACAATGCTTTTAATTTTTCTATTTGTTCTGGACTAGGGTTATTATTGATGCCCTTTCTAATAGCAGTGTCGCTTTTGGTCAGCTCTGAGAGGGTGAAGTTCCGTGTCAAGTTCATGCTATATCCGTTAATAAAGTTATGAGAACAGCTCCCATGCCTCCGACTATCCAATACTCTAGTCTTTTAATGCGTTCTTGCATTTCTTTAATTTGTTCAAACGTTTGCTTTTGCATTATCCTGCAAAGTTTCTCGTGTGATTCAATTTTTTGTAGTGCCGATTTTCTCGCCATTATGTTCTCCTACTAGCAATAACTTGCTCTTCAGGTGATAATAGAGCTTGTTGTGTTCGTGTCAAGTTAGTATTTGTACCCGGTAATGCTGCTGTTCTTACCACTGGCATTGGTGTATTTGGCAGTGGTGGTGTCTGCACAGTCAATGGATTAATGTATTTATCAGTTACTTTTTTTATAACTTCAGGTATAAATTTTAAACCACGTTTTATTAAACCTTCTTCTTTTATAGGATTACCTTTTTCATCAAAAATCATGTTTCCTTTTTTGTCTAATTTATAATCAAATTTTTCTGGATCATACTCGTCTCCTCTTTCAAAAAATCGTTTATCTTCATAAGCATCTTTTACTGTATCTAATTCATCAATAGGAAATACGTAATCATCGTTCAATTTAAATTTAAATTTAATCTCTTCTTTATTTGCTTTTCTAAGTTCTTGATCAATAGTATTAACTTTTGTCTCAAATCTAGCTGTTGAATAATTAACTGGTGTAAATATACCATCTAATAAATTACTTCTAAGAGTTGAACTAACTCCTGCTTTTTCTAAAATATCTTCAATATCATCTTCGCTTAAGTCTAAAATTTTTAAATCTTGTATTCTAATAAACATATCTTTTTGTATTCTAAATGCCTCATCTTGCATTTGTCTAAAAGTTTTAACTTGTGACATTGGAGTATTTTCTGCATAATTATCCACGTTATAAAATTTTTCGTTTTCATCAACAGCTCTTAACATTCTGTTCATATCAGATGCAAAATACCTTAAATCTTTTTTAGTATCTATTCTAATAATTCTAGTACCTGCAAACAAAGCAAGTAATTCATCTCTAAGGTTTAAAGGTTTACCACCTCTAGTTAAATCTTTTCCAATAGCACCCTCTATTTTATCTGCACTAACAAATACACCTGGTTTGACACCATCTAATATATATGCAAAAGATTTTGCAAACTTATCTCCTATACTATCTGATGCAGAGTAAACTGTTCCGCCTTGATCTTTTCTACCATTTCTAACAGTAACATCTAAAACTCTATCGTATCCAATAGGCTCTGTAATAAATGGTGATAAGAAAGTCATTACTGGTCCATCTTCTGCAAACATTATACTCATTACATAATCATCTGTTTCTTGTGGATTTAAATTTTGTTTGTTAGCTTGGTTAATCGCTGCTTCAAAAGGTTGCCATAAACTGTCGTAAGGTGAAAAATAAGAAAAGTTAATAGCTGCAGATTCACCATCTTTCCAACCTGTAATAGGAAGTAAGTTTGAATTTCTATCCCATGGTGCTGCAGAAGATCTTTTGTATGCGTCCCACTGAGAGTCAGTAGAATTAGTGAAGAATTGTGCTAGTTGTACAAGTCCTGTTCCAGCTGCATAACTTGTTGTAAAGGCACCTAACAATCTTCGTAATCCCATCTGTCTTATTGCAGCGTTACTACTTGATGTTTCTTTTAATCCAATAGATACAATGTTTGCACCTGTTCTAAGTATCTCAGCAGGAAAAGATATAAAAGCTCCTAAAGGTAGTTTTCTTAAACCTTGTATAAAAGGCGGCACTTTGGAATATGTTGGATAAGTATTTCTAATTAAGTATGCAGCTATTTCATCAATGTGATCATCAAATTCTTTTGCAACTCCTGTTATTGGATTTGTTTCAACAAATTCTTCACCCATTCCTCTATACCATTTTTTAACATCATCTATATTTTTAAGAGCGCTGTTTAGTTGTGATCTTGAGTATTCATAACCATAATGTTTCCATAAATTATCACCACCTGCATATAATCTTGCTACTTTATCTGTTGGTGCCATTTTAATTAATTTTTCAAACAATTGATCTGATGTTCTAATAGATTGATTTTTAATCTGATCCATAATTGCTTTTAATTCAGATTGAACAACGTTCTCATCCCATACACCGAGACGAACTAATTTTTCTACATAATTATTAAACTCAACTTCATCTATATTTTTTTGTCCTGCTTTGAATATGTCATCTAAAACAATTTTCATTGCATTAGTTACACTAGCTTGGCCACCTATGTGACCATTCATTAAAGCAAAGAAAGACGCTGATGTTACATTTCTAACTTGTGTTTGTGGTGAGTATAGAGTTTTACCAACTTGCACCAAAACTTTACCCTGCATTATTTCTCTCCAGACTGGAATAAGTAATAAATTATCTAATTTACCAGTTGTGCCATCAAACATTTGTACGTAATCTGGATCAGCAAATAGTTGCGTTAATTTAGATTTCATATGAACACCTAATCGCGGCACTTTACTTATAAGTTTTGGTGTTAACACACCTTTATTAATTGCTTCTTCAGCACTATTAAATAACCAACCATTTTTTAATCCTGATTGTGCTATAAAATCAGCAGCTTTTTTGTTTGCTATTGCAGATATCATTTCTGCAGTGGTTCCACCAACTGATGCTTTTAAATTTTTTTCTGCCCCTAGTAAATTTTTTACTGCGTCAGGCAATTCCTCTCCTGTTTTTAAAAATCTATAGTCTTTAAATCTTAGTAGTTGTGCAATGTCTTTTAAAGATTGTAAGGGAGTTTTACCTTCAGCTTTACCTTTTCTAAGAATAGACTCGACCATCATCTTACCAGATTCTTTGTAAGCTTCAGCTGTATCTAATTTTGGAAAATCTGATTCTGCTCTAAGTTTTAAATCTTTATTTTTTCCAACAACATTTTTAGTAACCCAATCCACAGCTTTGTTATAAATTTTTTGATCAGGTGCATAATTAGGATTTGTGAACGTCGCAAAAGATCTCAACATATAATCTTTTACTCTGTTAATTTCTATGCTCTCTAAATCTTTAGTAATTTTATCACCTGATTTACCTTTTGGTAAAGCTTTTTGAAACTCTCTCATTGTATTTTTTATTTCATTTTTTAAATCAACAGATAATGATTGTAATTCTTTTGGAAGATTTTCTTTTTTTAATTGTCCTCTTAAAAATTCTTCTACCTGATCTAAATAATGTTTTTGTAATGCTGGAGAGCTTGTAGCTTTATTGTAATCTCCTTCAAATTTTTTAGCTAAATTGTAAGATTTTTTTTCTAGACCCTCCATTGTTCTGTCTAGTTTTCTAGCTCTACCTTTTATAAATAACATAGCTTTTTCTGAAACACCTTCGATATCTTTAGGTGCTTTACCGAAGGATCTAAAATAAGATAATATGTTATCTAATCTTTTAATTACTCTTTTTTCTCTAGCAGGATTTGTTACCGAATATAATCTCCACTTTTCAAACGGCGGTAATTGTTTTACAAATTTACCCGAAAATGTAGATACTATTGCAGGCGCTAAGAATTTTGTTAATGCAAAATCAGTTGCGCCTCTAATTTTTTTAGCTGCAAAAGTAACGCCAGGTTTAACTGCTTCTCGTGATCCAATATAACTTATTGGTCTAAATACAGCATTATCCACTCCTTTAGCTCCTAATTTTGCAGTTGTTTTTACAAAAGGTGCAAGGCCATATTTATATCCAATTTGCAAACCTTTACCCACAAGAGGAAAACCAGCACCAATTATAGCTCCTTCTTGTCCATACTTAATTTTATTTCTAAATTCTGCTGCAGCTTTTTCTCTACCTTTTAATCCTTTTGTTGATTCTGGTCTAAAATAAAATGATTCTCTGCCTGGTTCTGACGCTAAAAAATCTGTTGCACCTACAACAGTCATACCTTCCAACATTCTTTGTGCAATAGTTGCAACTTTTCTTTTCTTTCCACCTTTAATACCTTTTACAATGTTTCTTATTTTTCCGACTGTTTTTGTTCTATTTAAAACTTTTTGTATAATACCACCTGGTATTGCAAATTGGGTCATCAAACCTACTAATTCACCCCTCCAAGTTTCAGGTCGTTCAGGTTCTTTGTCCTTCATCATTTTGTCAAATGAAGTTAAAAAATCTGTGTCAAAAGCATAATCTATTCCTGTGAATAAACTTGTTCCAACTCCTGATACAAGATCTGTAGCACCACTCTCCACACCTTTTCTAATTTCATCTAATATTGATATGTAATCTTTTTCTTCGCCATCTTTTAATAAATCCATAGTGTCAACAGGTCTGTCATATTTTTCAGACATAGTTTTATCTAACAATAATTTTAAATTAGGCGATCCTGATAAAATAAATCGAGCTAAACTTTTGTCTTCTTTTTGAAATGGATTAAGAGGTTTTAAATATTTAACTGGTGGTGTAGGTTCAGTTATATTTTCTAACGCTTTTAAAAAAGAGTTTTGAACTTCATCAAGTTCACGTTTTTTACCAGGAGGTGTTTTTTCTTCCTGAAGTTGTTGATCTTTTTTAAATCTTTCTAGAGCAGTGTCTGCCATGTGATTACTCCTGTGGTAACACTAGATTAACACTATATTTTTGATTAAATACATCTACGTCTTGTTGTGTTGCAATAGTTGCAAAGTCTTCTAATGCTTCTGGACTTGCAGCTATTAGTCTAACTATATCATCACCTATTTCATTTGGTAATCTAGCTCTTAGTGTTGAAAAATCAATTCTTGGTCCTTGGTCCATGCTCATTGCATCTACTTGTTTTTCTGTTACTGCTTCTTCTGCAGATGGTTTTGTACCTTCTGCATACCCTATTCTTCCACCTTCAGCTTTTAATTGTGGAAACTTACCTGTTTTAAAAAAGATGTTATAGTATTCAAACATATCTTCTAATAATCTTGGATCATCATCATCTGTATATTTAGATGTGACACCATCATCTTGTTTTAATTCTAAAAGATTTTCTTTAATTCTTCTCATAATTCTTTGCGTGTATTTTTCGTCAGTTAATAACGACTGCATTACTTCATCATTTTTAGTTAATTGTTCTAATCTTAACTTTTTCTTACTAAGTAAATTTTTATCTGCCTCTGAAAAAGCATCAGGATTTTTAGTTTGTTTATTTTCTAATTTAAAAATGATATCCATTGTAGATTCGATATTATCAGCTATTTGTAATTTAACGCCTTTCTTAGCTACATCGCCCCCAAAACCACTTAATGCCTCACCCTTAGCTTCAATTAATGTTTTAAATATATCTGCTTCTGTTGCAAATTTTGTTGCTTTATCTGTTGCGACATCTTCTGAAAATTGTTCAAAAGGTTTTTTTGCTGCTGCAGCTGCAGTAGCTGCTAGTCCACTAAATCCAGTTCCTGTTGGTGTTGCAGATGCAAGATTTAAACCTGTGCCAATTAAAAATCTAGAAAGATTTTCATTTTTTGATCTTTGTTCAAATTGTGGATACATTTCTTTAAATCTTGTTAATTCTTCTTGTGTAGGTATAACTGAAAAAACATCTTTTTGGTCTTGTGAATATTTACCTGGTCCATCTACCAGTCCTCTTTTTGGTGTATCTAATCCTGATGTGATACCAGTTCCTGCAGAACCACCTATTCTAAACATTGGTCTTCTTAATACTCTGTTCATATTTAACCTTGTCCTGATAAAACCATTCTTCTAAATTCTTCAAAAGACATTGGTGTTGCATCTGGTCTTTGTTCTAATAAATCAAATTTATATTTTTCATATTCATCTTCCAACATATCTATATCAGCCATTTGCATAATACCTTCTTTATCAGTTCCTTCTGCATAACCTATTCTGCCACCATCTTTTCTACCAAGATATAATCCTGCAAGAGTAGAACCTATACCAAGAGCAGTTTGTAAAGGTGTTGGATTAGGCACAAATGATTGTTGTGTCTGACCTGGATAACCACCCATTAATCCTGTCACTTGTGCAGCATATCTATCTAATTGTTGTTGTGGTAAGAACGCTGCTTGTCTTGCCGCTTCTCTTTCTGCATCAAGTCTAGCTTGTTCTTGTGCTTGGTTGATTGCGCCCAATGTTCCAAGTTGTGATACGTCTCTACCTGTAAATGCTTGTTGCTGTGCTCCAAGTCCTGCTTGGAAACCACCTAAACCTTGTTGTGCCTGTGCTAGACCAAATCTGTTTGCAATGTCTTGTTGTCTAGCAGCTTGTGCCTGACCAAAACCTTGTTGCAAGAGTCCTGCTTGTAATAATGCACGTTCTCTTGCCGCCCCCGTACCAAACTCGGCGAGTTGTACGCCCGCTCGACCAGCGCCGAGCACACCCAAACTTGCTTGTTGATCTCTTATTTGCTGTTCTCTTTGTGCAGTGTTACGATCAAACTCTTCTAATGTAGCGTCAATTACTTGTGACTGATACGGTGACATAAATTGTTGGGTTTGTGCAGTTGTCATTGGACCGGTGGATATTCCACCTAATGCTGTTCCAGCGGCTGTGCCTGCTGCTTGAGCTTGTTGTAAAAATGGTTGAAAAGAACCTATACCTGCCTCTGCAACCGTTTGTGCTTGTTGTTGTAATCTATCTTGACCTGCAATTGTTGGTGCGAGTCCTGCTAAACTTTGTTGTCTAATATCAAACTGTTGTCCAGCTTTTTGTCTTGCTGCAAAATCTGCAGCTGATTCTCCTGCTAGCTGTGTAATACCACCTGCGCCAGGTGCAATTACAGGAACACCAGATTGTGCAACTATTTGTTTACCTAGATCTACCCCTAGATCTTCAATAAATTTTGCTGGTAGCTGTCGTGTTTCTGTAATGGCCATTATAATACTTCCTCTAATCTTTGTGATGTTTGAAACATTTTACGTGCGCCTTTTAAGCCTTGCGATTCCTCAGATACTTCACCTCCGGCTTCGAGGTTTTTCATCATGTTATACATAACTTCTGCGCCTTTGTCCACATTTCCGTCACCTGCATTTCTGACTGCATCGGCTGTAAATACAAACTCATTCTTAGATAATCTTGCAGGGACATCATCTGCCTTCTCCATACGTCCGATAGGCACAAATCCCCCATCTTCTCTGTAATCTTTTTCCATACCGCCCATATCTAATAGTGGCATTGTTTTCTTTGCTACTGGCTCCTTAGAACCCTCTGCTTGTGCGTTTTTGTTTCTCTCGTAGAAATTTAGATACCGTTTATGATTCTCGTTCATCTCTGCGGCATCAGGGTTTGTTTCATATGTTTTTTTCCAACCTTTGTAGTTAGGATCTTTTGATAGGTCCTTATCACCATCGTCAAAACCTAATCTCATTATTCCACCCTCAGCTTTAAAAGGTCTAGCTAAAAAACTATAAGGGTCGTTTCTAATTCCTTGTATGTCTAAGCTTTGACCTGATGCCCCTCTTGACGCTAAAAATTTTTGATACTCATCCTCTGAGTCATCATCTTGAAATAGTAATGGTGCTGCTGTTAATCCTGCAGCTGCAGCTAAACCAAGTTTATCTTTCGTGTCCATGTTAGAAAAAAAGTCTCCTACACTTGAACCTATGCCTGTATCCATAAATCTTCTAAACAAACTTCCTTTTTCTCCAAAAGGAACAAAAGCAGCTGCTCCTACTAATGCAGCTTTACCTAATGGTGACTTTGTAACTTTTTTAATTGCACGTTTTGCTTTTTTAACTAACTTACCTAAGAAATACATCTGCCTACCTGTTTCAAGATCCATGATCCCACCTTCTTTTGCAAAGGCTCTTGGTCCAGCTAGTGCATCTCTTTGTTGTATAGCTAGTTCAATAGGGCTAATTTCTTCTGCTGTTTTTTTAATCACGTCTTGTTGAAAAGGTGTTGCCATCATAGGTATAAATGGTTCGTCTCCACCTCTATCTCTATCTTCAAAATTATCATCCTCGTCATCTGTAATTGACGGTGTTTTACCATAACCCATCGCTGTTTGATCTATTGCTTTATTGAAAACAAATCTACCTATACCAAAAGGAGTAAGTGCTCCAAGCGCACCGCTTATTAATCTATTACTAAATTTTGTACTAGGGGATATTGCCTCTATGGCTCTTTTTCTTTGTTCTCTTAAAGCTTCTCTAGCTCTATTTCTAGCAAACTGAGATCCTGCTCCAACAGCGCTTCTATCTGGCCCTGGATCTCTTGGATCAGATCTTGTGCTAGATTCACCTACATCTCTACCTCCAACTCTACCAGAGTCTCTTGCACCAGATGATCGTGCAGCGGCATCACCACGATATCCTTGTCTAGTTCCACCAAACCCTGGTTTAACTAGCATACCGCCGTTTTGTAACATCTGTTTTGCTTGTTGTGATCTTGTTATGGCCATTTGTCTATTCTATTTTGTTTCTCCAAATAAATCAAGGCTAGGCATGATAACTCTAACATCTTTTCTTATATCAGATTCTGGTATACCTTTGGCTTTCCACTCTATATCATCCTTATAAACCTCGCCTGTCTTCATATTTGTTATTGTTGTTATTACTTCTTTTGGTTCTATGACTGGTATGTCTTTCATTATGTTGTTACCTCTCGTGGCTGTATTTCTAATATAGAGGCTATGACGTGCAGCTCATTCGCGTCAGCAGCCTGTACTTTCAATGCTTCACCCTCCTCCATTATGAGAGGTTGACTTAAAAGTTCTGTCGTTGCTTTGGATGCTATAGCTTTGTCTTTAAATAGATTAAATATAGCACTACTAGCATTTACCAAAGTTATAGTTATTGTGCTCCCTGATCCGGCATCCTCTGATACTATCAGTGATTTAACAACAGCTGTCTTAAAACTAGGCACTGTATACAGTGTAGTTAGGTCAGTTGTTGTTAAGTCTACTTTTTTATTTATAAAACTATTAGCCATTAATTTAAAAAGAAGTTTTCTGCTTCTACTTCATCCTTTAATTCCTGTTGAAATGTAGTATTTAATTTTTCTACAATCGCATCAAGGTCTCTTACCTGAGCTTCTGCTGTCGACAGATCATACTCACTACTTGGTCTTGTTAATACCTGTACTATCTTTGCCATTATCTACGTCCATCCGGTTGTATATCTAATCTAAAAGTTCCTAATTTCCAACTTTGATTTGTTGTTGTGTTAGCTATTTTTAATGCAATAGCTCTAGCTCTTGCACGTGTATCTACTTTTTTTGTAGATGATGAAACTGTAAATGGTCCAAGAGATGAGCTAGCCTGACTATCATTTGGAAAATCTCTCAACTGTAACGTAACCTGTGTATTACCAGTTTGTGATATAAAGTCTGGTATGAATCGTCTTATCTTCATTAAAAATTCTCCATCTCCTCTAAGATCTGCTGTCCCTGTTGTTTGACCCCTTTGAACTCTTTGACTTATATCAAAGTCTCCAGATGATATGCTAGCAACAATAGCTGTTGTTGCAGAACCTTTTACTTGATCTGTCCCTGTTTCGTGTTCATAGTATATTGTAGAGCCTTCTGTGTTTCCTACGACATCAAAAGATGTATCTACTCCTGCACTATATTCTAAAGCATGTGGCACTCCAAATACTGCAGAGTCTCTCCACATAGTTCTAGCTAAAGTTCCATTTGTCCAAACTGGTCTTTGTGGAGAAGAGTCAAAATAATTATACGCAACCATTCTATTTACAACAGAAGATGAAGAGGTTGGATAAAACCATATTACCTCACCAAAAAGATTATTTAATCCAGCAGATACCATCTGATTACCTGATGCTAGATTTATATCGTCATAAACAAAATCTTCTACTAAACATGGTAATGATTCTAGTTTACCAGCATATCTAAAAAAACCATTTTCTGACATCCAATATGCAGAACCATCAACTTCTACACATGCGTTCTGTCCAACAAGGCCACAGTTTGTACCCACCTGTGAAAAGGCAAAGGTAAAAGGTTGACCAACAAAACGCATTGTAAATAAAGCTGTGTCTGTCCAAACGAGAATAGAATCTCTACCTCTAATCGCTCCTCTGATCTGTGATCCGTCGGCCAGTCTTTGTGTACCAGCTGTATTGGTTGCTGTAGGTGTATATGTATTTATATCTTCTTGATCCGAGAATCTTATAAACATATCATCTTGTGTAGATGTATCCCCAATAGTTGTCTCTGTTCCAAAGAAAACTAAGTGACGATCGGGCGTAGATACTAACATATGTCTTGATGCAGTTGGTGCACCAGATATAATATTTGCTCTTGTAGACTCTGCATTAGAAGCAGCAGAGTTCCATTCAAACACTGCACTATCATGAATTAAACAGATTGCTTTATCACCAAAATTATCTAGTGACCACATACCGGGTTCTAATACTAAATCACCTGATGCAGCCTCACCCCACGCTACAAAGTCTGTTGTATTTGTTACAGTGTCACCACCATTGTGAGCAGCGGCTGTTGTACCCCTTACTTCTCTTGTTACACCTGTTAATTCATTAGATGCGCTTATGCCTGTATAAGATATTTCCTCGTCGTTAATTTTAATAATACTAGTTCCTGTGCTTGGAAACAAAGAAGCATCTGTTAAGATAATTCCTGTTGTAGCAGAATCACTAATACCCGATGTTATAGTTGTTGTTGCAACTCCTGTAGCTGTTCCTCCCCAAGATCCAAGAGACCAACCAAAACCTTTTGCTTGCACCGCTGGTCCTACAGGATAGTAATGTTGTACCCTAACACCACCAGATGTTGTTGCACCAGATCCAGATTCATTAGATGGCATCGTAATTGTAATAGTTGTAGTTGAAGGCACAGATGTAACCATAAATTTTTTATCATTAAAGTCAGCAGCTGCAAAATTAGAATTAGTTATTGAAGAAAAATTATCTAATAAAATTATATCATTCTCATTAATACCATGAGAACCACTAAAAGTTATTGTAACAACAGCTGATCCGTTAGTCGTGGTAAATGCACTTGTAAGTGTGGTAGTAGATTTAATAGGATGTATGTCATAAAAGATACCACCAGAGTATGCATATAAAATTCTGTTTGTGCCTATGATTGCGTATTTTCTGCCTTTACTATTTACAAAGTGATGAAGACCTCTACCAGCTCCTGTTAGTTTACTATCTCCTAGTTGTCTCCAACCACCTATTTTTTCTGGTGTGCCATATCTAAACCTAACATTATCACAATCTATCCACTGACTTTCAGCTGTAGTTGCAGATATTTGTTTATTGATTCCAGGTTGAAACCCTATTTTTTGTAGCATATGACTCCATTATAATACTATTTTACAAATGATGGTAGACCTAGCTTTGGTCTGCCATCAAACATGTTTTTATTAGCAAATGGGCCATTTACATGATTATAATGTAGAAA
>Ga0208919_1001391_pt1 | contig 14015 bp, 13 predicted proteins | sample 4_EtaG_FD_184076 | JGI IMG/M metagenome (GOLD analysis project Ga0208919, IMG submission 184076) | Marine viral communities from the Subarctic Pacific Ocean - 4_ETSP_OMZ_AT15127 metaG (SPAdes) (version 3) | ecosystem: Environmental > Aquatic > Marine > Oceanic | place: Pacific Ocean | collected...
TAGTTTCTAATAAAACCCCATTGTTTTCTAATTGTATTGATATTGTACCTGTCCACACATTAGCTTGTTCAGATACTTCTTCTAAAAAATTTTGAAATGTTAGTCTTTGGAAATTGGTCAGCGAATGCATTCGAGCGTGTATAATTTTTCTAACTTCCCGCATTAAATTGTATAATCTTTGCCTACTATGTAAAGTATACAATTCTATCTCTACATTAAAAAGCCTGTTCCCATATTTTCTGTTCCCTATAGGAGTTTCTTCTAATGCCGGACTTCCTGTACGTCCTATGAGATGGTCTCCTACATTTAAATCAAAACGAAATGGTTGGTTTTCTCCATTTACAGTAGTCAGTGTAGGTTTTGTTACATTAGATGCATTCCACTGACTGTTTAAATCTGACATTATATCATCTATTGGTATTGGCTCAGTCGGCATTAAAACACCTCAAAAGCTTTTAAACTGTCAATAGTGTCGTCTATATTAGATTGCCAACCAGAAATTTTGCTTCCTATATCATATCTATCCATACCACTAACCACAGAACCTCCAAAATCAGCGTTCTTAGTTACTTCAGTAGCTGCTATCATTTTAGTTATGTCTTGAACCATTCCACCTTGTCTGACATCAGTTTGTATATCCCTTCCGCATAGATAGGTTACTTTCACAGGCATTGTAAATTCTCCACCACCCCATCTCCAAACAGGAGCATTATAAGAAGTAAACCTAGCTGGTAATAAAAAGTACCTAGAAAAATGAATCATGTTTGTATCATAAACTAAAAAGAAATCTTTAGTTCTTCCTTGCCTTTTAGAATCCCAGTTAGCACCATTCCATATTTTTAAATCTATTATTTTATATGCGTCGGGGCGGTCAAGTTTAAAACCATTCAAATTAAATTGATGGTATTCGTCTGCTACATAATTAGGTCTCCAAGACTTCCTTGTCTGCATATCAATATAAGATTGTGCTTCCATTATATACTGCTCAACTGTAGCCTTGCTTGGAACTGTCGAGCTTGTAAAGTCAGTACCACTAAGAACATTATTTAATTGCATCAAACTGTACACGTCTTTAGTCGTACAATAAGCTGCATAAGGTCTCATTTGTATTCTTTTTATTGTGGGTGCTGTAGAAACACTATTAGGTGAAGATATTCTTACCCAATATAATGTACTGCTATTTATTGCTACTGTAGCCCAATCACTAAGTAAGTTAGCTGGGAATATTTCTGCACCATCTTTTGCAAACGCATATTGAGCCCCCTCATCATCATCTGGGTCAATTTCATATCTCCCTGATGCTGGTATAAACTCTGTCCACGCTGAACCATTGTAGTATTCGTACTTTAGTGTTCCTAAACTTCCCGCCGTATCAACATCAAATATAGCCATATCAAATTTTGATGCGTGCCCTAAATAAAGATGATGGGCTGTGGAATTAAGAATTGTAAATGACGTACCCGCAGGGCTCTGAGACTCTAAGGTAACATCAGTATAATCACTACTGGCTGTACCTACACCGTCCCAATTAAAGACTTTATCAAATTCTGCTCCAGCAGTTGTTGCCATTTATATCTCCTAGGAGTCTTTATCTCCCTCGTTATCTTTAGTTTCTCCTCCAACTGCCGCTTTTGCTGCCTTTATAACATCTGGTGGCAAATTTTCACCATTTATTATTTCAGGGCTGTCGTCTTTTCCTCTAAGGTACATTAGTACACCTTGTAAGTTTTGTACTTGTCCGACTAGTTGTTCTCTGTGTGCATTTACTTTGTTTAGTTCATCAACTAACGCTTCCATTTTTTGCGTTACCGCTTGTAAATCACTTTGTACATCTATCTCTGCCATGTTTCTTTTCTCCTATATTCTTTACCCCTTTTTATAAGGGTCTTTATTATTATACTCTATTTTTAAGTAAATAAATTATGATAAATAATTACTCCAGCCTTGTGTGAAGCAGCCGTTGTAGAATCACTAGCCCTAGTTACTGTCATTGTATGTTGTGTATAAGCTTCATTTTTTGTAAAAGACTTAAAAGTTATTTTTTCAGAACCTATTTGTAAAACAGCATCTTCTACTAACATATCACACATTGGGTCTACTACAATAGATGTTGTACTGTCGTCTATATCAGTTAGTAATTTACTAAAATATAGTCCCGGATTATCTACCCAATCTGAGTGTTGAGTCCAAGAAGAACCATCATAAATAAATTTACTGGGTGCATAGCCACTTGGCAAGGTAACATTTTCATACTTAGTTGTAGTTGAACTAGTGTATCCAACCCCTTCTGACCATTTTTCAAACTCAACTCCAGAAGAGTTTGTAACTGTAATATTCGTTGAATTTAAACTTATGTTATCTGTATTAGCATAAGCCACAAACACTACATTATCAGAATTTCTTTTTATGATATTTGCTGTACCTGTTTTTATCCTAGCCATTAGTTTGAAAGTCCTCCCGTAATAAATATTGTGGACGTTGTTAATGCAACTCCAACATTCGTATAAGAAGCATCTGTATAAAAATTACCACTAGCTTCTAATTCAGCACTAGAGTTTATACGATACATAGTTCCTACTGTTAAACTGCTTTGACCTGTTCCTACACCACCCACACTTGTTATAGTACCTGTAGCACCATCAGATATAGCGGAATTTGCTATACCTATCCACCTGCTATAATGTGCTCCTGATGTTGTAGGTGGAGATATTGACGGGGTTACATAATCGATTCTTGCATCAGCGTTATCACTTCTTACTATAAGACTCATAGTTGTTCCATCTGAAGCTAGTTGTGGACCCGTTTCATCTGAATTTTTTCTAAAAGAAGAAATTGTTTGTGAATCACTAGCTGTTTCAAACCCTACATTAGAAGAATCGTAACTATATACTCTAAAGTAAGCAGTAGTTGAACCATTGTCCGCCCAGCACATACCAACGTTACCACTATAAGTACCTGCTGTAAATTCTTGAACATCATAGTTCATTACATTACCTTGTTTTTCACTTCTAAGTTCCATCTCAGCTTCACCTAATGTAAATGAATTTCCCGATGATGCAATAGTTCCTACTCTAGCAGCTGTTCTATTTTCTGTACCATCAGAATACATAAATATTACTTTTTGAGCAGAGCTCCAATATCTTATTTGCATACTAGTCCCAGTACTAGTATTGCAATCATCTACAAGTGTTATCGTACCAACAGTAAGAGAATCATCTGAACTATCATGAGTAGCTACTACTGCGTCAAGGTCATCATCATCTGCAACTCTTTGTAAGCCAAAAATTAATCTGTTTACATTAGAATCCCACGCCACCCCTGCTCCACCACTTATTGATGAATCAATTTCTGTTGTAGAATTAGTTGTAAAAGAATTGTCTGAGTTATCAATTGTTATAATATGGGCTCTAAAATTTGAACCTGAAGAAACATAGCTTCCACCAGAGTCATAATTTTGCCATCTGTGGGCATAACAAATTTTGTTCCTACCCGACATAAAAGTCAGATTGTTATTAGAATACCAAAGACCGGCTATACCATATACTCCAGACTCAACTGTTGCAGCTGTCCCCGCTGTAATTGACCTATCTGCTCCAGTATTAACAACAATTCCTAAGTTTTTGGTGTTGTAATTATTACTACTATGACCCGCTGTTACACCCACAAAAAACCTATCTGCATTAGTATCATAACATATTTGAGGTGCATAATAAGGTGTATAGTCAGTTGGAGCATTATATAAAATTGTTTGTGAGCCGAAAGTTATTGCTCCCGTAGCTGCCCTAGTAAAAGCCACTCCAATAAAATCTTTAGCACTTCCTATAACAGAATAAACCATCAACCAAGTACTAGTGTCTGGATTGTATGCACATACTGGACCGTAGGCAACGTTTTCTCCAGAATCTGTGTGCCCCGAAGTAGGGCTTGTTGCTGATGTACCTCCATGAACAGCACCTGCTAACTTTACAACTTTTCCGTCTGTGCTCAGACCTACTAAATCTCCGGCAGAAATAGCACCATCAGCTACAGCATCAAAGGTACCTCCACCTGAAGCATAAGTCTTTATATCTGACGCTGGAATAGTTTTCATTGTTCCACCATCATTTACTACAACTCCATCGGCATCAGCAAGTGTTATTGAACCGCCTACAGAAGTCCCACCATCAAGTAGGTTTAGTTCTGCAGCTGTAGCTGTTACGGCAGTTCCATTTATAGCTAGTTTACTAGTACCAATGTTGAATGTAGCATTGTCTTCTACTCTAGCTACTTCTGTACCATCGTATTGTTGGAATATAATATCTTTAGCGTCTGTAAGAGGTTTTATAACTACGTCACTAGAAGAGTTAGCAATGCTTAATTTATTGCCTACTAATCCTAAACTAGCGTTGTCTTCTATACGGATAACCTCTGTTCCGTCATATTGTGAAATAACTAAGTCGTCTGAATCAACTGCTGGTTTCATTATTACTTCCCCAGCCGTACCATCTAAATCAAAAGTAATTTGGTCAGTACCACCATCTTGAAGTTTTATATCACCAGTTGTAGAGTTTAAGTGTAACTCTCCAGTTGAGTCTATAGATATAGGTGTTGCCGCAATAGTTAATCCTGTAGTTCCATCGTGTGTAAATGTAGCATCATCTCCAGCACCTAAACTAAGTATTGCAGAATCGCTATCTAATTTTAAATCATTGCTAACTAAAACTGCTGTTGAAGCATCAATATCTATAGTAGCCCCAGTAATAGTTAAGGTGTTGCTGCTGTGAGCTAAGGTCACATTACCATTATTAAAATTTAAAACTCCCCCAGAAGCTAAAAATAAATCTGACCACATCAAACTTGTAGTTCCTAAAGCAGTGCCATCACTAGTTCCGGGAGAAAGACTATTTTCAGCTAACTCTACTTCTTTCGCATTATTAGCATAAAAGTTTATTTTGTTATCGTCTTCAAAATCTATTTTAGTTTGGTCGTCCTCACCAATTTTAATATTTGTGGCAAGTAGGGAGGTTATACCTGTTTGGGCTGCGTCAACATTTAATGTATTTGTAGATAGTGTTACACCTGTCCCTGCTGAAAAAGCAGTTTTAGATATAGCAATAGCTGCAGATGCATTGATATCTGCGTCTACGATGGAACCATCTGTAATGTCTACTGATGCAACTGCTTTAGGTATAAATCCCAATGTTTAGTCCTCCTATGTACTTATGTCACCAACAACACTACACCATACATCTAGTGAGCTTGCTGTGTCGGTATCTACTTTTAGGGCATCTCCATTTTGTAAAACAAATCTACTACCACCATCAATTAGTTCTAAGGAAGAACCAGTAGGAATTGAAACTTGTTTAATTAAATAATAATCATTACCACCAGTGGTAACAAAACAATCTACTACAATAGTACCTGAATGAATGTTAGTTAATCTACAGCTAACAACTGCATCGTCACCATCTGCGGTGAACACAGTTGCCCCTGAAGTTCCTACACTTCTTTGTATATGTCTTTCAAAATCTTGTGCCATTTATTTCTCCTATAGTATATTATACTATTCTCAATACTAAAAATTCTATAATGCGATTGCCATTGCTGTAGCAAATCCTTTTGAAGCCGCCGTAGAGTTGATATGTGTTGTCAATGTATCTAATCCTACTTTCTTCAATGTGCCTGCATCTGAGTATAATAATTCATCTGCATCTGCTAATCCTGATGATATTTCTGTTTGTCCTGAAATTATATTGTCATTTAGCATTCCAGATTCTACAGCATCATTCGCTATTGTTACCGCACCACTAGATGATAAAGTTACATCCCCACTTACAGCTACTGGATTATAGTTTGTGTCATCACCTACTAAAATATGCCCAGCAGTATTCGTGTTCATAAACAAATCATCACCAGTAATAGTCAAGTCTCCTGTTATAGATACTCCACTATCATTGATTTCCATTTGGTCAGTGCCATCAATATCAAACACCATTTTTCCGTGGTTTGCAGTACCAGAAGCAGTGGCTGTTGAAAAATGTATTTCTTCAGCAGTTTTGTTAGAGCTTCCATTTAGCACTTCAATACTAAGGGACTCTGTTGCTGATGTTCCAAGTTTTAGCGAAACATCTGCGTTGTTTGCATCTTCGTATATAGTTAAATCTCCACCGGTCAAAGCTGTAATAGCTTGTGATGAATCAACCGCAATAACAGAGTTAGTTGCAGTTAATCCTGTACCAGCAAATAAAGTAGCTACGTCTGCTATATTTTCTTTAGCGTGACTTCCTGTAGCTCCACCATCTAAAAATAATATATAGTCTCCATTAGCAATGGCAGCCTCACCAGCCTCGGTTAAGTCAACATCTATTTGGTCTGCTTGTACATCAATTAGATTACCAGCAGCAACATTAAGAGTAACGTCTCCATCTGTTCCGCCACCAGTCAAACCAGTTCCAGCTACTACACTAGTAATATCTCCGTCTATTGCTGTACCATTTATTCTAAAGGTTTTACCTGAAGCTAGGTTTATTCCAGAGTCATCAACGTCAAAAATATCCGTTCCATCAACATTGAAAGTAAATTTACCGTGGTCAGCTGTGCCAGAGGCAGTTGCTGTAGTAAATGTAACTGATTCTGCGGTTTTATTACTACTACCGTTGAGCACTTGTATTGTCAAAGACTCAGTAGCACTTGTTCCCATTGTTAGTTTTACATCTGCATTATTAGCATCTTCAAATATATCTAAGTCACTTCCTAAAGATTTGTTGGTAAGTGTTTGTGTAGCTACTGTACTTACAAGTTCACCATTACCACCGGCTGGAAGTGTAAGAGTATTTGTTACTCCAGCACTATGTGGTTGTGCTTGTATTGTTTGGGCGTGAGCGTTTGATGACTCACAATAAAATAAAACTTTTGCTACAGAACCTGTTCCTGTTCTAATGTCTATTGTTCCGTCAGATATACTAATACCTCCGGAACTTCCATTACCGTCCATAACAACTTTACCCGAACCATTTGGTAACAAACTAATATTACCATTTGATGTAGATACAATGTCATTACTATTTATATCTAAGTCTCCACCTAATTGAGGTGTGGTGTCTTCTGAAACGTTTGAAATAGCTGCAGAAGATGCTAGTCCAGACACAATGGCTGACCGAGTAATTTTTTTCAACCCCCCGCCAGATGTATCAATTGCTATAAAAACATCATCATTTGCTACGGAAGAAATTTCTGATAAATCCCCAACCGCAGTTGAGCTAAAAGTAGAACCATCAGCAATTAGTAAATTACCAGCTGTGTTGGAGCTCATAATAATGTCTCCATCAAATCTTACATTACCAGCATCTACATATAATGCATATGCATTAGTTAAAGTTTGGTTTGAACCTGCCGCAGGAGCTGCACTAATATAAAGTGTAGCAGCAGCTGTAGTTGTTACAGAAGAATTAGTTGCTGCTAGCGTTGGAGCCTCTAAACGAACATGTGAATATAAAGCAGCGGTCCCAGAACCCGATGTATTACTATCGGTTATAGTGGAAGTATCTAAATGAAGCATTGCTCCATCACCCGGAGTTACACTTTTATCACCATCTAATGTTAAGCCTGTTAAAGTCCCCAAAGATGTTATGTTTGTTTGAGCCGCAGTAGCAATAGTACCTGTCAATTCGTTTACTGATAGATTAGCTAAGGCAAATCCTGAAGTAGTATCTACTGTAGTTGATGGTGCCGCATGACTGTTTCCTGTAGTAGCAAAAAGCTTCCACATATCGGAATCAGATGCATCTCTAAATAATCCAGAATATTTTGTACCACTATCTACATACTTACCATACCAACCAATATCAACAGAGTCTGCTGAGTTGTTGTCGGCAAGTGCAAATAGGGGGTCATCAATAGTAACCGTTGTACTGCTTACATTTGTTGTAGTACCGTTTACAGTTAGATTACCACTTAAGGTTAAGTTTGTTCCTTCAGCGTTGGTTCCAAAAGAAGCAACTCCTGAAGAGTTTATTGTAATAGCTCCAGAGATTCCTGAAAATACATATGTAGGTATTCTAGTTACAGCAGTTTTAGTGTTTGTTCCGCCACCACCATTATCAATAATAAATAAATCGGCATCGGCAATAGCTTCTCCAATATCGGATAAGCCATCAATGTCTAAGCCTGATGCATTTTGTCCAACAAGTTGTGAGCTTCTAGTATATAGTCTATTATTCGCTTGTGATAGAGGCATCTTTTATCTCCCCCATACAATGCCACGAATCCGGGCGTTAGTGCTTCCTTCTCTAATTATGCTTATCTTACTACTGAAATATATGTTATCGTCAAAATAACCTTCGTCTGCTGGAACTAACATTCCTGTTGATGATGTGGCATCTTCATCGAATGCTATATACGCACCACCTGTCTCTACTACAAAAGAAACTTTGTTTCCTTCTTCCATTTTTCCTACTAAATTTAATGCTGTCTCTACAGTGCTACCTGAAGTAGTATGTGTAAATGTTGCATGTTTTTGATATGCTTGGAGTAATTCAATTTCCTGCCTCCAAGGTGCTTTATCTGACATTCTTCATCTCCTCCTGTTTTTTAAACTTTAATAAAGTTGGTTTGTAGGTTCCTAAATTGTGGGCTCTCAAGTTTTCTTTACCATTAGGCATTACAAAACCCTCTTGAGATGCAATGGCAGCCATAGATGTATAAGTTGGTCTAGATAACTCTTTTTTATATTCGTTATTCATCCTCACTAAATACACTAATTCTTTTTTCATATCATCTAAAGTTTTACCCATATCTGTAATTATTTTTTGTTGTGTAGAAACTTTACTTTCTAAAGAATTATTTGATGAAATTATTTCAGAATCTTTTAATTCCATTTTGCTCATCAACTCCTGTAAATTTGTTTCTACTGATTGCAATTCTTCTAATTGATTTATCAAACCTTTGTTTTCAACATCTTTATAATTAGCCCAATCCCTTAAAGTTTTGTTCTCTTCAATTAGCTCTTTATTTATTTTACTAGTTTCATCAGTAAAACTTTTTAATTCTTTATTTTTATTAGAAACTTGTTCAAAATCAACATCTGTTGATTGTTTTAATGACATAGCTTCAGAGGTTTTTTTAGTCGCTTCTTCAAGTTCTGTTCTCAAAGATTCTAGCTGAGGTTTAATAAAAGAAAGTTCTTTTGATTGTTCCAGAGCTTTTTTTGTCATTGTATCTAAAGCAGACTGTGTTACAGCTTTGTCTCCCTTGGCTGTTCGTAAAGATTCTTCTATCTCTGGAAACCGGTCAACAGTAGAATTTAAATTTTTAATTTCTTGCTCTAGTGCTTGAATAGTTTCAATATTTTTTTGAAAATCAATTCGTTCTGATTTCAATGTATCTTCTATAGCATTAAATTTAGCTACAGCATTATCTCTTTCTGATTCTATGTTTTGGTAAAAGTTTATTTTAGCATTAAGTTCAGAAATACTAGCATTGTACTTAACATCTGCGGCATCATTGTTGATTACAATTTTTTTAGCCGATGGATTTGTAGAACGAGTAGGTTTTTTATTAAAATCTCTAAGCTTCATAAATTTCCTGTGCCTCTCCTGTTATATAAGGATTACCAGAAAATTCTCTAGAGTTTATTAAATTTGTTATCCACGACACCGGGGTTTCAGATTTTGATACCATCTCTACTGCTCCGGATGAATTTTCCATACTAATATCACCTTCTACAATCATTTCTATGTCAGCTTCATATTGTGGAGCATAACATTGTAATGTAAAAGAATTAGAATGTTTGTGATAAAAAATATCTGCTACGGGAATATTTTTTTCCATAGGCTCTCTTTCAAAAAAGATTGGTACTAAATAACTTTGTACTTCTTTTTTAGGAGTTTCTTCTATTATCACTTTTTCTACCTTTTTGGCTGACGCTTTTGGGGTAGTTGTTTTTTTACTTGTTTTTTTCTTACCTTCGTTTGAGTTTACCATGAGTAAATCCCTCCTTTCGACGTTGTGCCGCCAAATCTGTTTCACCTTTCATCTTTCTGCCTGCTCCTTCTCCTCTTACCCTTCCTTTACCGTGACCACTAACAGAACGTTCGTGTACACCCGTTCCAGACCCCCTTATTCGTTTTTTACCTCCACGAGCAGCGTATGTTTGACCCACATTTTCTGGTTTTACCCATCTGTGTGAAGTAGGGTCAAATCTTGCTCCCGCAAAAGGTGGCAATAACGTGTGTGCTTTTACAATTTCATTAATAATATCCACTTTTACCCCGTTCTTCGGTGGTGTTTTTCTTATGTATGTGTCAGTACTGTCTTTAGTGTTAAAGAATGACTGCATTTTAGTCATAGCGGATTCTTTTCTCAAAGCACGACCTTTTTTCCTCATTGCTCTTTGTATTTGTCTTTCAAATTCTCTCTGTTGGGCTGCTGTAGGTTGCCCTAAACCTCTAGTAAGGTCACCACTTACATACCAACCAGCTAAGGCTGCCATACCGGGTGACATTCGTTGTTTCTTTATATCTTCTGATTTATTCATATCAATACTTTTTTGACTACTAACAGGATTTGCTTTATTACCTTGTTGATTTTTTTTGTCTCTTATTGCGGCTAAATAATCACCAAAACTTCCACCATGTGTTTGAACTAGCCATCTGGCTAACGCATAGGGGTTTCTGATTGTTTCAGCTTTATTTATATTCATAATACTTTTATTATACTAATTTTTTTCTACTTTTTTTCTTTTTAGATGTTTCTTCTAGTAATTCTCGTGCGGCTAATCTAGATTGATGGCTATAAGTTTTTACTAACAAATCAAGAGCTGCCGGATAATTATACGGATATTCAGCTTTACCTAAAAAGTTATCTGTAAAAGAAGTTTTTAGTCTACTAACAGCACTTCCTAGTTTTTGTCCCCCTGCTTGAGCGGCTGTAGTAAGAGTTGGTTTTAATGTTTCTTGGGTTGTAATTCCTGCATAGTTTGTATGGGCGGATACATTATTTAGTTTAAATCCATCTTTTGTATTTGCATTATCTAAAGCATGTTGCCCTATAGTAGACTGCTCTAATGAGTGTTTTAAAGCTTGCCCATGAAGAGAGTCTCCATCAATGTTGTGTAATCCCTTATTTGCATATAAAACTTGGCGGCCTGATGATGAACCATCGCCTTGTAATAGTGTAGGAGGGTGGTCTCCTACTTGATGCTCAGCCCCTAATATAGTTCCTGAGTTACCTTTGTGGCTTCCCATAAGGCTACTAAGCCCCTGTTCATGTACCCAGTGTTTTGTTTCCGGATGCCATTTATACCCTTGAGATTGTTTTTGAGCTAAAAAAGCTTTGTTTTTAGCAATTAACTCTTTATTAGGTTTTTCTTTCTGCATTTCCTCTGCATTTTCCCTCATTGCTGGTGGCATGTTAGAAGTATCTGGAGAACCAGATGTTTTTTTATGTTTTGGGTGGTCAAAATGGTCAGCATCGTCATGGTCTTCCATACTTGACTTTGTCCCTAAATCTTCACCATGATGAAAGTCTTTTGCTCTTTCAGCTGCTTCCATTCCAGAACGTCTTCTATTTTTTTGAGCTTCTGGTTTTTTTGAACGAGCTTCTCTAAATTGCTCATTCTTTCTTTTTTCTTCTGCTACATCGTCTGCTAAAGTATTTTTAAGGTCATCCATATGTTTTTCTGAACCAAAGTCTTTACCATGTTTTTCTAACTCAGCAGCTATTTTGTCATAGTCAGCTCCTGCTTCTTTACCAGCGGCTAATATTTTTTCTAATTTTGCTCTGGTTGCCGGTGAAACACTATCTTGATGTTTTTCATGGTGAGCTACTAATTCTGCCGCCATTAAGGTTGCGTCGTCTTTTGATACACCTTTAAATGAGTTTGCGTCATGTGGCAATGTATTAGCTTCTTGTTTTCTATTTGCTTGTCTTTTTATTGCGTCTTGTTCTGCTTGACTTTCTCTAGCAGTTTCAAGTTTTGTATACTCCGTTCTAAGTTTTGTTTTTAGTTTAGCTGGGTTTTCAGACCTAAGTGATTGTTCAAACTCTTCTTTTGTATCTCCAAACGGGTTGTCTCCGTGAGTTTGATTATATAAATGCTCAAATAAACTACTTCCTTCAATTTCATCCCCATTTTCATCTTTTTGGTTTTGTTTGGCAGTATCAATTAAATTATCCATTTCTGGAGTAGCAGCTTGTGGTTCTGGTTCTTCCGGAGTAGTTTCCGCCTGTGGTTCCTCTGCTTCGGGTTGTTCAGAGTCAGCTGCTGGTTCTTCTGTTTCAGTTTTAGGTTCTTCTTCAGCAGTAGTTGTTTCAGGTTCTTCTGCATCAGGTTTGGGGAACTCTTCTCTAATATCAGCTATATTTTTACCTTCTAAGTCCCCATTTTCTAGTAACTCATTATATCGTTCTTCCCCAAGATGTTCTTTTGCTGCCGCAGCAGTTCTAGGATTTATTTTTGAAGCTGCTGGGGGGGTATCTGGTGACTGCTCAGGTGTAACTTCCGGCTGCTCAGGCTCTGGAGTTGTTTCTTCTTGTGTTGGTGGTCCCGTTAAAGTATCTACGTCTTCGTCGGTAAGGTTATATATTCTTTTTATATTTGCTCCAATGTCTCTCAAATTTTGTTCTGAGACTTGAAGTTTTTCTTGAGCTTTTTGATTTGTGTTTTCTAAATCATTAATTTCATTTGGTATAATGTTTTGTTCTTTAAGTTCTTTTTCTGATAGTTCATCTTTTGTATTTAATTCTTCTAGTCTAACTTTTTTTTCTTCAAGTGTTTTATTATTAGATTCTATAAGTTCGTTTGACTCAGTAATATCATTTTTTGTATTAGAAATATTGTTTTCAATAGCTACACGAGTTTCTTCTTGAATATCTTCTAGGCCTTTTATTAGAGCTATTTCTGGCATAGATTTTGTCATTTGTTCTAAATGATTAAATAAAGAATTAATTGGAGACTCAACTTGAGTTGGTTCATTAGCAAGAGCTAATGCTTGTACATTATTGTTATATTGTCTTGCACGATATTCAGCTTCCTGTCTGGCGGCCTGTTCCCGTGTTTGTCCAGCCTTTATATCAAGGTCTGGGTCTTCTACTAATGTGTTATAAAATTCTTCTACTTTATTAGTCATAATTGTACCAATACAAAGGGTTATATATTATTATACTTTTTTAATAAAGTTTTTTAGATGTTATAGCCGGGTTCAGAGTTATCATAATCGTAGTCATAATTTAATTTTATAAACATTTGTTGGTCTTCTGGAACATCTTCTTCGACAAATATTGCATTTTCTGGACAAACGGGTTCACATGCAGCACAGTCAATACATTCATCAGGATTAATAAATAACTGGTTATCTCCCGGTTTGGAGTAAATACAGTCTACGGGGCATACATCAACACAAGAGCTATCCATTATATCAACACAACCCTTACCAATAATATATGTCATTTTAACAATCCCAATTTACTTCGGAAGTTTTTTCTTCTTTCTTGTTTTCTAGCCACCACTTAGTTGTATTCTTTGTACCACCAAAATATTCTATAGCGTGACCTTCTTCAATAAGCAAATCATTTAGATTTACCCCATCAGCAAAAATAGTCCCCAAGATTCGTCCGTATTTTCCCCTTGCTTTTTTGTCGATTGCGGTACGGAGGGATAAAGTTTCACCGTTTTCAAGAAGTTCTTTAAGTCTAGCTTTCGCAGCAAGTCCATATTGTTTTTCCTCTAAATCTCTTGTTCTAGATTCTGGAGTGTTTAATCCGTATAATCTAATTCGTTGTTTCTTCAACATCACATCAAACCCTAACGCAATGTCTACGTCTATAGTATCTCCGTCTACAACTCTATCTAATTCAAATTTATATTCATACATAGTTTCACCACTTTACTTTGTCTGCCCAATAAGCAGCACTCATCTTTCCTCTTTTTATATTTTTCTTATGTCGGGCTTTAAAAGATTTCCTTCTAGCTTTTTCTGCTGGGGTATCTGACTTTTTAGCCTTACCCTCACCACTAACACCTTTTTGTCCAAACCTAA
>Ga0208919_1001392_pt1 | contig 14015 bp, 29 predicted proteins | sample 4_EtaG_FD_184076 | JGI IMG/M metagenome (GOLD analysis project Ga0208919, IMG submission 184076) | Marine viral communities from the Subarctic Pacific Ocean - 4_ETSP_OMZ_AT15127 metaG (SPAdes) (version 3) | ecosystem: Environmental > Aquatic > Marine > Oceanic | place: Pacific Ocean | collected...
GTTATCAGCTAGCAGAATGCGTTTGGCTTCAGCGTCATCAACGTCAACCCAATAGACAGGAACGTCTTGCATGTCTAGTGCTATTGCAGCTTGGAGTCGATGGTTACCTGCTAGGACTTGTCGGGTTGAGCGCTGGGCTACGAGTGTGCCGAACCATCCATTGTTTTCTATAGAGGTGACGATAGCGCCTATGTCGCCCTGCCTTGGATTGTCAGGGTGAACTTCTAACGACTTCGGGTCTACGTTCTCTATGTTGTTGTCTTGCTTCTTCCCAATTAATGCCACGAATGTAGCGTAGACGCATACCCCACTAAACGCAAGTATCTAAATTAATTTGATGTAATAGTTGCATAGTCCCCCTAACAGTGGTAAACTCAATACATGGAGTTAATTACTACAAATCAAGGACAAAGCAAAATGACACCAAAAGAAATAGATACCCGAATACACGACCTACGCAACTTGAAAGCACAAGCACAATTCGGAAACATTTGGGAAGATGAAAATGGGAAACCATTAAATTCATTCTTCATTACCCCAGACATGCGAGCCACGAAAGCAGAAGAAATACAAAACGAACTAGACGAACTCGAATCCCTTTACACTGGGTGGACTCGATATCAATTAGTAAGCGGCGGAAAACTTCACAGCTTTGAACATTGCCAAACGCTAGACAAATGGAATCACAAAAACGCAACTCGTAATTCAACAGCAAGGGCATACGTTTACGAACTATCCGGCATGAGCTACGAAGAAGCAGAAGAATATATGCAAATTGAAGTTTGCCAACAATGTAAGGCGAGTTGTTAAAAGGGCTGAATGGTTCAAGTGGGTTCGATTCCCACCAGCTCACGATCAAACAAAACAAAACCAAGAAAGGAAAGAAACCAATGAAACAAACCATAACCATAGAAATCACTGACGAGGAGTACAACGCTTTTCGATCAGCGCTACTGTTACACAAGAGCCACCCAGCATTTGAGAATCAATTAGATTATACCTTTGACGCTGAAGTGGTAGCGGTGCGTAGCCTCTTTGACAAAGTGATGATCGCTCGACAAACTCAAGTGAACGGTCATAACGTGGATGCTAATAAATGTCACAGCTGCATGAGACCATTTAAGAAACTCACTAATGAACAGCGAGCGAGAACTAATGTTGGCACAGGGCATGAGAAAGAAGTGGCTAAGTCACTCAATGATATGGGTAACGCTTGCAGGAAAGTACACGAACTGCTCGAGTTCAGGAGGGGAAACCATGTGCGTGACGGTTGGGTCAGCCGAGATGAACTATCTAAAGAACTTAATGGTGGTGACGGCGCTCGACGGGTTAGGCAACTGCGTGACGAGTTCGCTATCCCGATTGAAGTGGAGATGCGTGTTGCAGCTAACGGAAGCCGACAAGCATATTACCGGATTGCTAAACCGCAAGGAAAAACACTTTGGCAATTAGCGCAAGAAGGTGCATTCGGAAAAGAGCAGTTGTGTTAATCCCACTATGCAACTATAGTAAACAAATAACCAAGATAAAGGAGGTCCAGTAATGGGCGATAGAAATAGCATTGTGGTTCACGAACCTGATGCATACGGCGTGGAGTGCAACCCACTCTACTTATACAGTCATTGGCATGGTCAGCACCTTGACGATGTTGTCAGTGAAGCATTATTGCGAGGTCGCACAAATGACCCAGCATACTTCACTCGAATATTGGTCAGCGAAATGATCAAGGACGACATCAACGGTGCGACTGGGTTCGGGATAGCTCAAACCCAACAAGACCATGACAGTTACAATCATATGATACATGTCAAGTGGCATGGCGCTCAGGGAAGCGAGATATACCTAGTGCGTGACGGCAAGACATATTCTAAAGAGGGTTTCATAACCAAGTTTAGTAGTAGGGAGATAGTGACATGATGTTCTCAAGTTCAAGAGTCGGCAACTCTGGTATGGAGTTCAAAGGCGTTGATGTTCGTGTCAGCCGTAACAGTGAGAGTGGTTCATGTTATGTGGAAATCACATTAGAAGCGGGGGTATACCCATGCATACATAAGCATGATATTCATATTTCGCTTGTGGAAAGTGAAGCGGAGAAAGTGCTTGACGAGTTGATTGAGGGCTTGATCATACAGCGTGAACTATCACGCCACAGTGAAGTAGGCGCTGATGGCTGAGGAAATAGAGATAGCTCCACAGAATGTTGCCCTCGTTCGACCGCAAGGAACAACAGGGGACATCGTGCAATCAATGGCAGAATACCAAGACTTATGCGTTGCGTTACTAGACGAAAATGATTGGCAAACGATACAAGGCAAACGGTTCCCGAAGCGTTCAGCGTGGCGTAAGTTAGCTGTCGCATACGGTGTCAGTTATGAACTCAGGGACCGGAATCTAATATGGGATGATGACGGTGAGTTAATGTCAGCCGAGTTCGTTGTTCGAGCTGTAGCGCCTAACGGCAGGTACGCTGACGGTTGGGGTGCTTGTTCAGTTAAAGAGCGTAACGCTGGGCGGAAAGCTACACATGATATTCCAGCGACAGCGGAGACACGTGCTAAGAATCGTGCTGCCGCTGACCTGTTTGGTATGGGTGAGGTTAGCGCTGAGGAAATAGACCGTGTCGCTATGTACATCACAGAGGACCAGCAAGACAAACTGCGTCAACGCATAAACATATTGGACATCAATAAGCGTGAAGTTCTTACTGGATTGTGGAAGGATGCCAAGTTGCCAAAGCTCGAGTACCTGAATGATGAACAATTAGAGCAGGTGTATGTGTTCGTTGATAATCTTGAAAGTTTCACTGAGGTAGATACCGAGCTTGATGTTAAGGTTGATCAAACCGAAGAAGCATTTTAGTTCGTAAGTCGGGTGGGCGTTTAGTCCATAGGTAACCCACAGTGCCTCCCACCCGACTTGCTTGGAGGTTATTATGAAGAAACAGAGATGGCGTGCTAGGGATTATGTTGTTATCCCACGCTCACTATTAACACAGAACATCAGCCCATCAGCGTTGCGGTTATGGATAGCGCTCGCATCATATTGTTATGACAGCGACAGTTGCTTTCCTTCCAATCGTGCGATCATGGAACGTATGCCATCGGGTACGGCGCTTAACACAGTTAAGTCAGCGAAACGTGAGCTAGAAGAAAAAGGTCTTATCAAAAGAGAACGACGATTCGATAAGGGTCGGGAAACTTCTAGCGTCTACATATTGTTGTACCCTGAGGGAACTAAACTACTGGAGGGTAACGGTACGGTTACCCCTAGTGATAACAAGACGGTTACCCCCGAGGGTAATGGCAACGTTACCCCATTAAATAAATACATACTAAATAAAGAAACTAAAAAGGGTATTTCTAAAAGAACGGTAGATGGGTTTATATTTATTGAAGGAGAGGGATGGGTAGAAGAATCTTAGCGGCAACAGTGATAACGGTTAGCGCCTTAACATTCAGTCCAGCTCAAGCCGATCATAAGAACTACCCACCCTTTGTAGATTGGGGCATGTTAGAAAATTGGACATACGCTTATGATTACGAAATGTTTGAGAACTCAGAAGTTGTAGAGTTGTTACAGTTTTGGCTTGACATAGAACAAGACGGCATCTATGGACCACAAACTAATCGAGCGCATAGGCAACGAGCGATGGAGCGAGGGATAACAGTACCCATACACGAATACATTGTGCCTGACCAAGACTTCGGTCCAGCGGTTGAACAATGGCGTGGCGAAGTTGTTGCAGCTATCGCACGTTATGGCGGTCCAGCTAGTGACGTAAGTAAGTTCTTGAGGGTCATGCGCTGTGAAAGCGGTGGCGACCCTGATGCCTACAATCAAGCGAGTGGAGCGTCAGGCTTGATGCAACACTTATCTAACTACTTTCCGTGGAGGGCGAAGATGGCAGGATTTGAGGGCGCTTCACCGTTTGACCCGATAGCAAACATTAATACGTCAGCTTGGTTATTGTATGAGCATACCGCTGGGGGGTGGCAGCATTGGGTATGTCAGTAGGTGCGCTTTGCGCTGGGTACGGTGGCATCGAGTTAGGTCTATCAACAATCGTTGAAACTGAACTCGTTTGGCACAGTGAAATCTGTGAAGTGGCTGACACCATTATGAAACAACGATTTGGAACGCCCAACTTAGGGGACTTGCTGCAAATCAATGAACCACCAGAATGCGACATCGTGACAGCAGGGTTTCCCTGTCAGCCGGTTTCGCTCGGCGGTTATAGGAAAGGAATAGAAGATGAACGATGGATTATTGAAGATGTTTGCAAAGTGGCAAGAAAAGCCGGTGCTAGATTCCTTATCCTTGAGAACGTTTCCGGCATACTTACCGCTAACAACGGAGACGCTATGGGTCGAGTCGTGCAAGCAATGGCACAGAACGGTTTCGGGAAGTTTGAATGGGACACTATACGAGCGAGTGACACCGGAGCGCCACACAGAAGGGAACGATGGTTCTGTGTTGCTACCAACTCCGAGAGCGCAGAATGGGGAAACAAGAAATCAGAAACTATGGAAACGACCACTCGACCAACCGCAGAATTTAGAGAACGCACTGGCACAAATAGCGGAACATGTATACACACCGAAACAGAATGGGAACAATACAAGCCAGCGATCAGAAGGTGGGAGAGCTTAATTGGTCGAGCTGCCCCAAGACCTGACCTCGCTGATGGTTCCCTTTCGCATTACTTCGTGGAGTGGCAGATGGGGTTACCTGAAGGTTGGGTTACCGGTAATGATTTGGGCTTGGGTCAAAGTGATTGTTTGAAAGTGTTGGGTAATGGAGTTGTGCCACAGCAAGCGCAAACAATCTTAGAAGAATTATTAGGAAAGCTAATATGAAACGCACACCACTCAAACGAAAGACACCATTAAAGAGGACCGGCTCACTAGCGCCTGTATCAAAGAAGCGAGCCAAGACTAACCGACAACGAGCCAAGTTCGTGCAAGAAGAACTGAGCAATCGAGCGTACTGTGAAGCTAAGATACCGCAAGTCTGCACCAGATGGTCAACTGAAATACATGAACCCTACCCCCGATCGTTAGGTGGTTCCATCCTAGATAGGGCTAACAGTGTAGCGATCTGTCGCATGTGCCACCGCTGGGTTCACGACAACGTAGCAGAAGCTGAGAAGATTGGACTTCTAAAAAGAACCGGCTATGATAGGGGGGGTTATGAGTAACGCAATGAAAGTTCCGGCACGTTGGCATTTAGAAGATGACGAGCGACCGTGGACAATGAACAGTGAACGAAGTTGGCACTGGTCTAAGAGGGCTATGCGTACAAAGTCAACGAGGGAAAAGTTCTTCTACCTAGCCAAGATAGAGAAAGTACCCCAGCTGGAGTATGTGCAAATCGATGTCATCCCACTGTATAAAGGTGGCGGAGTTAAAGCTGACACCGGCTCTCACTTCCCATCAGCCAAAGCTGCCATAGACGGCATCGTTGACGCTGGCGTTATACCTGACGACAGCGGCAAGTACATACAGAAGCTAGTCTTCTGGTCGCCTATAGACAGCGCACATGATGGGCTGAGGTTAGTCATAACAGATAAAGGTCAACGAAAGGAAAACAATGACTGAAACAAATCAAACGGAGCTACAAGAAACAGCACGCATCACGAAAGAGCTATCCGATAGCCTGCAACACATCACTTACCTTGGGAAGGAACGTAGGCGTATGTGGTTTGAGTTGTGGCAGGGTGGTTTATCACAACAGAAGATCGCTGATCGCTGTGGTTTAACTCGACAAGTAGTCTTCACAGAAATCAAGCGTTATCGGGCTGAAGCTGGAGTGTGAAAATAATTTGAATTAATTGTGTTTAATAGTTGCAAACCCCCCCCAACAGTGGTATATTTACTACATAGGGGAGAAAGCCTCTAGCGAAAGCGAAATAAAACCGTTAGTTTAGAAACGTTAAGTCTTGACCGAAACACTGGGACCGCTTAGGCGGTCCTAAGATCGTTTTACACCATGACGTCAGGTAGCTCTACCTCAACTCGTTGAGCTTGACCACCGATAGAGTAGCCACGCAACTTGCCAGCTTTCACCAAGTCCCACGCCCAGTCTTCCCAGATAACCCCCATGAAAGGTGTATCCGCTGGGAACTGATATTTGGTAACGCCTTGATTCGGCACTGTTAAACTCATTTCGGTTTCCATAGGCATCGTCAATATCTCAACCATTTCACCGGCTACTTTCTCGCTGTGCTGCAAGAAGATACGGCGGTCACCTTTACGAACCCAATCCCAAATCGCTGTTTGTAACTCAGTCGGTTCGATAGTTTCGCCATGTGCGTCTTCTAAGTTAGGCACATAGACCGGACCCATAGTGTAACGCTGTTCAGCCTTGACAATAGTTGTAAGCCCTATGTCGGGTGCAGCCGTTAGTTCTTCCACTTCATCGCTGAGGCGTTTATTAAGTTCAACGCCTATGAGTTCGTTAATAATTGGTAGCGTCTGCCCCGATATAGCTTTCTCTGTTTCGGTTAGCGCTTCCATCAGGTTAATAGTCTGTAACGTTTTCAAGCGTTCAGCGAAACTTTCTATTTGCGCTAGTCGCTGTTCAGCTCGCTCCCTTGATATATAGCAACCGAAAGATCGAGTTCCGTCTTTGGAACGGACACAGAACTGCCCATCTTCCATGACAATCTCTTTCTCCATGTCATCGTAGTAACCCTTGTCCTCGTCGTCCATGTAGCCGGTTTCAACTTCCATGCGTGGCTTGCCTGCTATCTCATGTTCAAGAGAATGGATGAGTTCCATCAGGTCCGCTCGCATCTGGTGTGCGTCCTCAAAGCTGTAAGCGATCATGGCGTTGTATGCCATGAGGAGGTGTTCCATTGCTTCTGCTGCTTTGGTGACTTCTTGTTCTTTGTTTGTGTCTTCCATTTGTTTATTCCTTTGTCTCATTATTTGATCTCGTATTCTTTTACTCCACGACCGACCACTGTCCCCACCCCAAAGTTCGTGAGCTATCCTTCCATTGCTGGGGTAGCCGTCTTCGCCTGAGCGGAAACCTTCTGCCTCAGCGTCTACAGCATGTCGGCTGAAGAAACTGTGCATACGGAGAACAGTGCTTTCACTTAACTCACGACCGTTCACAATATCTCTCGCTCGTGCGATACCAACAGGGGTGCCGCCACGCCCGAACTCACGGCGCATAGCTAGCCCTCGTCGAGCTGAATCCACCATACCTTGAGTAGGTTTGTAGCTAGCTTTACTCACAGCTTTCGTTGATAGTGGATGGGATTCCGGTAATAGGTCTTGGTCAAATCTTCCGCTGCGGTAACGACCGTTGCGTAAAGCGTAAAGGAAAGCGTTTACCCTAGCGTAAGCCCACTGTTCTTCTGAGCGCACACTAGGTCGCACTGATTGTGGATTAGTTCTGTAAGCGCCAACGCCACGCCTGAACACAGCGGCAAGGGTTCGTAGGTTAGTTCGTTTACTAGCTACGTTCCCGACTTTATCATTGTGTTCTTCTACTTTGCGTTCCAACCCAGTCCGTACCGCTGGTGTTAGTTGTTTACTTACATACATGTAACAATCCTAGACGATAATCATTTCTGTTTCTATAGGGAAATAATTTAGTGAATGAGTTGCAAACCCCCCACAACACATGTATGGTTCATACATGGAGTTAATTAAGACAAACCAAGGAGATTCCAATATGAATAAATTTACTAAGGTGCTAGTCAAGGCAAAAGACCTTGAAGCTGGCATGTCAACTGAGTTTGGCAAACTGGTCAAGGCTATTGACGAGGGCGAAGTTATGTTCCTCGAAACTAGGGTCATGCAGTTTGATGTCCGTAAGAATCAGACAGTGGTGGTATACGCATGACTGATGAGCTAATGGGCTTTCTAGCTTTCGTAGCTAAGTGCCAACGGTTGGAGTATGGCTTCAAACCAGAAGACGAGGACGAGTGGCTAATCAAAGTCAACGACACTATCAACTCAACGCTACTGACACTTGACATGCGCTACCAGACATACGCTGAGGAGTCATGGTCCCAAGCTGTTTACAAGGCGTTCACAAGCGACACGATACAGAACTGTGATTGTGACGATTGTGGCAAGTGGAAGATGCGTGCATACCAGATGGTTACAGAAGTTGAGTATGCGATCAGTTGCCTGATACATAGGCAAACACAAGAAAAGGAGAACAACTAATGCCAACATATAACGTTCAATACATTCATGATATTGGTGTGCTAACAATACCGGTAGAAGCTGATAATCAGCGTGACGCTCAACTGTTAGCCAGTACATTCAGGGATGACATACTCGAAGGCGGTTTCGGACCGATCAACGACATAAGAATAGAGGAGAGTCAAGCATGGTGACATTATTTGTATGGAACATAATCAAGACAGGAGCTATCTGCTTTGTCATAGCCACCGTCTACGCTGGCTTATCTGGACGTATGACTGAATGGTTTGAGTACTTTGGGTTAGCACCTACCAAGGAGGAAGACAATGAATAAATACGGCGAAACTATGGAACAAGTATTAGAGAAAAAGCGGCAAGCGTTCAAACTCGCTACTGAGTTATCAGTGTTCGGGTGGAACAACTTTGCTCAGTCATTAGTTGAGTTCTATAACGAGCGAGGGTTCCTGTCACCGAAACAACTCGAAGCAGGGCGAAACCTATTGCGGAAAGCTAGGGAAGCCGGTTGGCAGGAAAGTAATCCACCGCTGGCAGTTAAACCATTCCAAGAAGAAGAAACCAAACCACAAACTGAGGAGGAACCTTTCTAATGACAGTACACAACGATGAGAAGGGTGTCTGGTTTAGTAACGACATCAAAGCCGACAAGTACATGGATGCAAACCCAGAAGACTACAAACTGCTACTACAGAGGTTAGCTGAGTTAGAGGATGTCCGTGAGCGCATGAAAGACTTACGGTGGCAAGAAGCGGAGATACTTTCCGACATTCACCAACTCAAACCACCATACAAAGCGACATACGGTGGAATAGGTATTGTCACTGTAGCTCAATCCAAATCAAAGAAGTGGGACAATGAGTCAGTCCTCAATCATTTAATGGCTAGAGCTAGAGATGCTCGCCGGATAGATAAAGACACTGGAGAGGTTTTGGAAAGCGAAGGTCAAGCAGTTCGACGTGTCATTGAACAATGCGCTGGCATAGGCTACTGGCGTGTCACAGCTTTGAAAGAATATGGTTTAGACCCTGACGAGTTCTACGAAACGACAAGCAGCAAACCATCAGTCAGGATAGAGAACTAATGCGGAGCGAACGTGAAACATACCGTGTCGTAGTTGGTAATCGAGCGCTGTCAGGTCCGATGGAAATAGCTGACGCTCATAACTATGCGCTAACAGTTGGCGAACAAGAAGGACTCGTGGAAGTTGTGGAATCCTATGAATGGTTCTGTATGAAATGCGGTGACGATTATTGGAGTCAATATGAAGAAGAATACAACCGTGTCAAATCATACTCACGATGGCGGTGCGATACATGTGTTTGGGGGTGGTTGTAATGGCAAAGAATATATACGTTCTTGAAATCATAATGTTGGAGGAAGCCTCTAACGACAAAGAAATCAACAACGACATCGGCGAGCTGATCGGTTTGATCGAAGATAAGGGATACCTGCTGCAAAGCAAAGAAGGGACAGCGGTCGCCATAGATGCGACGATTGAGTGATATAGTATAAATACGAACACATTCTAGCGCCGAGTGATTAACTCCAAAAATATCTTGAGGCGCTAATAGGGTCGGGGACTTCTTGGTTTGTTCCCCGACCCGAACTCTTTTTGGGGTGAAACTCGATTGTGAAAATAATTTGAATTAATTGTGTTAAAGGTTGCATATCCCCCCTAACTAAGGTATAATCAATACATGGAGTTGAACACTACAAATCAAGGAGAAAACAAAATGAAAGAAATACTTTGCAGCAATGAAGAAACCATATACCTACTAGACAAGGCAATACGATCAAGCCACTCCGGTAACTGCGGAATCGGTCACATTGAAGATGCCATTTACAGAGCGCACCTAAACGGTGAAACATTTGACTGGAACACTCCAGTTACTATTTCTACAGACTTCTCAAACAAAGTCAAAGCATCCGACTTTATGAAGTTCATCAAGGTTGAAGTCAAGACAACAGAAGTACATGAGTGTGGGGATGTGCTAATCAACGGCGAAGACATCTGGGACGTTCCAGCTTGGAACTACATGAGAGGCTAAACAGCTCAACAAAGTTGCCCCTCACTTCGGTGGGGGGCTTCTTTATTTTTAGTACCCCCTCAATAGTCGAGTCCGTTCGTGTTCTCGTAAACCACCCCAGATGCCGTACTCAATGTTGTGCTGCAAACTATATTCAAGGCAGGGTTGACGAACTACGCAAGCTTCACAGACAGCTATCGGGTAGCTGAGTGTTTCCTTTGAACGTGTAATAGGGAACCATAAACTAGTATCGCTACCTTTACAGTTAGCTCGGCTGACCCACCATGACTGCTCTACTTCTTGGTTGCTTTTCCCGAAGCCTTCTTTGCCGCTGGAGCTTTCTTTGCCGCTGGAGCTTTCTTTGCAGGGGCTTTCTTCTTCGCTGGCGCTTTCTTCTTAGCTGGAACTAGCTTCGCCCATGTAGCCTCGTCAGCTACGCCGGTTACGTCTAGTTTGTTATCGGCTTGGAACTTGGCTAGAGCTAGGTCTGTCCCTCTAGCAAAGCGTCCGTCCACATAAAGGTTTGCGCCGTTATTGTTAAGCGCTTCTTGTAGTTCTCGAACCCCCCTAGAATCTGCGTTGTTGGTTCTGGATAGGTTGTAGTTTGGCATTGTGTCTCCTATTCGTAGAGATGCTCGTCTGCATCTTCTGGAATGTCTTGTTGTTGTTTCACTACTGAAGCGGTGGCATCACCGATTGGAGCCATTGTGCAGAACGCTCCTTTGATGACGCTGATCGCTGCCGGTAGTCCACCGATAGCTGCCATCTTGAGTGTGCTAATTCCACCCATGTCCACTCCCATTCCTGAAGCTGTTAGTAAGCCGAGGAATGATTGCACATAAGTGAAGATTGCCCTTTCAGCTATGTCTTTCAGTTGGTCAATGTTTAATCTCATGTCGTTTCCTTACTTTAATAATCTTGCCCAAGTGTTCTTGCCCACAATACCGTCAACGACTAGTCCGTTGTCTCGTTGGTAATGTCGAACTGCTTTCTCTGTTTTCCTGCCCCATATCCCATCAGGGAAACCGCATCGGTATCCTTTCGCCGCTAACCGTTCCTGAACGACTTTGACCGCTGAGTTGCGTGAGCCACGCCTGAGGGGTCGGCGAGCTACTTGTTCGCCTAACTTAGCGAGGGCTGCCGCTACACCTTTCATGTTCACTTTGGTTTTCTTTACGCTTTTGGCTTCGGACTTCTCGCCTTTCATCGCTGGCGCTTGGAAGATACCTGTTGAGTTTCTCCACTGGTAGTGCCACGCTTCGTACTGAGGGCGGAACACTGTTTGGCAAACGCCGTACTCTTTCGCTATTGGTACAAACTTCGCCCAAGTCAAACCACCGGATAGGCGTATGTCAACAGCGTGTCCGTAATTGTCAAACGGTTGCTGCATGTGCCAACTTCCTTGAAATAAACCACCGCCGAACTTTCGGTGTGGGTTAGCTGCAAGGTTGAAGTGGCTGTAACCGGCTTTGCCTTTGAGTTTGTTTTGATAGCCGTCCCAGAAGTATTTTTGATCAGCGAAACTACGGACACCAGAAACGATCTTTGCTCGACCGACAACATCTGGTTCACTGTTTAAGAGGGCATCTAAACGTGCTTTGAATGTTGGGTGCAATAGGTCAACCCTTACATGCTTGCTCGTTGTCGGTAAAGCCATACCCACAATAGTAGTCCACAGTTGTGGAAAAGTCACGATTGAAAATAATTTGAAATAAATGTGTTAAATAGTTGCAAACCCCCCCATACTAGGGTAAACTCAATACATGGAGTTAATTACTACAAATCAAGGAGAAAATAAAATGACTTCCAATCAAGATAAATCATGGGCATATTCAGATGTCCTCATCAACCTAGACCTAGCTACAATTTGCTACGGCGATAATGTTATGGAGTGCGTAACACATAAGTTTGAAGGCGCTCGAATCCAAGAAGTTGCAGTCGTCAATATCCGAGAGGAAAAGGTCAATGGGTACACAACAGTAGTCGGTGACTTAGTTGGCGAAAAGTACTACCGCACTGGTAGCAATAAGGTTCAAGAAATAGCTCAAGCGTTTGAGTTTACCCCTAACCCAAACTACAACGGTCCAACACCTTCTGGCGTTCAAGTTGCTCGCTATCAAGAGCGCTACTGGGCAGCGGTCTAAACAGGGCTAATGGTTTCAGGGGGGTTCGATTCCCCCCAGCTCACGAAGTTAACAAACAAACCAAGAAAGGAAACTTCAATGAAAACAGATTATGAAATAGAACAACAAAGGCTCAAGGAGAGAGGTATTTTAACTCATCACGACCTTCACGCAATGAACGTCTTAGGCAAACGTATTGCGTTAGGTCTTTCTTGCGAAGCAAACACGATTGCTAATCCAAACAGGTCACTTGATGATGGTGCGCCAGAGGAATACTATACTGAAAGGTTCCCATGTCGAACTAATCGAGAAGATGCTGTCAACGCAATGATTGAGTATTTGCAGATTAACGGATACGAAGTTAAGTAACCAACAAACAAAGTTGCCCCCTGCCTATGGGTGGGGGGTTTCTTTAGTTTTACCGTTTGCCGCCATCGTACGGAGTGGCGTGACCTAGCGAAACCATTTCATCATTCAAGCAAGCGCCATCAGCATTCAAGATGTTTCCAAGTATGCGCCCGAACTTGCCTTTCTTGTCGAGTTGGGTTTCCACAATCAACGTGTCGCAGTTACCTATCCAGTCTTCAACAAATCGTTTCGCTTCTAATCCTTTCTGTTTCTCAACGAGGTCTTTCGTTCTGGACTCAGGTGCGTTAATGCCAACGAACCGTATGCGTGCTTGCATGTGCAGGTCAAAACCTAAGTCAAGGATTACGTCTATTGTGTCGCCGTCAACTACTCGATCTAGTTTCGCTCGATAGTGATAGAGTTTATTGGTTGCCATTATTGTTCCTTACTTGATGGTGCGGAGTTCAAACTGAACGCCGAGTTGAGTTCTTCCATAGTTATCTTACCGTCATCGGCGTATGCTGCCGCTAACTTCTGTATTACTGTAGCTGTGGCGGTCACGCCTGATAGTAGTGCTGCTTTATACACTGGGATGCCACCTATTATGGAAGCCCCACCGATCACCGCCATCGCCTGATACACGAACGTAGCCATGATACGCATGACGACTGACCCGACTGTAGCTACGGCGTTATTCATTATCGTTCTTGTCTTGCCAATAGTCGATCGCCACACCAAGAAGATGAGCAATCAGAGATATTGCTGAGATGTATATTCCTTTTTGTAGGGTGCTTCCGCTCAGTGTGATTAGCACGAGCAGGGTTCCTCCAAGTGTTAAAGATAGGAATAGTATCTCTTTACTTAATCTTTCAAACATTATCTGTTCCTTCCTCGGCGAGTTGGTCCAACACTAGGTCCACCAATCCCACCCCCACCTGCTGGAGTCATTGTGGTGGTTGGTTGTGGTCTTATTTGTGTTGCCACTGTTGTGACAACTGCTGTTGCAGCTACGATCGTTCGCCGTTCACCGACCGTAACGTTCTGCCCTTCAGCTAGGTAATCATCAAACGCACCTTCAAAGACATTTACTTCAGCTTCAAATTCTTCTTTTGTTTCAGCGTCAGCATCATTGAATATCTCAGGGTTTGATTCGAACAACTGCCCCAGCGCCTCGTCTTCGGCTTCCTCAAAGAAATCCTCGTTGTCTTCTAATATCTCCTCCAGCACATCGTCTGTTTCCAACTCAGATATCAACTCCTCTAGCTGTTCTTCCGACTCTAATAAATCTTCCACATCAACTTCTTCTAGTTCGAGGTCGGGGTCGTCTTCCCATTCTC
>Ga0208919_1001393_pt1 | contig 14014 bp, 11 predicted proteins | sample 4_EtaG_FD_184076 | JGI IMG/M metagenome (GOLD analysis project Ga0208919, IMG submission 184076) | Marine viral communities from the Subarctic Pacific Ocean - 4_ETSP_OMZ_AT15127 metaG (SPAdes) (version 3) | ecosystem: Environmental > Aquatic > Marine > Oceanic | place: Pacific Ocean | collected...
AGAGGCTCTACTGGTAGCTGTATCGTTCTTGTCATACAGATTGATTGTTGCCCCAGAGATTGCTGCACCAGCATCGTCATAAACGAATCCCTTGAAGTTAATCGTTGGGGTTGCCATTTCTATCTACCTCCTAATCGGGAGCGATCTTGATAATTTAACGCAGCCCTTGTTATTCCTACAGGGTCTTGTAGTAAATCATCTTCATCTACAAATATTAAATTTATTCCTTGACCTGCCAATGCTTCTCGTACCATTACATCTCTAGCTTTAGTTTCAGCTCCGAGTTCATAGTGGTAGTAAGTTCCCTGTACATTGACTGCTAAATTAGGTGGATTATAGAACAGGAAGTCTATAATTGCACCTCCCTTGTCTAACCTACCTCCCTGAAGAGGACTCTGGTAAGTGAAATCATATCTGTCACGATAGCCTAATTCTAGCAGTGCAGAGTAAAACACCCACTCAGGAATGGAACCTTCCCAAGAAGCTGGAGGAGACTGTATTTCATTCTGTGTAACCATTAACCATCCAGTATCACATTCCAACAAACCTTGTCGTTGGTGCTAGCAGCATCTACATATAAAGCAGAGAAGGGAATAGTTCCACCAGACTCTGCAAAGTTAATTTCTATGGTATTAGTGGAATCTAATTCGTATCCATTAGAAGCACTAACATCACTAACACCCAAGTAAATCATTCCTGAATTACCTGCGAGTGCTTTAACTTTAATCCAACGCACACGATTAGTAGTATTACTAAGCTGTACCCTTGTGCCAGCACTAGCCACGTTAGTTGTTCCTGAATCAAATATCATGGTTCCACCAAAGTTATCCTACTAGTTCCTCGCTCATCGTAGCCTGTATACTCAATACCCGTAGCTGATGTGACATCAACATAGTAATTGCGTGTGCCTCCGCCATCATCACGGAATGTAAATTCCACCAAGGTGTTAGACTCTATTGCGCTTATAAGATTAGATCGCAGTCCTTTTGGATTATTACCTTTATAAGATTCATTTAAGTTTAGTTCAACTGTATGCCCATATTTAGGAGGTAATTTCTTGCGATACTCAAGCGTCAAGCTAACTACGTCTGGAGATTTCTTCATAATTGCAGCAGTAGTTCCTGCTTCCCTTGCCAGAGTTAACTTAAATTTTATTGAACGGAAATCTGTTCCAACATTAGAGCCAAATGCGTAAGTTGTAGTGCCATCAGATGTTATCGTTCCCATAGACGTATAGCTCTCAGTGTAATTGATAGCATATTGAACCACTACGGACTCATTAGAACTGGAGTCTTCCACCTCAACCTTTAATTTCAATGCAAGTTTCTCTACTTCAGACTGTCCTGCATCAAACCAAGGAGTCTCTATATAACCTGTGGTTTCGTATTCCATGTTTACTAGCTGAGTAGGATTGATAACATCAGGCGGAAGCATCTGGTGATACACCACACCGTTCCATCCCCAGAATAATCTATAGTCTCCCTCACCTGCCGAAGTTACGATCATCTCGGTGATAGGCTGACCTGATGATGGAGCAGACCAAAGCGTCTGCCATCCCACGTCATTCCATGCAACTATAGAAGAAGTTCCCGAACTGTCAGGAATAGCAGGAGAACTATGTCCTACCATACCAGCAGTTGCACCAGACTGATAAGCCATAGCAGGAGCTGGAGTAGCAGGTGCAGCCGTAGCATCAACTGCTGCTATCAACTCTGTATGACTACCAATCAATTTCTTGATAGTTCCTCGATTGGCTTCAGGCAGACCATCATCTCGATCAGGACCTGTCACGCTGATAACAGCAGATTGTGAACCATTAACATATTTATAAATTCCTAATCCAGAAGGAACATAGATAGCATCTCTCCATCTGGCTGTTCCCGATCCATTGAAATCATGTAATGGTAATTTAAATTCTGTCTCTACCCACCTGGCATTAGCAGAATCATGTGCATACAATCCTGTCTTGGTACTGGCATATATGATTAATTCACCAGTGGCGTCACGACCCACAAATAGTGCGGTGACATATCCGCTTTGGACAGGCAACTGTGCGTCATCTACCTTTGTTCCGTTCAAGGTCAAGGTATACCAAAGAAGTCCTGCGGAATCTATTCCCCATAACCGATCATCCCAATAGGTAATAAACTTAACACCATCTGTAGTCTTTGTAGGCACAGAGGCATAAGACACATCTGTTACTGTTGTCGAAGAAGCAAAGTAAGAATATCCTGCCTCATGTGCGACAATTACGTTATCAGTGCCGCCCATTCTTACGGTGAGGGAATCATTAGGGCTACCAGGGAAAGTGTAGTCACTTCCACCATGTTGAACCCTCTCCCACTTTGAATTACCATTTGTGTAGAAGTAAGGCACTGTTCCGTATCCTGCATATAGTGTCGATCCTAATTCAGCAAGGAATGTAATCTCTCCATCTATAGCCGTACCTGATGCTGTCTCCGCTGTGGTTGCATTAGCTAAAGCAGATAACACTAGGTGATGCCTGTGTCTCAGGTTAAGAGTGCTATACCATGCTCGATCCACATCAGCAGCACCTTGCATACGCTCTACTCCTATACCTCCACGCCAATCACTCCATGACACAACAGACGATCTAATCTGCGAGTCCTTAGTAGTATCACCAATAACAACTTTTGCTGGATATATAGATGCCAGTACACTTTGAACAGGTCTACTTAACGGATAGTAAGTTCCGTTTAAATATATCTCATTCTGTTCTACAACTTTGTTTGCCATTACTCAACCACACGTCCAGTAATTAGAATTGGAAACGCTCTCTTTGCTCGTTCTGCTCTTGCATCCCACCTATCTGCTTGTTGTCTTCTTTGATCAGGGTCTGTTCCAGCACCGCCAGTCCTTGCAGAAAATGCCAGAGCTGTAGCTTTTGCAATTATATAACTATCATCTATCTCGGAAGTAGCAGTCTCAGATGTTAGCAATGCAGGTTTATCGCCACCAGTTATTTTTAATAATGAATTACCTGCTTCTAGTCTTCCAGAATCAGTTAGTATCAAGTCTCTTGCACTACGATCAATCTTCCATAAATGCTTTGGAAGAATCACCCAGTCGGCTGTATCGTTCTGAACTACCTTAATATCATCAAGTCTTATCTGACAATCAGCTAAATTCGCATCGTGTTCAAGTGCAATTGCTATGATCGCTGTATCTTTCTCTGGGTTATTTAATTGTATTCTCACATAAGTCCATGTGTCAGCCGTTAAAGCTGGTATAAATAATTTTTCCAGAGTACCACTAGATGAAGTATCTGCTGCTAAACCCTCTGTTATAGCTGCGCTGTGCAAATGAATCTTCAAGTTTCCTGCGCTTGTATCTACGGTGGATTTAACCCAACACTCAAGATAGTCATACTTAGATATATCTTTACTGGCAAACGTAGCACCAGCTATATCTCCCCCATCCGCAGATGTGGTTATAAACTTTGCGCTACCTGTTCCTTGTTTCTTGTCCTGTGTATCTACTAAAGGAGCAATAGTGCTATTTACATTGGTATCAAAAGCTGCATTGCATGTATGCAGACTGGTTGACGAATATCTTCCTCTATAATAGATATGATTGATAATTGAAATATTAGACGGGATATCGAATCGCATATTTCTATTATCTGCATGAAGACTAACATCCTCTACAGGATCATATGCTTGACCTGTTGCATCAATAATTGCTTGGTTAATGAACTCATCAATTACTTCAGGACGATACTCGTCATCCCATATTTCAAATGTATCACCAGCAGCCGTAGCAAATGAATATGCTTGTTGTACCGTTAGTCTGTAAGCAGACGCTGTGTAGTCGCTAATGATCCTAGTTTCAGTATTATTGGAGTTCGTGACATCCGCAACCGTAAGCCACTTACCATTATAAGAATCATCGCCACCAACGAGCGAAAGGCTGATCAACGTAGTTGTTGATCCTGCATCATACGCTGTTCCAGTTCGCATGACACCTAAGTTATTTCCTATTGACTGTCGGAGTTGCTTTCTTGTTCTTCCTTGCACTGGCATGATGTAGCCTCTTCTTGCAATTGAACTACAGTTCGCTTTAGAGCCGCAAGCTGTACTTCATAATTAGCTATTATATTAATTTTGTCACTTAAGACATTCTGTATGTCTTCATTAGTTACATTAATTGATGTGTTCTGTTCGACCATCAGATACCTCTATATGTTATTTTGTTATTCGTTGATTCTCGCATCCTTGCGGTATATTTTTTAAATTCCCTTATTGCTTTACCAATCTCCTTAAGTTCATCTCCCGTAGGCTTACGCTTCATCTCTCGTTCCTTTTCATCTTCTAAGAAAGTCTCGAAAGATTGAGCCGCCATATCTTCTACGTGTGCCTTGCTAACCGTAGGGTCAGCAGGTATTGCTACCTCGCACATCCTACCCGTTATAGGAGACTTCATCTTGAACTGGTGAACCACCATAGACGCCCCAGACTCGCCATTAAACCCAACTGATGTTGAGCCTAAATATACCATGCCTTGAGGCGTCCATAGTTCGTTCACTGATTAGTTCCTGATATGCAGCATACAGGCTTGTTTATCTCCGCTAACTGAAGGTATTCCTATAGCAACGCCTATCGTTGCCAAGTCAGACTCATCAGAGTAGTCTGCTCTTTCTGCTTGCCCAGATTCACCGCTTTCTTGCGAGATAGTTAAACCATCTCCTACAATAGCAACTTGTGCGCCCACTGAAACGCTAGCAACACCAGCAGTTTGAAGCCAGCAGTAGTAGCTAGCTGTTACTGGGATTGTAGTTACACCAATTACACCAGTCCTGTTGTTCAAATTACCTGCATCACCATCAACGAGTGCTACTGCGTTATATGGACTCTTATGAAGTCCAGCAATTGAACTTGTAGTTAGAGCAGTCCTGATTCCGTCTGGTTCGTCAAGAGTAAACACACAGGTTGCATCTGCTGATGCGTCGTGAGCAGGATGGGATTTAATTCGGTAAATTTCACCTTCACCGGGACCATCATTAAAGATTAAGTACCCATCTGCGTATTCATTTTTTACAAGGTCACCAGAACCACCAGATGCTTCAGTGATTTCTAGGCTGACTGTTGTAGACCCTACGGATGTAGCTGCAGTAACAGCCTTGTCCATATCATGGTCAGCTTCATTAACGAGACCATCTACCAAGAAGCCAGCCGTTGTAATAGCAGCACTACTATTTAAAGCGTAGTAAAACACTCTACCATCTGGAGTAGTTGCTCTTGTTCCTAACTTCTGCCTTTGGTCTGAAGTCTCTACCTTTTCTTGCCCGTAAGACAAATTCACCGTTAATGGGAATGCCATTTTAAACCTCCTTAAAGGTTATTTATTTGAGCAGGGTCAAGCCCTGCGATCAACCGTTAAGATTAGGATAGTGGGAGGCACGGTCAATCTTTACACCTCCCATTACCCACTATGTTATTTATGTTCCGATTGAGTATGAAACCTCAACTTAGAAGATGCCTTCGCCTTAGTTTCAGCATTTGCAACAAAGTCACACTGTGGACATTGTTTTATTTCACTTTCAACTGTAGCGAAAGATTCTTTACACCACTGGCATTTACAACTATCACTAGGTTCCCAGACAAACAATCCGATCTTAGCTTTCCGCTGAACATAATCTGGATTACCTGGAACGTTATGGATCGCACTACCTACTTCATCACATAAACTTCCGTCTGTGTTATAAGAAGGCTTATGCCGATACAAAGTTGTCTTAGGTTGCCAATCGTCTATATAAGACATTGAGTAGCCTAACCCACCTAGTTCCTGCCTTAGCTTATTTCGTTCTGTTATACCAGTTACCATAATTCACCTCTAGTTATTGGATACAAGTTCGTCTATGTCAAATGTAACTCCTGCGCCTCGTGTATCATCGAGTTCAAATACACCGTAGTCAGCAGTCATTACAACTTCAGTAGCTCTAAGTGAAGCATCTCGTTGTCGCTCAGTTCTAGTATCAACGCTAGTAAGAGCAGCCATTGCAGATTTGTCAGCAATAACACCGATACCATCGTCATCAGAATCTGCGGTAATATTCCCATCTTCAAATATAGGAACATTATTCATTGGGCGTAAACCGCTCCAGAAGTTAGCAAGCAAGTCCTGTGACCAACCTTCGGGTACGGCTGCTGATCCAGAGGAGGCTACTACAGCCGACTCTTTGGATAAGTAAGCCACAGCGTTAGGGTGGTGCAGTATATATAACTGAGATCCAAACTTGTTAGCTTTTGCATAAGCGATAATGGCTTGTACGTTAGATGCTTTCATAAACTTGGTAGCAGCACCTAATTTGGAGCCACCATTCAAGTTAGTATAGAGAGCGAGAACGTCAGTATCTTTCTTTCTTGCCATACCATCACCAAGCTGTCGTCCGATAATGGACATAACATTGGGTGCAGACTGTCGAACAAGTTTGTCAGTAAGAATAACCTTTGCCCCTACCTCAGATGCGGTAAGGTCAACAGTGGTCATTCCAATCTCTTCTTCGTCAATTATGTCCTGCCCGTCCGTTAAGTCGCTCATAGTCATCTGGTTAACTTTTGGGACGGTCATTTGTTTAGCCCCTTTAGGGAGCTTGAACTGCTCAATGAGAGCTAGTGCGGGAGCATTATGCTCTTCGGTGTATCTGGCTGCTGAAATTATAATGCGTTGAGCATTTTCCAGATTGCCAGTTGTAGCTGTCTGTGCCATTTAAAATTCTCCTTATAATATAAACTTAACCTAATCCAGCAGCTCTTCGTGCTGCTGCTTTTGCTAGATCAGACCTATCTCCCTGATTATATCTGTCGAGCCAATTGTCCTCAGAGGTAGAAGCTGCGGGAGTACTTTGACTATCGTCAAAAGTTTGCGATGGAACTAGCTGTGCCTTCAGCCTAGCTATTTCCGCATCCTTTTCCCTATCGGATTTTAAGCGTATCGCAGCCGCTTCCATACTCTGTGGATCGTTATATCTTCTTAATTCTGCCATGTCAGAAACATCAAGATTATGTTTTTGAACATACGTTTCTGCAGCCACATATTTACCTTCTACAGATCGCAACTGATACTGTTGATCGTAATATGCTTGGAACTCTTGTGCTTTACCTGCTGCCCATTGTTGAGCTACCTGTTGTGCCTGATCTGGTAAATATCCTTGTTGCTCCAGATTCTGACGGTACTGGTCGGCAGACTGTTGTAATTGTGTTTGGATTTGCACTTGTTGATTCTGGGCTACCTGTTGTTCAAGTTGTGCATTTCTCGCACTTAGTTGATCAACAGGATTAACAGAAGGAACTGGTGGAATATCAGCAGGTACGGCTTCTTCTACCGATGGCGGGGCATTACCAGGTGAAGAAGCCTCTGGCTGAGTGTCCTGCCCTTCTGACGATGAAGGCTCATTTATATCATCCGCAGGAGGGGCTGATACATCTTCAAATGTATTCGTTCCTGCAAATTCTTCGGTAATATCCGTAGTTGTATTACCTGTATCCACTGGTGTTTCACTGTTCTCTATAGGTTGCTCTGTCTGATTTACCATATTTTCTCCTTTTCGACTCTATAAAATACTATTAGTATACCGATGACGTCAATGTAACTGATGGACGATGTAGTTTTGTGTGGTACGCTTTACCCGTTGGAGTGTTACCCGTATAGAAATCTCCATACCAGAAAACTAGCATTGCATCCATGTATGGATAGCCGTTCCTTTGATGATCCTGTATCACAAGCTGCTTTCTCAAATCATTACGTTTATCGTGAAGTGCCTTAATCCATTTATGATCTCTACGCATTTGGGCTTGTCTCCCACTATCTAGGTTAATATACACATCCCAAAGCTGAACCATTTCAGGAGTAGCATTTGGTTGTAATTCCTGTATATACCTGCCTATTCTCCAGTAAGGAGCAAGGTATCTTGTTGCATTGGTATACGCTTTACGAGCTGGTGTCATATCCTGTTGCTGCAATCTGACAAATTCTTCATATAGATTATCTCCAGCAGATTCAGAATTAACTCTAATAGTTTCCATAAAGTCATTCTTAGCTTCGGTAATTTTCTCCCTGTTAATTGAATCAGGAGTATCATCTGCAGGTTCAAGTGAATGATAAGCACTAAGCAAAACCTCTGCTGAACTTCGTGCATCTGTTAACTTTCCTGCAACGGTATATATAGTTTGGTAATAAGCATTTTGCTCTTCTTTAGACTTATTCCGAATCGCATTTTGATATAAGTCTTTCAATCCTAATTTAGCACCTTCATATTTCTGATAACTGTCAGATAATGCTCTTCTCCATTCTTTAGGAGTCATATATCCTTTCGTGGCTCCGTCTTGCCATGCAGATAATAACTTGTCATTATCCTGCTGCTCAAATCGTAATTCATTTCTGACATCACGTAATTTCCTACCAGCATCTTCTGTCTCTTCTACACTAATATCAGGAAATAAATCTGCTGCTTTCCTTTCTCCTCTTTGTCGTAACCCACCACCACGATCTGGAACATATGTGCGATACAATTTCTCAACAAATGGTACTTCAGCAACAGGTAGTCGTAACGCTTTATCAAATTCTTCTGTCTCTTCTCTTGTTTTGGAAGCACGAAACTCTCTTCGGCTCACACTATCCATCTCCCTGTAATTAGCAACTTCCTCTCTAGTTGTACGTAGCTGCTGATCAAATAAATCCTGCATTTGAGTCACGATATAATCACTAACAGTCAATCCGAATTGACCCGCACTACCCGTAATATTTGTGAACAGATGCTCCAATCGTTCTGGACTATTGAAAATATCTTGCTTGAATTGATATTCTTCTGGAATGTTTAAGGCATGATAACCGAAGTCATGTTTTGCAGCTTGCCTCATTGTTTCCGAAGTCTTAGAAGTATACTGTTCTTCTGGTTCTAAACTATCATCAGTAACAACAGGTCTGTCACGGAAGGTATCTTTGCCTGTTGCTATTTCATATAGTACATTGACTCCTTCTGGAATTAAACCAGATGCTCCATACCAATGGCTTGTAGTGTCAACTGGGAATTGATTCTTAGCAACATATTCGGCTATTACAGATTTATCAACTGCAACATCTCTGTCTGTTATTTCATCAAGGAGATTAGCTGCTGATAGTATCAATGACCACTCTCTTAATTTATGAGGGATTACTATATATCTAGGCTTTGGTCTGCCTGTAGATGGATCAATAACCAAGTCACCATTCTCATCACGTTCTGGAGGACGCATTATAACAAATGCGCTATTCCTGACATATTCAGGAACATCGTAATATAACGGAACATCATTGTATTTGAATGTTTTATTATAGTTCTGTTGAACCATCATATAAGCACTTAATACACTTGCCATCCTGAACGCAGCCCCTGTCATAACTGGTACACCAAATAATCTAGTTTCACCAGAAACAACATCAAAACCTTTGCCTGTAACGCCACGCCTTAGATCGCTTGGTAACGGACCTGCTTTTGATGCCCACTCCCACCGAGACTCACCAGGTTTAGCTCCAACTCGCGGTCTTACATCAGCAGTCAGATTTAAACCCAATGCACGGAATGGTAATTTGAAACCTTCCATCGCTGCATTTATAAATAATACATACTGATTGAGCCACCTAACCATATCCCCACCTCTACCAAAGTTGATAGTAGCTTCCACACCATTAGCAGCAGCAAGCCTTACTTCATTAGACTCTACAAATGCTCTTCTTCCAACAGGGTTATTTATAAGATTATCGTCAACATCAAACTTGGGAACCCACTCTCTGTTTAACTCGTCAAGAAATTCTTCTCTTGTAATTTTCCTGTTCTTCACTGGGTCTATATCCACACCCATCAATCGTTTATATTCTTTCTTCCCTATTTTCTTAAATAATGTTTTCTCAAATACCATTAAGCGAGGAGCTTGCTCAACTAGTTCACCAATTGCAGGGAGTTTACCTGTAACTCTCGTAACCCTTGATTTTAAATCTTTTGGAGGAGTTATGTTCATCAGCTCCTTCACGTTATTAATTAATACAGTTTCTATGGTTTCACCATCACCTGCATCAATTATAATCGTATCTCCTATATGCCCTTTCTTTTTGAGTTCTTCAACTATCTTTCTATTATTTGCTGTTGCATCAAAATATCTTGGCTGCCAACCACCTGCTAATTGAAAAGATTCTGCCAAACGATCTTCAGCTTCTCTTGTAGCATTTTTCAAACTGCGGATTACTCTACCTATTGTGCTGTTATTATAGAAACTTGTTCCATGAACACCGGGAATTATATCAGTCCCAATAGGATTTATTCCCGCTCGAAGCATTGCTGTAAAGGAATCAAGAATACCATTACGAACTATAAATAGAGGACTATAGGTTGTATAAGTTGCCTTGAAGAAAGCATTAGTCATAGCTAGTTTCTTCCATTGTTCTTTCTGTGGCTGCAATGCCATACCAGAACGACCATTAACAGCATCCCATAAGTATTTAGGAACAGGACCTCCGTCTTTATCACCCCAAACTTCTCTATATCCATTTCTGAAAAATGAGAAATACCCACTTTTCATTTCTTCATCATAAGGAACTGGACCTCCACCAAAGTCTTCAGTAACATTTTTTAATCCAATGTCTAAATCTTTTTCAATTTCTTTAGGAAGCCTTCTAGTGATTCTCTGTCCTGCATCATTTGTAAATATATCAAGACCTCTCGACATATCTACTACTTCCTTAGAAATATTATTGCGACTGATTCTTAATTCAGTCCTAACTAAGTTACGCAACATACTTTCCCCAAGAGGAGGGAGCGTTTGCATAACATCTGGAGAAGCAGAGAATCTATAAAGACCCTTAGTACTGACAGCATATTTACCTTTGCCTTCTCTTTGTAATCCATTTGCAACCGTATCAGCATGTTCTACATAAGCGATAGGATTATAAAAATCTTCAGTTGCTGCAAGCCTTTCAAATTCATCTTTAGTAAAAAGTCCTGATTCATACAATCTACGCCTTTGTTCTCTATAAAGATCAAAGGTAGCATCACCAGCTTCTTTCAATACTTCAGTTTGCCTTGTTGCTCTGAGCAATGCTTCTTCATCAGTCATATTCAAATCTTTATTAATCTGAACAAATCTTTCTTTTATCTTATCAAGATCAGACCAGTCCTTAATATCAGCATCAGTAACGTCATAAACTATATTTCCATCAAGAGGATCAGTCATCTGGGGTAATTCTGAATCATACCGCCTCGTACCAGTTGCATATGCAGCGGCTATCCTTTTTTCTTTAGGATCAGGAACTCTACGTCCACCTGCTCGTCCTCTGAATCCAGACTTTTCGTCCATCATAATTTTAGCAATATCTTCACGAGTTGCTGCATCTAGAAATTCTTTCTGCGTAGGCATCCGTCCTCTAGTAGCCCAACCACCACCAGGTATATAATTAGGCTTACCAGTATCAGGATCAATTTCGATTATTGATTTTCTTCTGAGTTGAACCCAACGCTTAGACTGTATATATCTTTCAATCATTCCCTGCTCTACACCTTCATTTAGTGCGGGCATAATATGATGCCTAATATGATTCATATATCTATTAGTCGCACGAGCAGGAGCACCAGCAGAAAGAACTATTCCCGTTAATATATCTTGCTGACTACCTGGAGCAAATGTAGAACCTGGATGCTTTGATCGAAAACGATTATCAATCATCTTTCGTAATGCAAATTGAGAATCCCAATACTTAAACATCGTTTCCATATAGAAATCAGGCAGGTTTGGAAACTTTTCGCTCATAAACTTAACATAGGCATCTATGGCTTTGTCTCCACCTCTAAACATTTCTCTGGTTATAACATTACTTCTGAGAGTAGCATGAAATGCTTTCATTCCCTCACTAGCCTGTGATTCAACGTCATTAACCATCTGAGCTACAGCAGGTCTAAGACTTGGAGTTGCCTCAACATCAGTAGTTGGCTCTGGAGCAAGACCAGCATCCGTATCACCAGCTTGTTCAGCTTTTCTAGCAGCTCGTGAACTCTCTATTCTGACAGCATCAATGTTTTCTTCCGTAACTTCTCTAGCTACAACTTCAGCAGCAGCATCATCTATAGCTTGCATGAAACTATTACTTGGTTCTAAATCATCTAAATACGATTGTAGTTCATAGAAAACATTATCAAGTTCTTCTCCTCTCTCTATGGGAGGCAATCCTGTTGTATCGTAATCCAGAAACTCATCTATTTGATATTGAATATCATCTAAACCATCAATCAATTCAGCATTATACTTGCTATCATCAGCTTCTATAGCCCTCTGTAATTTTCTTACAGTAGCTTTCCATCCACCTCTTGGTTTTTCTATATCAAGAATACTCTTTAAGCTATCTATATTACTTCTGATAACTGACGGGTCTAGCAGTTCACCTGCTTCATCTAAATATTCAGGCATATCTTTCCAATATTGAACAGAAGGTTCAGTAACCGCAGCAGGTGAGGGCAGGATATCTTCAGGAACAATTGGTGTACCCTTTGCCTCTGCATCTTTAACAATTTGTGAAACAATCTCCGCATCACTTTTAACTTCAACTGAACTAGGAATAATAGCATCAGGATTTCTTATTATTCTCTTTTGAGCAGAAAGAATAAATGCGTCAGAAACGTCAGTCATTTTCAGCAACGTCTCATTAACATGTTCTAATGCTTGTTCAGGTTTAAGTTTTGAAAGTGTTCCTTCTTCAATTGGAATACCAGTCTCAATAAAATTATTACCAATCCTGGCAACCCTATTCTGCACAGATGCGAACTGTGACCAGTTGTATACTTTCCTTGCACCTGGTGCCATAACTCTAAATGGTCTTACAAGTATATTCCTTGCAGCTCCAGACAATGCTGCACCAACTAAATCTTCTGCTTTAGCAAGTGGCGTAACAGCAGCTTCAGCAACACGTAATCCTCCACGAGCTGCTTGTGCAGCAAGCGGAGCACGTTTAGTTAATGTACCCGTAGTCTGAAATTGTCCAAGCGCAGATCGTGTACCAGCAGGTCTTAACGCTGGTCCTAGTCTAGTAGCTGAGATTCCTGCTTTCATCCCTTTTGTGCCACCAGCAGCAGGAATAGCAGCCCACGGCATCTCTTCAAGTAATCCTCTCATACCAGGAGGAAGTTTATATAAATCCTCACTAACTTCTCTGACCTCAGTAGGTGTAAGTGATCTTCCTAGTTCTGATTCTTTCTTAGCCATTTCAGCTAATATGTTCTCTTCTCGAACTGTACCAGGAGCTGCAAGCCTAGTTATGTTCTCTCCGAATACACCTTCTGGCATCTGTCCTGTTGCTTTAAACTCTTGAACATCAGGAGGTGCAATACCTTCAGGTTTCAACCTAAAGGCAGCAAACGCATCCCATAGTGATCTAGGATCAAATCCACCATCTGCTCGTTTGTAAGCATCTACATTCCAGTCAAAGTTAAGTGCACCTGGTCCTGGTTCCCAACGTATTGGAAAGTATTGTGACCTAGCTTCAACTTCTGGTTTTATTATGTTTTCTTCAAACCAATTAATTCCTTTTATAGCAGGTTCAACAACTGGAGCAAGTGGAGCAGCAGCTTTCCCTAATGCTTCTGGTCCTGTCATTCCAGTGCCTAAGAAGTTTTCAACACCAAAAGGAGTTAAACTCCAAGCACCCATAGGGAGAAACTTATCCCATATGCCAGTAGTTGGTTCTGGTATTTGCTGCGGAGTTACCATTAAAAGAATATCTGCCTTGTTCTAGGTGCAAACCTGCTAGTTCCCACACCTCTTTGTGATGGAGTCATCTGAGAATATCTGGTAGCCATAGGTATATCTCTCAAGAAATCAGCAAATGAGGAAAACTCTGATGGTCGTATTCCTGGTGTTGTCATCTGCCTAGCAAGATTCCCACGATATTGATTGTATAGATTTGAAAACTGTCCGCTTAAATAATCCTGTTGCCGTCTTCGTATGGGAGCAGTTCCAAACGCATCAGGAAGTGC
>Ga0208919_1001394_pt1 | contig 14009 bp, 16 predicted proteins | sample 4_EtaG_FD_184076 | JGI IMG/M metagenome (GOLD analysis project Ga0208919, IMG submission 184076) | Marine viral communities from the Subarctic Pacific Ocean - 4_ETSP_OMZ_AT15127 metaG (SPAdes) (version 3) | ecosystem: Environmental > Aquatic > Marine > Oceanic | place: Pacific Ocean | collected...
GTCTATTGTTAATTCCTGTGCTTCGCTATCGTCTGAAATAATTAATTCTACGATTCTTGTTTTCTTTTTCATAATTTATAATAGATTAAATTCTTGTTTATTTTATATTGTTGCTCTACGTCTTATATTTGCTAACTTGTTTTGACTGTTTGTAATGTCGTCAGATACTACAAATGCTCTTGCAGGTTCAGGTTCTAATCCGCCACCTAAAGTAAAAGCACCTGACGCAAGTTGACTGTCTGAAGCTAAAAATCTACTTTGAAATGCTGACGGTGAAGTAGCACCGCCACCGCTTCCTGTACCTACGTCTTGTTCCATTATCTTTTTAACATTCGCTAAACCCTGTACTATAATTGCAGCACCTGATATAAAACCTGCAGGACCTGCTATAGCAAATGCTTTATTCGCACCTACATAAGTGTCTATGATTGCTTGTGCTACTGCTAATTCTTTACTGTCACCTGCTAATGAACTTAATGCACCTGCTAAATCTGCGGCTGCTGAAAGTTGTGAATTTGTTAATTCTCTTGCTATGTCAGCTTTTTTGTCTGCGAATTCTTGTTCTATTGCTGCAGTATCAACTCCTGCTTTTCGTGCCATTTCTAACTTTTGTTTGTACGATTCTTCAAGTTGTGCTAATTCTAAATCTACACCTTCAAGCCCTACTAACGATAATTGTTTTTTAACGTCTGCTAACTCTTTTTCTAATGCTACATTGCTTTTTAATTGTTCAGATTGTTTAGCGGTAATCTGGGCTTCTACTGCTTTTTGTTCGTTTAATGCTTGTGTTAAGCGAATAAGATTTTCCTGTGATTGATTTTTGTCATATTCTGCTTGTGCAGCCGCAACCTGTATGTCTATAAGTTTCTGCATTTCTTCGCCCTGTTCTTTTAGTACATCTGCCAACTGATTATTAGCGTCTATTCTTTCTTCAAATGTTTTTGTTTCGTCATCTCTTACTTGTCGCAATTTTTCTGCTTGTCTGTCGTATTCTGCGATAACTCCTGCGATTGCAACTTTTGAAAATTCTATTTGTTTGTTTAGTTCTACTGTAGCAGTAGCAGTTTCTATGATATTTTTTGCATAATCTTTTATAGCACCACTTGATTCAATTATCGTTTCTGTTATTTTGTCTACGCTATTATCTACACCTGTAATAATGTCTATGCTTTCTTTTCCTGCGTCTTTAACACTATTCCAAGCTTCAGCAAATTCACCCTTAAACAAGTGTCCTAATGACTTTCCAAGATGACCAAAAGTTTCTAATAAGCTTTCAAACCGTTCTAATAAATTTTCCTTTATTGCAGTTCCGAATTCTTTTAGTTTTTCTTGCGGATTTTCAAATATGTCTTTGAAATAACCTATTACTGTTCCTATGTTACCTTCTAAAAATTTGAACAAGTCGTTAAAAGCAATAGAAAGACTTTCCATTGCAATATTAAAGAAGTCTATTACTTTTTGATTCTTTCTAAACGCTACACCTAAAGCACCAAGAATAGCAACAAAGATTTTTAACGGTGAAGCTTTTATTGCAGTACCCATTTTTTTAATCTGTACACTTATTCCTGCAAATCCTTTAGTTCCTTTTTTACCTGTTTTCTCTAACGTTTCGCCTAAATTTTCTGTGTCTTTTGTTGCGTCTTTTACGTCTGTGTTTATTACTATATTTATTTCTTCTGCCATGTCTTAAAATGTTGAACTACTTAATTTCTTTTCTGTTAATTGTACTGAAGCAAACCACTCTAAATTTACGTTTGCAGTTCCTGTTACTTTTACTGTTATATATGGGTCTGTTACGTCTGCCATAACTGACGAACCTGTTGTGCCGCTACTTGCTATTGTTGCAGTTGATTGTGAGAATGTGGTGTTATAACCGTTGTCAATTAATACTGCACCTTTTATTTCTTCGTATTTATAATGTCCTACCGTTCCACTTGAGCCGCCTGAACAAATTGCAATTACTTTAACTTCAAATCCTAATACTGCATTGTTCTGAACTTCTATGTATTCAGTTGTTAAATTCTGTACTGTCAAATTCGTTGCACTTCCGTCTGTCGTTCTGCCTGATAGTTGAATTGTTGACGTTTGACTTATTCCTAACGATTCACCACCACCTATTACAATTTCGCCCTGTCTTAACGCTTGACCGAACTTACCGAAAATAACTGCGTTGTCTATTTGTTTATTTATTTGATTGCTTTCGCCACTTATCAAATTATTCTTATTATTTCCTTTTGTTGTGTTTTTGTTTCCGTTGATTAATGTCGTTATCGTGCTTCTTTCTATTTTGTTGTCTGCACCCTGTTTTTGATTAGTAGTATTGCTAAACGAAGTGTGTACTTTTGAATTGTGCTTAAAAGCAAAACACTTTTGATTCTTTCTACTCCAATTGTAACCGTATGCTTCACAACTAACTTGATTTGCCTTTACGTCATTTGTTCCGTCTGTGAAAACAACTTCACCATTCGTTAAAGTTTCTTTCGGCTTTATTTTATGTCCTTTTTTAAATTTCATTTACGGTATAAGTATAAATTCAACTCTTGCTAATGTGTTCGGTTTGTATTCTATTTTGTTTACTCTATATTCTCTGTTCTTAATAATGACCGTATCGTAGAACCTGAAGCTTTGAATGTCAGCAGGACTTAAATTTACTTTCATTGTCATTACTCTTGTATCAGCGTTGTATAGTTCGTCATAATACGGTGAATAGTATGTATTGTATAAATTGTCTGACGGTGTGTTTCCTATCGGTTGTATTAATTGTGATTCACCGAAATTGTAATCTATTGTTGAAGCTGACGTAGGTATTTCTGACAAATGTGCAAATTGCAAAAACGTATTTTCTGTGCTTTGACCTACACTGTTTTGTTGTGGCACTACATAATTTTTTGAAGGTAATGTTCTTACACCTATGTTATATAATATTCTCGGTAAGTTTTCAAAATCTTCAAATTCTGTTCCGTCATCATTGCCTGAATAAATATGAGGTATAGTAAGGTCAGTATCAAACAGTTCAGTAGCAGGTCTTATTAATGTAGGTGCAAAAGGTGTAGCGATTATTTCTTCTTCACCTGTTAAATTTGACATTTGATTCGGTGTAGCAGTTGAACCGTCAAATTCTTTCGTTCCGTATAGATAGCCACTTGTTGCTCTTTTGTATGTGTTCAAAGAATAATCGTTTTCGTCATCTTCGTAAGTGAATTTCGTTTTTCTTGCTAATTCTAACGGTTTTAAGTTTATTTCTGATACGTCTACTTTTTCAGTCCAATCGTGTTGTGTACTATTTGCATTGTTTATAAAAATGTCTGCGTAAGGTTCTATTCGTAGTATTTCATCTTCTTTCAACACAACTAAATTGAACATTGCAAAAACACCTCTTAAAAACTCCCATTGATTAATTTCACCTCTTATAGCGTGTAATAAACTTGAAGCAGCTACCTGAATAGAAGTTAAGTGAAAAACAAAAAAACTATCTCTTACAAATTGCGTAGCTATTCCGTTCAATGTCATAAAACTATTATTACCCTGAAAAACTTTGTTTGTAACATCTGACTTAAAAACACATTTCAAAGTATCGTTGTCGTCTAATGTTAATTGAACATATCCGTTGTAAGTAGTTTCATTGCTCGGTGCAGTACCTATTCCTGCAGACGTGTTAGCTGCTATACTGCCTGATTGTGCGTCTATTGAAGTTGTTGTGCCTGCACTTGCGTCATAATGCTGCCATTCAATATCGTAAGTTCTTGTTGAACTGTCGGCATTGTATAATTTGACATCGTAACTAAAAGATAAAAACGTATTATTATTTGTTGCAGTAAAAGTATTCCCTGATATGTATGTAGCTGCTATTCCTGTAGGATTTTCTGAAAATACATTTCCTACTTCTAATTCTGTAAACGAAGTTCCTGCATATATTATAGTTTCGTTATTGTTATGAAAATTAAAACTTTCAAACACTTCACTACTACCTAACCCCTGTCCCCAATTAAAGTCCATAAACAACTTTTTAAAATCAGAAGTATCAAAGAAAGTAGAAGTGAATTCAAATCCTGCTTCGTTTATTATTCTTTTGATTAAGTATCTTAATTGTATGAAAGGTCTGAAAACTTGTTCTAAATTCAAAAGACCTATATTGCCTAAAGCGTCTAAATTGAAGTCACCTTTCCAATTCACAAATGGGTACTTTAAAACGTTTGTGTGGTCACTAGGACTTGATACTGTACTGTCGTAAGCTGCAGAAGAAGAAGTCAACGTTCCTTCAACTTCTAAACCTGTACTGTTATCCCAACTATTTTTTATGTTTGTAATTGTGTAATCATGTTGCAGCTCTGTGAAGTCAATGTCTGCAAAAGATTGATTTTCTAAAACGTCTTTAAGCGTTACAGGTTCAGAATACAAATTGACGTTGTAACTTATTTCGCCTTCTTTGTCATTAATGTCTATCAACTGTAAAAACCCTTCAAAGATTAGATAACTGTCTTCTTTTAATATTGCCTTTGTTTTCACATAAGGATTGAAAGCAAATCCTGTCTGTGACCTTTGAACGTCAAATATGTGTCCGAATATTTTGTTGTTTCGTTTTGTGTTAGGTAAGTGAAAGTCTTTCGAATAAGATTGTGTCTTTTCGGCTACATTCTTAAAATCGTCAATGCTTAAAGTTAAAGGTATTGCTTCGTCTTCGTATAGGTCGCATATTACTTGACCGTCTGCTAAATCAGTAAATATTACAGGTGCTGATTGTTGTGTTTCTTGTATTGACACATTACTGATAACTAAATTATCACCGTTGCTATTGACATACTCTATAACTAAAACTTCGTTGTCTGGTTGTCCTAATGCAGTAAACGTATGTGTTATTTGACCGCCTGAAACAGAAGTAGACGTTTTAGAAGTCGCACCTGCATTTCCTAAATTTCGCCAAGTTTGACTATTTGCGTTCCAACTTGTACTCCAACGATTGCCAATTATTAAAGTACCTGAAGTGAAAGTAGTAACGTCAAGTTTGATTTCATAACTTGCACCTGATTGTAGTCCACCTATTAATTGATAAACTCCTGTACTACTAACTGCTGAACCTGAACTTTGTAATGTAAGACCTGACGCGTTTACTGACGGTGCTGAAACAGTAGCGTAATATCCTGTTGAATTCCAACCTTTCCAAGCACTTATAGGAAACGTCATTGCTTCTTGTCCTGCTAATAAAGTTGAAGTAGCAGTAACGCTATCAAGTCCACCTGAAAAATTACCTGCAGCTACGTATTCGCTGAATATACTTTGTGAAGTGTAAGCATATCCGTTGTATTCTTGTGGGTATAGAATTAATTGTACTGACATTTATGCTTTTTGAATTCGTTTGTTATGTGACATTTCTATTTCTATTGTGTATTGTTTTAGTTTGTCGTTTGCCGTTGTCTTTCTTGTGTAGCTTGAAGTTGTTACAATACATGGCTGCACATATTTATTTACTAAATTCTTTACTGTTCCTGCACTTGTATCTGTAGATCTTTCGTTTAGCATAAATACGTCTGGGCTTGTAAATAGTTCTTCTAACCATTGTGCAGCTTCTTCTGTAATGAAGTCAGTTTGTAGCGTTATCATTTCTTTTGCGTTTGCTACAAAAGTTTTCTTTCCGCCCTGATAACCGTGTTTCTTATATTTTCTTTCGTTCCAAGTACCCTTTATTTGTTGATATGTTTCTCTTTTAGAATTTACTTTTCTTACATTCTTTTTAGTGAAGTTAAAGTAATCCCAAACTCCTAACCTATTTAACCAACACAACCTAAACTTTTCAAATCCTTTACAGACTTCTTGTTTGTGAAATTTATATGTGCCACTAACTAATACATCGTCATAATCAAAAGCTTTGACTTCGTAGTAATCCCAATTTGTAGGAAGTGAACCACCTGCACCTTTTATGTTACCTGTTCCTACTCCTACGTATTGTACTTGTGCTTTTGAAGACGTGCTTTGCCAAGTTAGACTACCGTTTGAAGTTGTGTTACTGTAAGTAATAAGTGAACCTGTTGTGCTTCCGTTGTAATAGAATTGAATTTTTATGTGTCTAATTAAGTATCTTGTTGAAGAAGTTCCTATGAATTTTCCGTATCTACTATTTGCACCTAAAAGAGAATCTGACTGTGCGAAGAACCCTATCGTACAAAAATCATTCTCACCTATGTATTGAGTAGTCGGTGCGTTTGATAAGAATTTCTTATTACTTGCGTTCAGTACATAATCGTTGAAGTCGTAATTGTAACCAAAGTTTCCTGTACTACTGTCAATAGCTATTGCGTCATCTTCTTGTCTTACTGCGTTGTGAATGTAAAAAGTATCAGAATTTACGGTACTGTTGCTTGTGTTTATAAGCGTTCCTGTTGCAGTTGTTGAATATTCTATGTAGAATTTAAAAGCAACTGTTCTGACGTTGTTTCTGTTTGTACTCCATTTGTCAATCTGATGTATTGAATGTGGTGTAGTGTCTGAAAAATTAACTTGATTGTATTGTGAAAAAAATTGTGTTCCGCCTGACGTTGAAGTTTCACCGCCTAAATAATCTGGGCTTGTATATGCTTCTAATATCCTACTAAAATCAAATACACCTGTTCCTGCATTGTTTGGTACTACTTTTAGCGTTGCTACTTTTGAAGCAGTAAAAGGATTACCGCTAGTGTGCACGTAAACTTCAGCTATGTATTTAACCTTAAAATTATTTGCTATTATTGTTGTGTCTTCTAATACGAATATTATTTCGTCATCTGCCGCTAACATTTTGTATAACGGTTGTTGTATTATGTTCATATTTTTAAATCTTTAAAATATCCTATTATATCTTTTTTCCAAGCGTCTAAAAACTGAACCGCAAAACTATCTACTGTGTTAGACGTAAACGCTTGTGACAAAGGATCAGAATAAAAGTTTGTGCCTTTGATTCCTTTTCTTTGTATTGACTTTGAAAACAAATATGCTAAACTCTTTGTCTTCATAAACCTACCTGTTTTTTTATCTCTACCTTTAATTCCTTTTTTGCTTATCCAATTTTCTAACGCACCTATGTTAGCACCTAATCCCTGTGGGTAAGGTTTGTAACTGAAAGGACTTTTTTTCTTTTTGCCTGAAATTGTAGTGTACATTCGCCTTACCTTCGTGCCTGAAACACCTTTGTCAACAAATGAACCGTAGTCAGTTGATTTGAAAAACAGTTTGTAACCACCGCCTTCTTGTGCGTGTAATCGGTAGCGTAAACTATTTAACAATTTGCCTGAAACGTCTTTCTTCTTTGCTTTAAGGATTTGCTTTCCTTTTCGTATTATTCCTTCTGCAAAGTGTCGTAAGTATTTTTCAGTACTGTTATTTTTTAACTTTGCCACTATACTGAAGCTGCAAATACTTCTACCTGAATATTGTTTGAATTGATAGGACTTACTTGTACTGAAGCTAAATCTTCTAATGTTCCGAATGAAGGACTTGTATCTGCTTCTGCTAAAAGAATGTCATCACCATTACAAAGTATATGTGACGCACCTGCTCTTAACCTTACTTGATACAAAGTTGCTGAACCTACAAATGCTACTTCACATTCGTTAGCATTGTCTAAATTAGTGATCCTAAAATACTTTACATTATCCCTATCTAAATTACTTCCTGCAGCGTGTGGTGTAGCACCAAATTCAGCTACGGTTGTAGTTTGACTATGCGTGCAAGTTATTGTTCTTTCAAAGGTGTCTATAATGCTTGAAGTAGTTAGTTCATTTGAAGAACCCCTTACTGCACCGTTGATCGTTACACTTTCTGTGATTGTTACTGTTAAATCTGCCATAATTATTTTTTGTCTATTTGTTTAAGTTTATTAATTGCCCAATTTACGCCACTTTTACCACCCCAAGCGTCATACATTAAACCACCGCACCCTTCACTATAAGGTACATCTGCGTGTTGTTCGTGTCGCTTAAAAGAAGCCATTCTTGCTATTGTATCTCTACTTATGTTTTCCCTTCTTGCTAATTGCCCTGCTCTCGTCCAACCTACTCTTGTACCGCAACTACTTCCGTTTTCTTCTTTGTACTTAATTGCCCTTTTCGCATTGTTAGTCGCTGATTGAGGGTAATCGTTATAACTTTCGAGTTCTATGCTTATATCGTCTAATTTGTCTATTAAATCGTTATATTTCATAAGTTATTTTTGGTGGTATTAATTGTATTGTTAATTTTCCTATTCTTATTTTAAGCATATATCTGTTGCAGTTGGTATTTCGCAAGTATCGTAAGACCATTCAATCACAATAGGTAAGTTCAAAGTCCAACCTGCTAAAGTGTTATCGAATCGTTCTGTAAAAGGTTCTATTGTAAAATCATCTGTTGTAAAGTATCTTGCTTCCTGTCCTGCTGAAGCACTTGATAAATACAATGTGCTACCACTTTTGAAAGTCGCAACAATATCTAACATAATAGAAAGTGTGTCTGATAATACTTCTTGCTCGTTTTCGCTTTCGTCAGGTTCTACTACGTCAGCTATAACTAATTGAAAATTGTGTTGTAATTGTCCTTTGCTTGCGTTTACGCTAATTGTATTTATGTGAAACAAAGGAAATAAAGTATTCTTGTTTAGATCTATTTCCCAAATGTCACCTGTTGTAACTGCTTGTATTTGATAATGCTTTTCGCCTACGCACTTAATTGTGTCTATTACATTGTTATACGTTTTGTATCTTATGCTATCTATCGCCATTTAATTTTACTTTTTGTGTTTCGTTTAAATCTATTTCGTAACATAACCACGTTAAAGCTTCTAATAAAGGTCTTTCAGTTATGAACTCTAATTTTGAAAAGTCACCACCTGTTAATCTATACATTACACCGAACCAACCCCATTTTTCTCCGAACTCACTTTGTCCTGTATCTTCTTCATCTGTTCCGTTAAATATAACGGCAAAGTCGTTGATAGTTCTTTCCCTAAAGTCCAAAAAAAAACTAACGCTTGTTGAACTTGTGCTGCTGACATTTTATTTCTAAACTTCTCTGCTCTTTCCCTACCGTCTTTATATGCTGCAACTGAATACAACTTACCTTCCTTATTTGTTATCGGTCTAAACAGTACTGCCATTATCTTATGCATATTTTTGTCAATACCGTCTTTAATGTAATGTTCTATGTCCGCCCATTCGCCTAAAGTTATTTCATCTAAATCAGGTAAAAATCCGTATTCAACTTCGTCTATTTCAAAGACCTTTTTTAACTTACCTTCTATTTGTAGCTTTGATAACCTTTCAAATATTGCTGCTACATCTGACAAAGACATTTCTTCTACTAACTTTAAAGGCAAAGTTGATAACGCTTTAATAGTTTCTTTTGCTTCTTTTGTCTTTGACTTCTTTTTACCTACAACCAACTGTTGCCACTTCTCTAATGTTACTTCTTCCCAACTGTCAACAATGTTATAGGTTTTTAACTTTCCTTCCTTTTTAACTTTGACTTTCATATTTAATAATAGAAAATTTGGATATTTAGTTTAGAATTGTATATTTGCACCTTCATTACTTTGTTTTAGTTATAGAATTAGTCGTATCGCTAGGTGCGGCTTTTTCTTTTACTGCACAAAATATCTGCCGTAGTTGCTATCAATTTCATAATACATTCGCATAGCTAAACTGTCTGAAAAGTCAGGTGACCTTCCTATTAAACTTTTAACAACATCTTTTTGAATTATTTGTAACTTTGTATCTCTGTCTGCGTTCTTACTTCTAACCTGCTCAAGTTCTTCAATGATGTATTGTTTAATCATTATGTCGTTAGTAGTTATTCCTATTTCGTTTTTGTTTATCTTTTCTGCAAGTTTGTAATAACATTGTGTTTTAAGGTTCTGATAGTTTTCGTTTTTCAAAGGTCTGCTATTGTTTACAAATCCTCTGCAACTCGGTAGCATATCAACTACACCACCGCCTACACCGTCTTCGTCAATAATTATGTTAGCCCTTTTGACTTCGTTCTTAAATTGTAGATCTTCTATTGACTTTGCAACTTGTGTTATGCTTGACTTGTCATAAGATTGTATTTGTTCAACTTGTAATCCATTCCATAACATAATAACTGTTTTGTCCTGTCCGAATCTTGCTACGTCACAGGTAATAAACTTTTCGCCTAATTCTGCTTGATTGCTAAACAAATCAACTATACTGTCATATTGTATTAAGTTATCGTCTGCAGCGTCATACTCCCAATTACCAAATAATAATCTTTGCTTTGTTAATTCGTCTAATGTTTCTAATTGTTTCTTGTAATATTTGCTTATGTATTCGTTATCATCAACTAAACTTTGTATGAATTTCTTGTGTGGTTTTATAGTACCGTCTTTTGCAGGTCTGTAATACTGTGTGTAAGTCCAATTCTTTGACGGATTGCAAGTCATAATCATTTTAGGTATTATGTTGAATTCGTCTAACCTATACCTTAATCTACTCGCTACAATGTTCTTCGCCTTTTCTGTTATCTGATTTGCTTCATCTATAAACGCACCTGTTATTTCTAATGATCCTAAACTGTCAAAGTTTCTATCAGAAGGGTATAAGAATAAATCTTTGAGTATTATTTGACTTCCGTTAAAGAATGAAATTATATTTGTACCTGCATTAAAGTTGTAGTGTTTCCCTGCTTTAACATTCCACTTTTCGCATACCTCAAAGAATGTGTTTAATGTGGTCTTCTTTAAACTATCTAATTTAGATCTACCCATTAAGTATCTTGTCTTTGGATATTTTAAGCAAACTAATATTAACCAAGCACAACCAACCCACGACTTTCCGCCACCTGCAGCACCACCGAATAAAACTTCTGTTGTAGTCTTATCAAATAAGTACCTTATTGCCTGTGATTGTGTGGTTGTAAATTTAGTATCAATATTCAACTCCGTCAATGTTGACATTTATTTTTATAGGTTCTTCACCGCTTGTTATATCTAATTCTGATTTTTCTATGTAACCTCTTTTCTTTCCTTTTGTCTTTAAGTAGAAGATTGTAGCTGAAGTATTGCCGTCACTCATTTGAGAATGTAATTGACTTTCTGCAAAATCTAACGCAATATTCTCAATGTCTTTGACTTTCTTTGCAAAGTCCTCATCTTCTTTTAACCATTTGTAATAAGTGCTTCTTGCTACTCCTACTGACTTTACTGCAGTTGTCACTACGCCTAATGACTTTTCTAATGCGTCTAATACTGCTTCCTTTTTTATGTGTCTATTTTCGTCCATAATTAAAATATTTTTTTTATATTTGCCTATCAATAATTGACTTGGTCAAAAAAGATAGTCTAATTCTTGGTAAGTCTTAAAAGAACCGATACAATGTGTCGGTTTTTTTTATATACCTTTGAATGCTTTTAACGGATAGAATATTAAACTGTTTCTATAACCATTATCGCTTATTTGCTTAATCGGTGTAACTCCGTGTATATTTCGCCAAGCAGGATAAACTAACATTGAATTATCTGCTTGTTCAAATGTAGCGTTATAGTCAGGTACATTTAAGCAACCCCCATTAGCATTATTTCTTTTTGTTAATATTATGTTTACTGTTCCTTCTATGTTCCCAGCATCTCTATGAAAAGGTGCTGATATATTATAGTTTGATATACTGCTTGTAAATAAATTGCCAAATCTCCACTTTTTCTTAACATCTTCAAAAAGTTCTGTTTGTCTTTTGTGCAGGTGTGGTGTTAATTCTTTAATAATTTTTTCGGCTTCCAAACAACAACCTAACATTGCTTTAATAAAAATTTGTGCTTTTTTATCTCTATGAACAGAAGATATATTAGGGTAAGGCCTTGACATGTGCGGTTTAGGTGCAGTAGAACCAATTATAGTAGAATATTGTGTTACTACAAGATAATCCATTTTGCCATTTTTTAACCCTAACGGCTTTTTTCTGTCCATATTACTTTTAGGAACATTATCACTTCTAAATTCTTTATTTGCAACTCCTAAAAGTTTAGATAATTTTTCACTATATTCAGTAACATCTTTAATGTAAAAACCGATAATTTCACCTTCAACTTCTAATAAACAATTTTCTTTTACATTCGGTTCGTAGTAAGGACATTTGTCGCCTACCTTTACATTGTGTTCTATTTTTTTAAGTTTTATTGTTTTCATAATTTAATAATTAAATACATTCGCACAAGGCGGAAACCAAGAACTTTGCCATTCTACATAATCTTGTGAATATGATGGAGATTTTACATTTTCATAATTTGCTTTCATTATTTCTACAACACGCCTATACCTGTTAAGGTTTTTATCAACATCAAAACTCCATTCAAATACCAATTTTTTAGGAAATATATTCATATTTTCAAGTATTTCCATTTCCGCACCTTCTATGTCTATTTTGCAGCAATCATTTGCGTTCTTTATTACTTCTGAAAAATGAATACAATCTACGCTGAACTTTTCATTTCCCCAATTTTTATATAAACTATTTCTCCATACTTGCATATTGTTACCTACAAACATTGTCATTTGCTTTTTGTTGTTTCCTACAACTGCCTTCTGTATTATGTTAGCGTCAAAATTATTTACCTTTAAGTTCTTTTCAATCATTCTACAACTAAAAGGGTCAGGCTCATATATTTCAACTTTCGCACCTTTTGATAATACTGTCAATGCAAACGCACCAACATTACCGCCTAAATCTAACCACCTTTCATTTTCTTTAATGTCAAAATATTTTCTTTGATAGGTTTTATTTACAATTACTTCGTTAAAAGTTTTCTCATCGCTTGTTCCTTCTCTTGCATAAAATTTAATTCCATCGTGTTCTAATAATTTACTTTTCATTTTCATATCTTAATTTTTCTAATACCATACTGCCTACATCAATTCCTTTATTTCTAAAATTTGACAATAGGTTGTAAGCTTCTTCATAATCGTCTTTATTAAATTCTATTTGTATTGCCCTTTTTGATGAAGTCATTTTATCTTCTAATTCTTCTTCAAAATTCAAATCATCTAATACAGAATAATCAACTTCTTTTTCTGGCTGCCATACATCTAATCCCCATTCACCTAACTTAATATTGTTCCATTCGTTGCCAAGAATCGCCCAATCCCATTCACCGAATCCTACATTGTCTTTAACTATGAATTCTTGCTTTTGTTCTTCTGTTAATCCTTTTGCAATTTTAACAGGTACTTCTTTTAGTCCTGCTTCTACACAAGCTCTGTAACGCATATTTCCGCCAAGTATAACATTGTCTTCGTCTATAACAATAGGTCGTAGCTCTAACATTTGCGGAAAGTCTTTAATGCTTTGCACTAACTTTTTAAACTTTTCACTTTTGATTATTCGTGGATTGCTTTCGTTTGGTTGTAATTTGTTGATTTTCATAATATATAATAGATTAAGTTAACATTCATTTGGCAAAGGTAAATTTACACCTAATTCTGAAAAAGCCCATATTCTTATTTGTTCACAATATTCGTTAAACTCTTTTTTGTCTAACTCTTTACTGTTGTCTGAAATAAATTTGTGTTTCAGTATTTCGTGCATTTCAAACTTATGATACCCACAATGATGAGCAATAGGTAAAACTATGCACTTAAAGTAATATTTATTTTGTCTTTCGCTTCTTATCATTTTATCCTTCTTTTTGGCGGCTTATCGTTAGGATTGTGTTTATCGTAACCGTCTTTCTTTAATCGTCTTTCTTTCTGATTCGCTTTGTGTTGTATTATTCTATCTTCTTGTGTGTATTCGTTTCTTATTATTGTCGGCATACCTTCGTTTTCTGTAATGCATTTCATTTCTTGTTCGCAACAATATGCGTCTTTATTTTGTAGCTTGTTGTTTCTAAAAACTAATGTGTATTTATTTAGTTCTATTTCGTTACCGCAAATATCACACTTGTACCTCATCTTCTAATTTTTTTAATAGGTTTTCAGGTGTATAGATTTTATCTGTTCCTGCGTAGTTCTTGTATATGCAGGTAAAGTTATTGTCTTTCCAAGTCCATAAAGACTTTAC
>Ga0208919_1001396_pt1 | contig 13994 bp, 13 predicted proteins | sample 4_EtaG_FD_184076 | JGI IMG/M metagenome (GOLD analysis project Ga0208919, IMG submission 184076) | Marine viral communities from the Subarctic Pacific Ocean - 4_ETSP_OMZ_AT15127 metaG (SPAdes) (version 3) | ecosystem: Environmental > Aquatic > Marine > Oceanic | place: Pacific Ocean | collected...
ACTTCACCAAACAAGTTATTTAATCCTGCTGATACCATTTGATTACCAGATTCTAAATTTATATTATCATAAACAAAATCTTCTACTAAACAGGGTAATGATTCTAGCTTACCAGCATATCTAAAAAAACCATTTTCTGACATCCAATATGCAGCACCATCAACTTCTACACATGCATTCTGTCCAACAAGTCCACAGTTGGTTCCAACCTGTGCAAACGCAAAAGTAAATGGTTGTCCAACAAAACGTTGTGTAAATAACGCTGTATCAGTCCAAACATAAATTGCATCTCTACCTCTAATTGCTCCTCTGATCTGTGATCCGTCGGCCAATCTTTGTGTACCAGCTGTATTTGTTGCTGTAGGTGTATATGTATTTATATCTTCTTGGTCAGAAAATCTTACGAACATATCATCTTGTGTGGATGTATCTCCGATAGTTGTCTCTGTTCCAAAAAACACTAAGTGACGATCCGGTGTAGATACCAACATGTGTCTTGATGCTGTTGGTGCACCAGTAATAATTGTTGCTCTTGTTGTTTCTGCGTTTGTTGCTGCAGAGTTCCATTCAAAAACAGCACTATCATGAATTAAACAAATAGCTTTGTCACCAAAATTGTCTAATGACCACATACCTGGTTCTAATACTAAATCACCTGAAGCTGCTTCACCCCAAGCTACAAAGTTTGTTGTGCTAGTTACAGTCGCTCCACCACTATGAGCAGCCTTAGTTGTACCTCTAACTTCTCTAGTTACTCCTGTAAGTTCATTTCCTGATATACCTGTATAAGATATTTCTTCACTATCTATCTTTATAAAGTTTGTACCAGTGCTTGGAAATTGTGATACATCATTTAATATTATACCAGTTGTTACAGTATCGTTAATACCATTTGTTAAAGTTGTTGCAGGTTCACCTGCTACTTCACCACCCCATGATCCTAGTGACCAACCAAAACCTTTTGCTTGTACTGCTGGTCCAACAGGATAATAATGCCTAACCCTAATACCACCTGATGTTGTTGCACCAGACCCAGATTCATTGCCTGGCATTGTAATAGTAATAGTTGTGCTTGTAGGCACAGTTGTTACCATAAATTTTTTATCGTTAAAATCAGATGCACCATAATTAGAATTAGTTATTGAACTAAAATTATCTAACAAAATAATATCTTGTTCTCCAATGCCATGATCTCCACTAAATGTTATTGTAACAACATTTGATCCGTTGGTAGTGCTAAATGCACTTGTAAGAGTGTTTGTAGATTTAATAGGATGTATATCATAAAAGACACCACCTGAGTATGCGTATAGAATTCTGTTTGTACCAATGATTGCGTATTTTCTAGCTTTACTATTTACAAAATGATGTAATCCTCTACCAGCTCCTGTAAGAGCATCGTCCCCTAATTGTTTCCAACCACCTATTTTTTCAGGACTACCATATCTAAATCTAACATTATCACAATCGATCCATTGACCTTCTGCCCCTGTAGGTGTAATTTGTTTATTGATTCCAGGTTGAAACCCTATTTTTTGTAGCATATAACCTCATTATATTACATATTCCGTATTGGCGGAATACCTAACATTGGCCTTTTGTCGAACCTATTTTTTTCAGCAAAAGGACCATTTACATGGTTATAATGAAGAAATACTTGTCCACAAGTATCCCCTTCAAAAGGTTCTCTCCAATGCTCTAATTCACAACCACTATACACTAGCATATCTCCTACATCAAGCAAGACTTTCGTGCCTTTTGGAGCATTAGGTTTATGTATATTTTTATATTCATCTATAACGCTGTTAGCCCCTGTGCCATCTATAAATATAGGCCATGGGTCTCCACCAAGGTTAATTGTGGTTGATATTTCACAACTAGGTCTATCTTTATGTCTTTTTAATTCATCACCCTTTTTATATAGTCTAGCATATGAATAAGTTGGAATTAAATTTAAACCTGTTTCTTGTTGCATTACTGGTAATACTTTCACTAACAAAGTCTCCATTACAGGATCAGCATAATGAGAATAAGTGTTCGGGATTTGTTGATCAGTCCATGTACCAAGCATTCCTGTATCATAGGTAATATTGTTGTCATACATCCATTTAACTGCATCTCGTTTGAGAAGAAAATAGTTAAATATAAAATTAGCTAATTCGTAGCTAACCGCATTTTTGATTACTTGATATTTATTGAAAGCCATTTTGTATAAAATTAAAACTAACTGATATTCTTATATCTTTTGATAAATTAGGTTCAACATTATGCCAAAGATAAAATGGAAATATTATAATTCTACCTTCTTTTGGTTTTAAATGTACTTCTCTCCATAATTCTTTTGGTGGTTTCCCAGGTTTTCTTACAGGCATATTTAATTGTGCCCCTGCTCTTGGTTCATTACAAACTAAATTACCAGAATCTTCTGGAGCTTTAATATAATATACACCACTAAACAAACTATTGGGATGTATATGTGGAGCGTTGTATCCACCTGGGGGATTTATATTAGCCCACATATTACCTAACATAGGTTCTCTATCTAACCATTCTTCTTTCCATATTTCATTCATCATTATAAATAATTCATCTACTAAAGGTTTAAATACAGGAATATTATGCATTTCAGTTGTAGAGTGCCAGCCATTACGATTTGTTTTTTTAACACCAGGATCTCGTTTAGACCATTCAACTATTTCTTTTTCAAATAATTGATTATTTAATTTTACATCCTTGCCATATATGTTTGTTGGAAAAAATTGTTCTTTAATCATCTAAATGGTTTACCTCCAAACCAAACAACAAGAGATTGTCTAACACCACGTTTTACAGGGTTTACTCTGTGATTTATAAATGATGCAAATGTTATTGCATGACCTTGTTTTAATTTTGCAAACTTACCTGGTGCCATTAGTTCAAGATCTCCTCCTTCAAACTCTGATGGATCGTTTAATAAAAGAGTCATTGATATTTTTCGCACCGGTGGTTCGTGTTGCATGTTTACATCACAATCCATATGCCAATCATAAAACCCTCCTTCTGGATATTCTGTAAACTGTGCATTCTCTGTAACCTGTATATCTCCAAACCCAAAATGATTTTCATTTGCTTTTTGTATAAAGTTATTAAGATCACGATACATGTGTCCCATTTCTTGAAACGGTATCCATGATATTGTTGTAACTCTTTTTTTTGTGTCTGTGCCACCTCCAGGTTTACCCATACCAACTTGTGCTTGTTGTGGTGGTTGACGTCTACCACATTCTATAATCTGTCTACACTGATCGGGTGTAAACAATGGTGTAGTTGTTTGAACTATCCAACTCTTCCATTTAGGTTCTGATATGTGTCTATTTTCGTACATTTTCTACCGCCTTATCATACATTAATTTTAAAAACTCTGATTTTTTTACAGGATGGTTTTCCCAACAAAAAACATTTAAGTATTGAAAAAATTTTGTTTCATGTCCATTTTCTCCTACATAACATAAAGTTGATTCATGCTTGTCTTTAAAATATTCATATCTATGTGTACCACTTCTAATATGTACACCATCAGCGTCTAAAACAATTGGACACAGTAATCCATTTTTTTCAAAGTCTGAGTTTATTTTTTTTACAAAATTATTTTCTGTTGGAAAATGAGTTTTCATATTTTTAAATTTTACTTCTTTTAATTTATCTTTAAATATTTGGTAATGTGGTTTTAACATTAATTTACTCCTCTATTTTTAATTGGGTCATACTGCACATCCATATTTGCAGCTAGTGTTCTTCTATATCCTGAACCGTTAAAAGGATACACGCAATGTCTCATGTCATATGGAAATATAAAAAAATCTCGTTCTTTAATATCTGGTTGATAATCTACATTTGCAAACATACCTGAAGCTGAACCTAATATTTGTAGCCTACCATTTTGTGGTGCATCTGGTGATGAATATTCTACACCAAAACTTTGTGGTAATTTTAAAATCATTACACTAGATAAACCTGTAAACGATGTTCCTTGATGCACATGCACTGGATTATATTCATGTTCAAACATTTGATTGACCCATACAGAATTTAAATGCATTTCATATTCTCTTACTTTGTTCCATTGTAAGTAATGTGTAAATTTTTGATGAAACCACTGCAATACGTTTTGTGGTAACATATTATGTTTACTCATTCTAAAACTATCTTGACCGTCAAAAAATAAACTATGTTCTTTTTCTATCTTACCAATCAATTGTTTGTTAGCAGATTTTAGTTCTGGATATTTTGTTTCATAAATATGATTAATAGTATTATATACATCAAGAGGCACTTGATATCTTAATATTGATTGACCTAAAAATACAAATTTAAAATTTGATGTGTCCATACTTCTTTTTTATCCTTTCTGGAATTTTTTCTATATAAGGGTTATATACTTTTCTTACAGGTCCATCAAATAGTTTGTGCATATTGTTCCCAACTATTTTGTCATCGTAGGATAAACCATTAACTGATACTTGATCTAAATTATTAAATCTATGATTAAAATAAGGCTCACCTAAAAACTCATATATTTTTCTAAACTCTTGTTCTGGTTGTGTAATCATATCATCATACTTTACGTAATGACAAAGATCTTGATAATTATATGAATTTTTTATTGCTTCTAAATCTTTTGCAATAGCGCCCTTCTTATTCATAAGCATCATTAATTTTTCTTCATCATTTTTAAGATTGTATCTGTTAGGAAAAGCATCAGGATTTTCTGTGTACCATTGCATATAACTAGCTAATACATCCATTAGATCTCTAAGTAGCACGATACATTTAAATGGTCTTTTAAAATGTTTTTGCATTAATGCAAAATTTCCTGGTGTCATTACAGGTCCTCTGTCTATAATTATTCTTTGTGACCAATCTTTATAATAATTATCAAACACCAAATCTAAAACATTATCTAAAGATTTATGATCTGGATAATTTAAAAACACATCAGTATTTTTTAATAAAAATAAATCTTTCATTATCTCTAATGTAATAGAGTTAGGTGTGCACGCTATGTCAGGATTCTGATTCATAATACTTGCAAACAAAGTATTACCTGATCTAGGTTGTGCAACTAAAAAGAAAAGTTGTTTACTTGTCTTTTGCTCCGAGGCCATTGGTTAGTTGTTCTTTCTTGTTGTAAATCATTTCTCCTGATTTTTTAACTCTTTCTATAGTTCTTAACTGACCTAACACATTAAATATTTCTGGTTGCGAAGAACCAGACGATAATGTATCTGCTTTATTTTTCATAATATGATGATAAGATTCTAGCTGATGCTTGTTAACATCTTGAGTATCAAATGTTCCATCATCAAATTCTTTTTTTAATGCAGACCAAAGTTTAATTTCTCTCATACGGTCTCTTGCAATTAATTGCATATTAGCTAAACCGTATCGTTCTTCATCTAAATCTATTTTATATTTTTCTAATTTGTATTCATCTTGCTCTGTTTCTAATTTTTTTTCTAACCATTTAATTTTTGCTTCTTTACGTCTACAATCAAAAGACAAACTCATTAAATTTTCTAAAAATACGTTTTGTTCTCTAACACATTGCCAATATTTTGCAGCCTTTGTTGGATACTTCATATCTTGTAAAACAGACATTCTCATTTCAGTTTCTGTTCTAAATACTTGTTTCTTAGTCCATGTGTCACGAAGCTCGGTTGTCATAGCTTTAAACTCTTTTACATCTTCTGGATCTAATAAATTATTTAAGCTTGGTGCTTCTTTTTCAATTAACGCATGTATGTTTCTTTTTTCTGTCATAATATTTCCTTTCGATTTTTTATATATAACGATTATTAACTAGTTGTCAATGTCGAAGCTGTAACTGTTCCAAATTCACCAGTGAATTCTTCTACAGCTGTATATCCAGGTCCATCTGTTCCTCCAGCACGAAGAGCCGCTGTTTGTGTTCCAGTTTGAAAATGGTTTGCTGCAGATCCTGCCATGTTTGGTCTTGTTGACCAAGCAGTTCCATCATAACCTTCTGTAGCAGTAGATCCTCCTGGATCTAACCAACCACCAAAAGTCAAAGCAGCAGTCTGAGTTCCTGCTCCTCCACGAACTGCTCTTACTCCAGTTAATCTACTTCCACTTGATGTCCAATTAGTGCCATCCCATTCATATGTTTCTTCTGCTGTTGGATCACTTGCAGTTTGACCAGACCAAGCTAAACCTGCAGTTTGAGTTCCACAACTTCCCATACCCTGTCCTGTAGCAGTAGGTAAATTATTTACTGATGTCCACGTTGAACCATTCCAATTTTCTGTAGCATTTGAAAGAACTAATGGAGAATTATCTGTAGTTCCACCTGTAATTATCCCTGCAGTTGACAAGGCTCCACATCCAGCTCCAAGTCCTCTACCAGTATTTAAATTTCCGGGAGAAGATACTGCTGTCCAAGAATCACCTGGTCGAGAATAAACATATGTAGAACTTGCGTAAGGTTCTGCTGTTCCGCCACCTGCCATAAGTAATTCTTCAGTATCACCAAAACCTTGAGAATCTGTAACTCCAGTTGGAATTGAAGCTAAATTTGTCCAAGAAGATCCATCATAAAATTGATTTTGAGTGCTAGTAGGAGGTCCACCTGCTGCTATCGTTGCTGTTTGTGTTCCTGTTCCAACTCCATAACCTTGTCTTCCTGAACCTGGTAAAGCACCACCACTCGCCCATGCTCCGTTTGTAATAACATTTATTGAAGAACTCCATTCTTCTGTTGACTTGTAATAAGTCGGCCCAGCATTTCCATTTGCAAGCCAACCACTTGTATTACTTGTTTGATTTTGACAAGTTCCTGAAAAATGTCTTGCGGTTGCTAAATCACCTGTTTCACTCCATGATGTACCATCAAACATTTCAGTTAAGGCACTTCCTGCAACACCATTTGGAGATCCACCTGCAATTAAAGCTGAAGTTGAAATTCCCCATCCTTGTAAATATCTTCTAGCTGTATTTATATTTGGTCCAGATGTCCAATTAGTTCCATCCCAATTTTCAGTTGTATTTATTGATGGACCTGGTGCAATTCTACCACCTGAAATTAATCCAGCTGTTGATGTGCCTGCTGTTGCAAACTGTCTTTTAGCTACGGGTAAATTATTTTGTTCTGACCAAGATGATCCATTATATAATTCTGTATCAACTAAATAACCAGGGGGTGCGCTGTCACCACCACAATAAATACCGGCTGTTTGAATTCCAAACATACCCCCACTATGTTTAGCTGTACCTAAGTCTCCACCTGCTGTCCAAGATGTACCATTATATTCATTAGCTTCATCTGAAGCTGGAGTTCCATAACCACCTGCAGCTAGACCTGCAGTTTGAGTTCCACATGCATTAATTAAAAAATCTTGTCTTGGATAATTATTCCCTGTAGACCAACCACTTCCATTATATTCTTCTGTTGCTGCTGGTGCATTACCAGGAGGTCCTACTTCTCCTAAACCAGTAACTCCTGCCGTTAATGTACCAAACCCATATCCAGATCCTCTAAGATTAATTGTGTTTGAACTACTTGACCACGCGTCAATAGCAACGACAGATTTTAAAACTCCTGTAGATTTGTCGTACCAAACCTGTCCCTCATAACTAGATTCTAGTGTGGGGTCAGAGTCAAATTCTTTTACTCTCTTACCGTATATTTCTTCGTAAGTTGCCATTTAGAAAATCCTTATGGCAATATTACATCAGCTGGTCTTGTATTAGTTGGATTAGCTGGTGCTTTTTCTTCATCAGGCAAAGCGTCCCATTCAGCTTGTGATGCTTGTACTTCAGCGTCAATCAAAGCTTGTGCTTCTGCTTTTGTCTGTTCACGTGCTCCTTTTTCAGCTAACCACATAGCGCCATCAACGTTGTTGCCAACCATCCAGACGTTTGCAGGATAACCTCTAAGGAAGAATTTTCTTCTGTCTTCTGCAGTAAAAAATCCTTTGCCTGTGTTTTCAGCTACTCCATATATAAAGTGTGCCATAGTCTTCCTCCTTTTAAAGTTTGTATATCATAGTTTAACTCTGTGTCAAAGTCTTAAGATTTAACGCAGTTGTTCCTGGTGTAAATTCTTCTGTATTAGCTACAGCAGCTGCGGGCGGTGTAGTCACTGTGCCACCAAAAAACATATGTGGTCCTGATCCTGGAGAAAAACAACTAACGCTTCTTCTACCATGTGGAGAAAAAGTTGTAGCTAATGCAGGTCCAGTAATCCAATTAGTTCCATTCCAAACTTGTGTAGTAACTCCTACAACGGGTGCACCTGCAACAGCGTCTGTTTGAGTTCCGCCTCCTGCAACAGGAGATGCAGCTACCATATCTCCAACTTCTGTCCAAGATGATCCATTAAAACTTTCTGTTTTCGCTGTTAAAGGTGGTTCACTTCCACCAAAAGCTAATGCAGCATTATAAGTAGCTCCAGCTCCTCCTAAAACAGTTCTAGCTGAGTTCATACTAGGTTGTTCTGACCAAGAAGATCCATTCCAATAATCTGTATTAGCAGTTTGAGTTGCTCCAGGACCAGTTGATCCTCCAAAAATTAAACAAGAAGTATACCCAGCTCCAGCTCCAGCTCCATACCACATATTGTGTGGTAAATTTGTTAAACTAGTCCAACTAGTTCCATTATATCCTTCAAAATAATTTGTTGCTGGTGGTGCACCTCTACCCGCATAGGCAGCATTAGTTTGTGTTCCTGCAGCACCTCCACCCTCACCTGAATTATTTAAATTATTTCCTTCTGACCAAGATGTTCCATTATATTCTTCACTATTAGCTGTTCTATTAGTGTCATAACCTCCCGCTGCTAAACCTGCTGTTTCAGTTCCCATTCCTCCTGCAGCATATCTTGCAGTATTTAAAGCACCGCCTGAAGCATATGCTCCAGCTGTAATTACATTTGCTGATGCTGTAAATTCTTCTGTTGCTTTTGTTAAACCTGGAGGAGCAGTTCCTGTGCTAGACAATGCTGCTGAAGAAGTACCACCTCTGGATCCACCTCCACCATCAATTGCTGTTGCTAAATTTGGTTGAGCTGTCCAAGAAGTTCCATCGTATGAAAAAGCATTATTAGATCTACCTGGATCAATATAACCTGCAAAACCTAAAGCTGCTGTTTGTGTTCCTGAAGCACCCATGTCACTTCTAGTTCCTGGTAAACTCGTTGCAGATGAATAATTTGTTCCATCATATTCTTCTACAGTAGCCACTCTTGATCCTGGTGGTTCAAGTCCTCCAAATAATACAGATGCTGTTTGTGTTCCACATTGACCATGAGCTCTTTTAGCAGTATCTATAGCATTTCCTGCTGTCCAACTTGATCCATTATATTCTTCTGAGTTGGTAACATTTCCATCATTATATCCTGATGAACATAAAGCTGCTGTTTGAGTTCCTGCTCCAGAACTACTTGACCATCTTTTTTGATTTAAAGCTCCACCTGATGTCCATGAGCTACCATTATACTCTATTGTAGTGGTAATACCTTCTTGTCCACCTGGATCTGTGGATCCACCATACACAAGTCCTGCAGTTTGAGTTCCAGCACCAAATGCTGCATAAGAAGAAGCTGGCATGTCTCCTCCTGCTGTCCAACCTGTTCCATTATATTCTTCAGTTGAAGCTACAAAACCTGGTATAAATCCTCCAGCTATAAAATTTGCTGTTTGTGTTCCAACGGAAGCTGCTGTTCTTCTAGCTGTAATTACAGTCGCGGCACTAGCCCATGCTTTACTTTCCAATATAGTTTTAAAAGTATCACTAGTTGTGTTGTACCAAACTTGACCTTCAGCAACTGATTCGCTTGGATCAGTTGTTACTGCTTGAATTGATCGTCCATGTATTTTTCTATATGTGCTCATAATTAACTCGTTGTAAAATCTGTTATATTAATAGCTGTTGTTTCTCCAGTAAATTCTTCTGTTGTAGTAAGTTTATTATCACCACCAAAACATAATCCTGCAGTAGAAGTTCCAGTTCCACCAGCATTTGATCTTGCTGTTCCTAAAGCTGGTCTTGTAGACCAATTTGTTCCATCATAAGCTTCTGTTGTAGTAATTGCTGGATTGTTAGCTCCAAAAACAATACAATCAGTTTGTGTTCCTGCCACAGATCTAAACGCTCTTCCTGTTATTTGCGAATTAACTGATGTCCAAGATGATCCGTTATATTCCTCTGTGTCTCCACCATTAGGTGGAGTTTTTCCTGTTGCTAATCCAGCGCTTGTTGTTCCAGCACCAGATCTTCCAAATCCTGCAGTATTTAAATTAGGAGCAGAAGTCCAAGATGAACCATTCCAACTTTCAACAGCATTTGTAATATTAGGTGGTGAAGGTGCATTTGTTCCACCTATAACTAATGAAGCAGAAGTTGTTCCTAATTGTCCAACATAACCTCTTGCTGTACTTAAATCTCCTTGTTCACTCCAAGAAGATCCATTCCAACTTTCATTAACTGCAACTTTATCAGGAGAACCCGAAGTAATTCCTGCAGATAAAAGAGCTGCTGTTTGTGTTCCACATCCTTGTGAACCATACCTAGCAGTATTTAAATCATTTACTTCAGTCCAAGAAGTGCCATCATAGGTTTCTGTGACTGCAGTTAATTCTGGTGAATTTGGGTATAAATATCCTCCAATTGCTAGTCCTGCTGTTTGAGTTCCAGCACTTCCTAAAATAGCTCTACCTGTATTCATTCCATTAGAACTAGCCCATGCTGCTACAGTTATTGAGTTAGTTGATTTTGTAAATTCTTCCGAAGTTCCTATGTGACTTCCATTATCTCCTCCAATAGCAATTGTGCTTTTAGCTGTACCAACAATTCCACCTTCAAGACCTCTTCTTGCAGTTGATAAATCAGGTCCTTCAGTCCAAGAGGTACCATTATAACTTTCAGCATTTGCTTTATAACTTGATCCTGGATTGGCTCCTCCAAAACCAATTGATAAAGTTTGAACACCTGATCCTCCTAAAGACCATCTTGCTGTATTCATACTTGGTCCCGTAGTCCAATTTGTTCCATCATATAATTCATGTGAAGTTGTTCCAGAACCAGTGTATCCACCAAAAATAGATGCTGCTGTCTGTATTCCCGCACTTCCCACAGAAGATCTACTAGCCACGGGAGCAGGGTTTGCATTAGACCAAGCAGTTCCATTATATTCTTCAGTAACACTAGTATAAGGTGGCCCAGAAGCAGGTTCTCCTGCCATCAATAAACCAGCAGTTTGAGTTCCAGCAGCACCTGCAGACTGTCTTGCTGTATTTAAAGATCCTCCTGCTGTCCAACTAGATCCATCATATTCTGATGTCGTATCAGATATTCCAGGAGCATAATTACCTCCAGCTATGGCTCCTGCTGTTTGTGATCCAAAACCTGGGATATTATAAGCAGCGGCAGGTATGGCTGTAGCATTTGAAAAACCAGTTCCATTGTACTCTTCTGTATTATCTACTCTTAAAGTTGGAGGTGCTACTCTTCCTCCTGCAGCTACAGCAGATGTTTGAACTCCAAATTTTCCTTGAGAACTTCTAGCGTTTGCTAGAGGTGCAGCACTTGACCATGCTTCAACAATACCTAAACCTCTAATCTTACCATCAGTAGAGTTATACCACATCTGACCTGTTTTAGGTTCACCAGGGTTTGAAGTTACTTTCGTAATCTTCTGCCCGACTAGATCTTTATAAGCAGCCATGTATCTCCTTAATTATTCTTTAAGAGCCAACCTTGTGTGCTATCTACATAAACTAAAGTATTCGCTGCTCTTTCTGTTGATACTGTTAAAGGATCTGTCGATCCTGCAATTTTTTCTGAACCGTTTTGATCAATTGTTAATGCGTTAGTATCAAATGTTCCTGCATAATCTATAAATGATATTTCATCACCAATATTACCTGCAGGTAAATCCATTTCTATTGCACCAGATGTTGTGTTAATAAAATAACCTTCACCAGCTACTGCTGTAAATGTAGAAGTTTTTACTGCTTGCCATGATGTACCACCTGATACTTCAGCAAAAGATAATTGACCAACACCTGTTGTGCCAGATCCTGATACTGAAGCTACTTTTAAAAATCTATCTGCTGTTACGTTTCCTGTTGGAAATTTAAGTGTATAGCTCTGTCCAGAGCTATGTGGGGGTGATTGAAGTTTAATCCCGTGACTGTTAGATTCACAGTTAAGCTGAATTGTACCTGGATTAGTTCCACCACCGATTTCTGTTAAACCAGTTCCGTTTGGATATATCTGTTGATTACCATTAGCACCATCTACAATATTAATATAACCAGAATTTGTTCCTGAGTTTGTAACTAATTTAAGATCATACGCACCGTTTGATGATATTTGACCTGTTTCAGATCCACCACCAATGTCAACCTGATCTGTATCTAATATTATATTACCAGTTCCATTTGGTTCTATTTCAATATTACCATTTGAAGTAGATACAATTTTGTTTCCGTTAACATCTAAGTCACCACCAAGTTGAGGTGATGTATCGTCTACAACATCTCCACCTGTTTGAATTTCTATAATGTCTGGATTAGTTCCATCGTTTGCTGCTGCAAATACTATTGAAGTTCCTTTGTTTGTTGCTGAAAAAGTAAATGTTGAACCAGATCCTGATGCATATTTAAATTGAACTGTATATGCTCCTGAAGTTGAATTTCTTAAAATATAAAAAGTTTGAACATCTATAGGTATTGTTACAATTTGATTTCCTGTAATTGTACCCGTGAAGTCAATCATTCTGTGACCTGCCACATCACCAGTTCCAGAATCAGAGATAGTTAAAGCTGTAGTTTGTGCACCACCAGCAATTGATTGTGCTGTAAAACCACCAGCTATTTGTTCAATAAGTTGTAAATTTGTATTAGTTTTCGAACCCCATGTACCGGCGTTTTCACCAGTTGCCTGAAGTTCAACACCTAAAGGTGTAAATGTTGATGCCATAAATTATCTCCTATTATGCAGCGTCACTATAACTTGTATTTGATCCAGTTGCAACATCCGAATATGTATCATTCGATCCAGTTGAAACGTTGTTATACGATGTATTTGAACCAGTGTCAACATCGCCATAAGCAAAGATATCTACGGCTCCAATATTAAATGTTGCGGATAAACCAGTTAATCCAATTGTTATATCATTTAGAGAAATAGAACCTACATTAGCATTAAATGATTGACCAGTTAATCCTAGACCCTCTTCTATTGTCAAAGAACCAACACTAGAAGTCATGCTTAGACTTGATGGTTGAGCTAAAGCTCCACCTAATCCAATTATACTTCCTAAAGTAAATTCTGCTGATACACCGGATATCTGAACTACATCATTTGGTATAATGAGTGAGCCAACACTAGCACTAAATGATACTCCAGTTAATTGTGCTTCTTGTGAAGAAATACCTGCTGCAGTTCCTTGACTAAATGTTGCTGATACACCAGAAAGAATAGCAGTTTCATTTGGTGCTTTTGCAGTTCCTTGACTTAAAGTTGCATCAAGACCTGTTAAACCAATAGTTAAATCATTAACTGTTACAGATCCAATAGCTGATGTTGTTGATACACCAGTCAAGCCAACTTGCATGTCAACCACGGATACTGAACCAACAGAGGCTGTGGTAGATAATGTGTCATCTATAACAACAGGAACAAAAGCTTCTCCTTGTGATGAAGTAATAGAAAAACTTGAAGGTGTGATTATTACATCAGGAATATCAACTGAACCAACACTAGATGTAATTTGTATTCCTGTTAAAGTAACAGAAACAGTTTGATCAGAAAGATCTCCCCAGCCACCATCGCCACTCCATTGTTGAGCACCCCAACCTGTTTTAAAAGTTGTGTCCTCGTCCCAATAAGCTTGACCCCAGGTAAACCTGCCCCATCCTGAGTTTACCGACATGGTCGGCCTCCTATGCTAATCTGATTATTGCTGCTGAAGAATTATTTGCAGGAAATTCTAT
>Ga0208919_1001397_pt1 | contig 13992 bp, 12 predicted proteins | sample 4_EtaG_FD_184076 | JGI IMG/M metagenome (GOLD analysis project Ga0208919, IMG submission 184076) | Marine viral communities from the Subarctic Pacific Ocean - 4_ETSP_OMZ_AT15127 metaG (SPAdes) (version 3) | ecosystem: Environmental > Aquatic > Marine > Oceanic | place: Pacific Ocean | collected...
CCCTTGACCCTTTGCAAGATCGGCATAATCAGCCGCCTTGTTATCTTCGTTGCGACCAAAGGATACGGATATCTCGTTTTTGATTATATCCCCTAGTCCATTATTACGAAGCCAGTTAAACGCCGCTTCTTTATTTGCTTCCGTTATGGTTGCACGATACGACGTTGAAACTTTAAGATGTGATCCATCGTGAAGTTTTAATTCTGCTAAACCCATTTCACTCATCATTGTAGGTATGACCTCACCTGATATGTGTTGGATTTGTTTTTTCTTTTCTTTAATTGCCTCTTCTTGTATTTCAAGTTGTTGTTGCATTGCTTCTAATTTTTCAACTTGATCTGCTAATGAATATAAACTATCTGTTCTCTTCATTGCATCTTGTTGGTCTTTTTCAAAATCAATTGTCATCTATTTCTCCTTTCTCGTATAAATTAATAGATATAGGATAATATTTTCTTTCTTGTTTATCCCACTTTAATAAATTGTATTTTCCATTTGTAATATCAGATACAATAGAACACGCAACACCTATTAGTGCTGGGTCACCTGTTAATAACAAATGATCCTTTTCATTAAAATTTTTTAACCCTTGTCTTAATTTATAAATTAAAGGACCAGGAGAAAAAATCATTTGTGAAAACTCTGGTAATAAAAATTTAAAGTCACCATATTTTTGTGCACCTATAATATTTATTTTAGGGCTACCAGCTTGGCTGCCTGCAATATGTTGTATTACATAAACTATTCTTTCTGACATTGACAAATCATATAACATCCTTTATATATAAGTCAAGAAAGAAAACATGAATTATAAATTTAAAACGAAACCATATAAGCATCAATTGACTGCTTTAGAAAAGTCATGGAATAAAGAAACGTATGCATATTTTATGGAGATGGGTACTGGTAAAACAAAAGTTTTAATAGACAACATGGCTATGTTATATGACAAAGGCAAGATAGATGGTGCATTAATTGTTGCTCCAAAAGGTGTTGTAAAAACCTGGTATGAACAAGAGCTACCTACACATTTACCAGATCACATAGAGAATGTGTCTGTATTGTGGCAACCAAATATTACAAAAACACAACAAGAAAAATTAGAATCTTTATTTCAAACAGGAACTTCTCTTCATATTTTAGTTATGAATGTTGAAGCGTTTAGTACAGATAAAGGTATGAAATTTGCTGGTAAATTTTTAAACTCACACAAAGTTTTAATGGCTATAGATGAGTCTACTACTATTAAGACACCAACAGCAAAAAGAACTAAAAATATTATTAAACTTGGAAACTATTCTAAATATAGACGTATCATGACAGGATCCCCCGTCACAAAAAATCCTTTAGATTTATATACACAGTGTGAATTTTTAGATCCGTTTCTTTTAAATCATTCTTCTTATTATTCTTTTAGAAATAGATATGCACAAATGAAAACTATGCACGTTAGAGGTAGATCAATACAAGTTGTACATGCTTTTCAAAACCTAGCAGAACTCTCTGAAAAATTACAAGGGTTTTCTTACAGAGTATTAAAAGAAGATTGTTTAGATTTACCTCCTAAAAATTTTACAAAAAGACATATTGTTCTTACAAGTGAACAAAGAAAAATTTATGAGCAAATGAAAAAGCAAGCTATTGCTACATTAAATGGTAAAGTGACATCTACCGTCACTGTGTTAACTCAACTAATGAGATTACAACAAATTACTTGTGGTCATTTTACTGCCGATGATGGTTCTACACAATTAATACCCAACAATAGAATTACAGAATTAATGAGTGTGTTAGAAGAAACTGAAGGTAAAGCTATTATCTGGGCTAATTATCAAAGAGATATTACAAGCATAATAGAAAGTATTGTAAAAGTATATGGTCCAGGATCCGTGGTCGATTACTATGGGTTAACGCCACAAGAAGAACGACAAGACAATATAAAACAATTTCAAAATAACGACGAGTGTAGATTTATTGTAGGCACACCACAGACAGGTGGTTATGGTATAACACTTACACAAGCTAACACTGTTATTTATTATTCTAATGGCTATGATCTAGAAAAGAGATTGCAATCAGAAGACAGAGCACATAGAATAGGACAAACAAAGTCAGTGACATATGTCGACATTTTGTGTGAAAATACTATTGATGAAAAGATACAAAAAGCATTACGTAATAAAATAAATATAGCATCAGAAGTATTAGGTGAAGAATTAAAAAAATGGATATAAAATTTGAAATAAACCCTGTATTTAAGATAGAATTTTTTAAAATTAAATCAGCAAATTTTAAAAGTAAAAAGAAAGCTATTGTAAAACTATTAAAAAAATATCCTGAAAAATCTTTTGATAATTTTTCTAGTAATAGAAATACATCTCAAATTGCTTCTGACTTTGTAAAAATATTTAAAGATGAGTTTTCATTAATTAAAGCTAAATATGATAATGAGTTAGATGTTTATGATGCTTGGTCAGTGACTTATAAAAAAGGTGATTATCATGTTCCACATAATCATGGTTCAATTGGCTATTGTGGTATTTTATATCTAGATATGCACAAGGACTCTCCAATCACAACTTATATTCAACCCTGGAATAATGAAAAAGACATGACTCAATTATGTCAACCACCTGTAGAAGAAGGTGATATAATGATAGTGCCACAATTTTTGTATCACTATTCAGAACCTAACAAGATTAATTTTAAAAAAAGAATATTATCTTTTGATTTTAAACAAATAGATCTTTAGCCTTACCTAATATTGGCTTGTATTTTGTTTTGCCGTCTTCTCTAAATGCATGTAAAAATTGTTTTCTATCCATGCCCTCTGTCACGCTACAATGTATCCACCCAGAGTTAGGTTCACCCGGAGTATAGAACTCTAATATTAATTGATCCCATTCTAATTCTCTATGTATCCAATCTGCAAGTTCAGCGTTGTCCACACCTGGACATTCGAAATCGGCCGCTTCTGCACGGGCATGTTGGCTGTTCGCTGAACTGCCGATGGCCTGACACAGCTCTGGGCTACGAAAACCGCTAGTCACCTTTACCCTGCCAAAATGGTCACGTACCGGCTGTAAAATTTTTTCACACAACACTTTTAGTTTTTCTATTTGCTCTGCGTTTGGATTATTATTAATCCCTTTACGGATTGCTGTGTCCGATTTGGTTAATTCTTCTAAAGTAAAATTACGTGTAAGTTCCATTTTTATGCGATGTCTGTTAGTAAAGTTATAAGGACAGCTCCCATACCTCCGACTATCCAATATTCTAATCTCTTAATACGTTCTTGCATTTCTTTTATTTGCTCAAACGTTTGCTTTTGCATTATTCTGCAAAGTTTTTCGTGTGATTCTATTTTTTGTAATGCCGACTTCTTCGCCATTATGTTGTTCTCCTTAATCTTTGTCTGATTACTTGTTCCTCTGGAGATAGTAATGCAGTTTCAGTTTGTGTCAAGTTTGTTGTAGGATTAATTTGTTGTGTATTTACTTGTGTATTTACTTGTGTATTTACTGTTGGTTGCGGTAAACTTGGTAAAGGTATTAGTGGTGTTTCTTCAAATAAGAAGTCATCCATATCTACATCAAATGAACCGTCTAAAGGCAGTGTTCTAAAATAACTTCTCATTGCTCTTAACGTAGGAGCTACCTCTAAATATACATTTGGATCACCTAAATTTCTTGCTATTTCTGCAAATCTTGCTCGTATATCTTCTGATGGAAAATATGGTTCAAATTTTGCATTTGCTAAATTAGAAAAAGTTTGTGGACTTATTTGTCTATCACTAAACTCTCCTCTTAACGAATTAGTATCAACACCAAGAATTCCTGCAGCATTTATATTTTTATTCATTTCTCTTTGCACTAAAAATCTAGCTCTGTTTGAATTATAGTATGCTTGTATGATATCGTTTGGTTTTATTCTACCACCTCTTAATATTCCAAAATAACCACCAGTAAATTCTCTTCTAGCATTTCTTATACCTGTTTGATATTCAGCAATTTTAAATCCCATAGATTGTAGTGGGTCTACTTTAATAGGACGCAGTCCCATGAATCCTGCTAGCTCTGGTCCTATATTTAATATGTCTCCACGTTTATCAGGAGTTCCAAATGCAGCCTGACCTAATCTTTGAAATTGTTTATAAGATGGTGCTAATGCATTACCTAAATGTAAAAATCTAATAGCAGCTTTATTACCTGCTGGTGTTTGATCCGTGTACAGTTGTCTGCCTTCTTTTGTTCTACCACCTCTAACAATAATATCTGCTGTGGCTTCTGTCCAAATAGACTCTGATATAAATGGATTCATAATTTCACCACTTGCTTCTGATACACCATCTACAAAACTAGATAATAATGTTTCATCGTTTTTTTGACCCGCAATAACATTATTAACTAAAGTTCTATATGGTCTAGCTATTACATCATATGCATTACTATGACTAAAATCTATATAACGTAATTCACCATCATCTGTTCTAATTGGTATTAATGTAGAGTTTTTGGACCAATCAGGCACGAATTGACGTAAGGCTTGTATTTCTTCTTCTGATACATCATAGATTGCTTTGGCTCCCTCTGTTGCAATTACAGGCACAGCTCCTAAAGTAAAAGCCATACCTGATAATCTTTTAAATCCAGTTCCATACATTTCATTATTGTTTTTAACAAGACCTTTACCCTCTATATTTACATAAGGTGTAATATTACTACCTATAATTTTTTCACCTGCAGCTGGTACATGTCTCATTTCTTTTAATCCTTGTTCTGCAATGTTTGTAGTAGTTCTAATTATTTCTGATGGAAAAGACATAAAATTACCAATGGGTAATATCCTTGCAGTCTTAACAGCAGATCCAACATACGCATAGTTAGGCACTGTGTTTTTAACTATATTAGCTGCATCTTGTTTTAATCCTCTTAATGTTGTAGCATCATTTATATCTACACCTTTTCTTATTGCAGCTTTTTTTAATCTATCTAATTCAACCACATAATTTGTAATCTTCCATGTGTCGTCCTCTGCAACATATTTACCTTGAAAAAAATTACCAAGTTTTTTTAATTTAGTTAACATTGGTCGTAATATTGTATCTGTAGATATAACACCTGGATTACCTGTTGCATCTTTTAAAAGATTAACAAGATCCCCTATCTGTACCTGTGAGTTTACAACACCAAGCTCTAATAATTCTCTATAAGCTGCTTGTGCTTGTGGAGAGTTTGGTCCAAGTTTTAAAAGTCCTGATACATCAATACCTTCAGCAAATGCTTTTTTTAATAATCCAGGATTTGTTAAACCTTCTAAAAATATACCATTTGCACTAGCAAACGCACCCGCACTAAAAAAATTACGTAAGTGTGTAGGTATAGATAAAACTGTTTTTGCTAATTGTGATATACCTTTTGGAAATAATAATAAATTTCTATAAAACCATGTGGCTGCTTTCTCTGCACCTTTAGCACCTTCTCTACCCCTAATCATGCTGGTTAGACTTTGACCTACATCATTTATATTTGCAATACCATCCGCTATCTCTTTTGTAGTAAATTTACCAGACAATGGATTTGCTAGTGTGCTACCACCAGGTAGTTTTTGAAATACACTATCTACAGGAACTATTTCTATGCCTGTGTTTGGTGAGTTAACAGCTTGTTTTGCAATATCTTCACTATCCCAAAAAAAACCTCTACCTAATTCTCCCGTAGTAGGATCACGAGTGCTTTGAACTTTTTTATTTTGATTTAAAAGGTCATCAAAGTATGTGGATGTTCTTGCAACGGCCGATAGATTTGTCATTGCATTAAATATAGAATAACGTGGATCTTGAATCTCACCAAATAATTCTCTAAATACTTTACTACCTCTACCAATTGCTTTTTCAAAACTTTTAGTTTGTGCCATAGCTGTGCCATTTGTATATGTAATATCAGGTAAACCTGCTGGTTTCTTCTTAACTTGTACTTGGTTTATAATGTCATCAACTAAAAATTTTGCTCTTTCATAATACTCTGTACCTGCAGGAACAAATTGTTTAAGTTCTTTTCCTTGTGCATCTGTTCCAACAGCTACCTCTTCTAAATTTAATAAATTACCATCTTTATCTTTTGGTGCGTTAGGATCTGTTTTTGCTAAATATCTTCTAAATGTATTTATTGCTCTTACATATGCTTGATCTGTTGGTTTATATTTTTGAAATAACTTAAATAAACCTTTTGGTTTTTGAAATATTCTATACGTGCCACCTAACCATCCCTCTATCCTATCTTTCATAATGGCTTGTAAATCTTTTGCTCCAGCAGCTCTTTTAGTTCCAGCGTTTCTATTTAATATATTAATTAAATTAGTAAACTCACCTCTAGCATTATTAAGATTAAATACTATGTTCTGTATTGACTCTTCATCTATTTCAGCTTTTTTTAAAAAATTAACTAAATCATCTACAGCTTTTGGATTTATTTCTTTTGTTAAATCACCCTCAAATAATACGTCATTTAATTTTTTATAAAAAGATACTTGTTCTTTGTTTGTAGATGTATCAAAAAATTTACCTGTTCTAGGAAATATATTATCTACTTCTCTTGTAATATTTTCTACAATCTCTCTTGCTCTAAATGTATCTCTAGCTTTTAATCCAGCTTTAGCCATCTCAGATTCAAATACTTCTGTTGGTAAATCACCTCTTGGTCTAAAATATGAACCAAGATATTTATCTACCCATCTTTCAAATGCACTATCGCTGTAGGCAAGTTCTTTGCCTCGTGTTGCAAGAGCTTTACCAGCTTTACCCACACCATAAACAAAAGGTGTAATAAATATAGATTCAGTTCCAAACTTTAATCTATTTAATATTCTTCTACCTGCTTCTTCTCTACCTTCTCCTTCAACTGTATCTAGTGCAGTAGGTCCTTCAAAAAAATCTCCAAACGTTCCTATATCTTCTACATCGGCAACAAGTGTCTCTCCTGTTGCACCACCAAATACACCAGCTGAAAATCTTTTAGTAGTACCTGGTTCTAATCCAAATCTATTATCTATATCTAAATTTAATCTTCTTGCTTTTTTTGTTCCTTCTTGAACAGCTTTAGATTTTAAATTAGCGTACGTGCCAGCTTTTTTTGCTTTGATTGCTTTGTTTGCTAGTTTAGTTGCAAGTTTAAAACCTGCGCTACCAGGTATACCTATTTGTGTAAATACCTCTACAAGTCTACCAGCCACTCTGTCTTGTGCGGTATCTTCAAATATATTTATATCATCAAAAAATTGTTCTACACCTGCAACTGTATTTGAGTCTGCTCCAAGATCCACGAGCTCTGCACCAAGAGATACGACACCCTCTACAGTTTTAATTAATCCAGATACTAGACCCGCGCCTACTGATGTGTACCATGCTGCAGAACTATTTTCTTCTGCTGGCAGTAATGGTGTAAATTTAGCCATTTAACCTCTATCTGTATATGTTGTAGTCTGGTATTTTTTTCATACCTTCTTCTTTTTTCTGTCGGTTTTCTTCAATTGTTTCCAATATAAATTTATCTGCTTCTGTTAAACCAGGTTCAAATACTTCTTTAATTGTTTGTTTTGGTTTAAATTCATTTTCATTTGCTTCAGCTATTATTTCCCCTTCAGTGTCATCTGTTGAGCTAGCACCTAAATTATAATCTACAAAACCTAATTGTTTTGTTTTAGGGTCCTTGACTAATTTTTTAAGTGTACCTGTATTTATATCCCAGAATACTTTACCAACTTTATTTCTATTTGCTCGTGCAAATGTTTTAGCTTGTTTTGCATCTGATAAATCAGCTTCAATAATACCACCTATTTGTGTTTCACCAACACCAGTTGTTTCATTCGCAAGCATTGGTCTAATTTCTAAAAAGAATCTAGCTTTGTTTGTTGCTTTGTTTAAGTCACCACCAAAGTCATCAAGATAAGTTGATGCTAGTTGGTTAACACTTAAAGCTTCATTTCTATTCATTTCAGCTATACTTTCTGCTGATTTTAATCTTTTTTCTAATTGACCTTCTTCAAACTCTTGACCTTCAAGTCTTTCACTTCTTAAAAACGCTTTCTCAGCCTCTAATTGTCTTTGTCTTGCTTGACTTGTTTGTAGTTGATCAAAAGGTCCTCTTGCAGCTGTTGCAGCTGTTTGAAATATATTACCTTGTGGTGGTGTTGCTAAAAGATTTAAACCAAAGCTTGTTAAAAAACCAGGTACTCCTGATGCTTGAAACGATGGCATTTGTGTGCCATTTGCATAACCTGTTCTACCACCGTTAGCCATTTTTTGTGGTTGATCTAATCCTGATGTAATACCAGTTCCTGCTGATCCACCTATTCTAAACATTGGTCTTTTTAAAGTTCTATTCATTAATTATTACTTCCTGGAAAACTTAAACTTAAACTACTTGGATTACTTACTGCACCATAGATACCAGCAAGTGTTGTACCGACACCTAATGCAGTTTGTAATGGTGTAGGGTTAGGTATGTTTGTTGTTTGTGTTTGACCAGGATAACCACCCATGATTCCTGTCACTTGACCAGCAAATCTATCTAACTGTTCTTGTGGTAAGAATGTAGCCTGTCTTGCTGCCTCTCTCTGTGCATCAAGATTTGCTTGTGCTTGCGCTTGATTCAAAGCGCCCAATGAACCTAAACGTTGAATATCTGTGCCTGTTGCTGCTTGTCCTACTTGTCCTAATCCTGTTTGAAATTGTCCTAAACTTAATTGTTGTGATGCTAATGCACCTCTGTTAGCTATGTCCTGTTGTCTGGCAGCTGCTGCCTGACCAAATCCTTGTTGCAAGAGACCGGCCTGTAATAAAGCTCGTTCTCTCGCAGCCCCTGTGCCAAACTCTGCGAGTTGCACTCCCGCTCGACCACTGCCGAGCGCACCCAAAGCTGTTTGTTGATCTCTTATTCGCTGTTCTTGTATTTGCGTATTACGATCAAACTCTGAAAGTGTTGCATCAATTACTTGTGATTGATAAGGGGACATGAAGTCTTGTACACCTTGTTGAAAAGCTGTTGCTCCTACACCTACTCCACCTAACGCTGTTCCAGCTGCCGTGCCTGCAGTTTGTGCTTGTTGTAAAAAAGGTGCAAAAGAACCTACACCTTGGGTTGCTAAATTTTGTGCTTGTGTTTGTAATGCATCTTGACTTGCTACCTGTGGTGCAAGTCCTGATAAACTCTGTTGTCTTGTTGTAAAATCTCTAGCTGCACTTTGTCTTGCTGCAAAATCAGCAGCTGTTTCACCAGGTTGTTGTGATATACCAGCAATACCAGTTGAGACTACAGGTACACCTGATTGTGCTGTCACTTGTTTTGCTAGATCTTGTCCTAGATCTTGAACAAATTGTGCAGGTAAAACTTGTGATTGTTGAATAGCCATTATAATACTTCCTCTAGTCTTTGTGATGTTTGAAACATTTTTCTTGCGCCTTCTAATCCTTGCGATTCCTCTGATACTTCACCTCCGGATTCGAGGTTCTTCATCATGTTATACATGACTTCTGCGCCTTTGTCTACATCTCCCTCACCTGCATTTCTAACTGCATCAGCTGTAAATACAAACTCGTTCTTTGATAATCTTGCAGGCACATCATCTGCTTTTTCCATTCTACCTATTGGAACGAATCCACCTTCAGCTCTTAAATCCATTTCTTGTCCATCCATATCTAATAATGGCATAGTCTTTTTTGCTACTGGTTCTTTCATAGATCCACCTTCTGCTCTAAATCTTCTTGCTAGATATTGATTAGGGTTAGCTCTAATCTCTTCTATATCTATTCCTGTTTCATCTGCAATATTTTGTGCTTCTTCTTCTTGTTCTGGTGTTAATAATCCTGCTATTGTTGATGCTCCTGTTATTAAAGATCCTATACCTAATTTACCTTCTCCAAGTGCAAACTTACCACCTTTACCAAAAAAACCTTTTGTGGGAGCGACTATGTCTCTACCACTAGGTAATCCAAAAAATGAAGTATTTAAATTCTTAAACAATGTTGTTGGACTCATTAGTCCAGCTTTAAATCCTGTAAATCCTGTTCCTGTTCCCAAAGCTCCTAATCCAGCTCCACCTACATATAACAATGCAGCTTTACCTATTGGTGACTTTGCAATCTTCTTAACTGATCTTGTAACTTTTTTAACAAGTTTACCTAAACCATACATCTGTCTTGCATTTTCAAAATCAAAATTACCATCAGCTAAACCACCCATGACACCACCATCCATGGCACCTATTCGTCCACCATCTTTTTTTAAGAATTTTCCTGTTGGTCCAGTAATTGTGCCTTCCAAAACACCTTTAATTTCTGAATCAGTTATTGTTGGATTTAAAGTTGATTCAGACATTCTAATTAAATCTACATCTTGATTTGGAGCATATTTTTGTTTTCCATAAAGATTTGTACCTAATAAACGATTAATATCACTAGCAGATACATCCGCTACTTGCATATTTTCTTGTTCATCATCAATTAAATCAAGATTTATAAAATCTTTTATCTCAAGTTTTTTTGCAAAATTATCTGGTATATCTTTTTTAAACTTTAATGGAGTATCAGATGTTTTTTGATCACCACTTCCACCAACAGTAGTAGGAGGTTTTGTATATTGTTCTACTCTTCTTCGATCTCTATTACCTTCACCTCCAGATCTTCCAACATCAGTTCCTCTACCAGCACCACCTTGAGTTGTGGCACCACCTTGATATCCTTCAGATCCAAATCGAAGTCCTATTCGTCCACCATCGGCTGCAAATCTTCTTTTTAATGAAAAATCTTCCTCTGCAACTTCTGTTTCTTGGTCCATGTTGTTTTGTTCTTGTAATGATGCTAAATATTCTGCTTCACTATTAAAACCTAATTTTGCCCATGTTGGTAAATTTGTAGAATCATCTCCTTCTACAGAAGAATTTATTCTTTGGGAGTTAAAACCAAAACGATTTGGAGTAAGGGCTCTAGCTAAAAAACCAGCGGTTCCTGGTAATTCTGTTAGTATACCAAACGGATTAACTTTTTTACGTGCTTCATCCATAAAAGTTAAACCTTCTGTATTTGGGCCATCTATACCTGGTTGTATTTTTCGAAACTGTGCCATTGGATTTCTACCACCTTCATTTCCGCCTGGTCTTTCAACGGATCCTTCTTCAGCTCGTCCTCCGACTCCACCTATTCTATATAATTGTCTTGCTATTTGTGTTCTTGTAATGGCCATTTTACTATTCTATTTTGTTTTAGGAAATAAATCAAGGCTTGGCATAAGAACAGTTACATCTCTTCTAACATCCTCTGGAGATATACCCTTGTCTTTCCATTCTTGATCATTTTTATATATTTCCCCTGTTTTTTTATTAGTTATCTTTTCTATTATCTTATCTGGTTGTATCTCAATCATTATGTTGTTACCTCTTTCTTAATGTTTAAATAGCTAATTGCTACATCAAATGAATCTGTAGTGCTTGATAATACTGTAAAACTATCTCCTCCTTCTACTACTAAAGGTTGGGTTAATAATTCTTTTGTAACGTTTGCTGTTAAAGCAGCTGATTTTATAGCTGTAATACTGTTGTTTGTAACTGTGACCGTTGGTGTGCCTGCAGATGTCACTAATATAGATTTAATAACATAAGTCTCACTAACTAAAGGATTACCAGAACCTAAAGGAGTAAGTGCACTTCCTGTTGTGCTATTATCTATACCTGCAAATTTAAATTGATTAGCCATTAATCTAAAAAGAGACTCCTAGCCTCTATCTCCTCTTTTAATTCTTCTTGAAACGTTGAGTTTAATTTTTCTACAATCGCATCAAGGTCTCTTACTTGAGCTTCTGCAGTCTGTACATCATATTCTTTTGATGGTCTAGTTATAACCTGTACTATTTTTGCCATTATCTTCTTCCGTCCGGTTGTGTGTCTAATCTAAAAGTTCCTAATTTCCAACTTTGACTAGATGCTGTGTTTTCTACTTTTAATGCAATAGCTCTACCTCTTGCACGTGTATCAACTTTTGTTGTAGATGAAGTAATATCAAATGGTCCAAGAGGTGAACTAGCCTGTGAATTATTTGGATAATTTTTTAATTGTAACGTAATTCTAGTTGATCCTGTTTGACTTATAAAGTCAGGCACAAATCTTCGTATCTTCATTAAATATTCACCATCTCCTCTAAATGTTGCAACACCAGTTTGTTGACCTGTTTGTGCTCTTTGTTGTGTAATATCAAAATCTCCAGAAGATATATTTGAAGTGATTGCAGTTATAGTTCCATTTTTATTTTGATCAGTTCCTGTTTCATGTTCATAGTATGTTGTTATACCATCTGTATTTCCAACTACATCAAAAGACGTATCTGTATCTGCATCATATTCTGTTGCGTGAGGTAAACCAAATACTGCAGAATCTCTCCACATTGTTCTTGATAATGTTCCATTAGTCCAAACTGGTCTTTGTGGTGATGAGTCAAAATAATTATATGAAACCATTCTATTTACAACAGAAGATGTAGATGTCGGATAAAACCACATGACTTCACCAAACAAATTATTTAGTCCAGCTGATATCATTTGATTACCAGAAGTTAAATTTATATCATCATAAACAAAATCTTCTACTAAACATGGCAATGATTCTAGTTTACCAGCGTATCTAAAGAAACCATTTTCTGACATCCAATACGCAGCACCATCAACTTCTACACATGCATTCTGTCCAACGAGTCCACAGTTAGTTCCAACCTGTGCAAAGGCAAAAGTAAATGGTTGACCAACAAAACGTTGTGTGAATAATGCAGTGTCAGTCCAAACGTAAATTGCATCTCTACCTCTAATAGCTCCTGTGATCCGTGATCCGTCAGCCAGTCTTTGTGTACCAGCTGTATTGGTTGCTGTAGGTGTATAAGTGTTAATATCTTCTTGGTCCGAGAATCTTATAAACATATCGTCTTGCGTAGATGTATCACCAATTGTTGTCTCTGTTCCAAAAAATACCAAGTGTCTATCAGGAGTAGAAACTAACATATGACGTGACGCTGTTGGTGCACCAGATATAATAGTTGCTCTTGTAGTTGTTGCATTTGATAAAGAAGAGTCCCATTCAAATACAGAACCGTTGTGAATTAAACAAATAGCTTTGTCACCAAAATTATCTATAGACCACATACCAGGTTCAATAATTAAGTCACCTGATGCTGCTTCACCCCATGCAACATAGTCAGTTGAATTTGTAACTGTTGCGCCATCGCTATGAGATGCTGCTGTTGTTCCAGCAACTCCTCTTGTTAAACCTGTAAGTGTATTATCAGTAATTCCTGTGTAAGATATTTCTTCTGATCCTATAATAATAAAATTAGTTCCAGAGCTTGGAAACTGTGAAGCATCAGCTAATGTAAGAGTTGTAACAGAATCATTGATTGCACCATTAAGAGTAGTTGTAAGTGCTCCAGCTGCTTCACCACCCCAAGATCCTAATCCATAACCAAAACCTTTTGCTTGGACTGCTGGACCAACATGATAATAATGTTGTACTCTAATACCACCTGATGTTGTTGCACCAGATCCTGATTCGTTTGATGGCATTGTAATAGTTAAAGTTGTTGTTGATGGCACTGACGTTACCATAAATTTTTTATCATCAAAATCAGACGCACTAAAATTAGAATCAGTTATAGTGGTAAAATTATCTAAAAGAATAATATCATCTTCTTGTATGTTATGTGCACCAGAAAAAGTTATTGTAACGGTAGGTGATCCATTAGTTGTGCTAAAACAATTTGTAAGTGTGGTTGTTGATTTAATAGGGTGTATGTCATAAAATACTCCACCAGAAAATGCATATAAAATTCTGTTAGTTCCTATAATAGCATATTTTCTACCTAAACTATTAACGTAATGATGAAGACCTCTAGTAGCTCCTGTTAAATCATCTGTACCTAACTGCTTCCAACCACCTATTTTTTCAGGTGTTCCGTATCTA
>Ga0208919_1001398_pt1 | contig 13992 bp, 15 predicted proteins | sample 4_EtaG_FD_184076 | JGI IMG/M metagenome (GOLD analysis project Ga0208919, IMG submission 184076) | Marine viral communities from the Subarctic Pacific Ocean - 4_ETSP_OMZ_AT15127 metaG (SPAdes) (version 3) | ecosystem: Environmental > Aquatic > Marine > Oceanic | place: Pacific Ocean | collected...
AATTGCCAGATGTTGAAAAAATGGAGATTTTGCAACTCTTAGATGAGCTTGAGTCTGCAAAAACCAAGGAAACTGCCCACGAAGACTTTTTAGGATTTGTAAAACATGTGTGGCCAGCCTTTATTGAAGGTGATCACCACCGTGTAATGGCCGATGCGTTTAATAGGATTGCAAAAGGCGAGCTAAAGCGCCTGATTGTCAACATGCCACCCCGTCACACCAAGTCCGAGTTTGCTTCTCACCTCTTTCCTGCGTGGTATTTGGGCAAATACCCTGATCGTAAGGTGATTCAGACGGCACACACTGCCGAATTGGCGGTAGGGTTTGGTAGAAAAGTTAGAAACTTGGTTGGATCGGACGATTACCAACACATTTTTAACAATGTGTCACTAGCATCTGACTCCAAGGCCGCAGGTCGCTGGAGTACAAACAAGAATGGGGAGTATTTTGCTATTGGTGTCGGCGGTGCGGTAACAGGTAAGGGTGCCGACATCCTGATTATTGACGATCCGCACTCTGAGCAGGAGGCGGCGCTTAATGATCCGTCTATTTACGACAAAACCTACGAGTGGTACACCTCTGGACCACGGCAGAGGCTGCAACCGGGCGGTAGTATCTGCGTTGTAATGACGAGATGGTCCAAAAAAGACCTGACTGGCCAGATTTTGAAGTCATCAATCCAGCGTGGCGGCTCTGATGAGTGGGAAGTCATAGAACTTCCTGCAATTTTGCCCAGTGGAAGCCCTTTATGGCCCGGATTTTGGCCGCTAGAGCAGTTAGAGGCACTAAAATCAGAACTTCCAGTGCCAAAGTGGTCTGCACAGTACCAACAAGACCCTACATCAGAGGAAGGAGCGCTAATTAAGCGCGAATGGTGGAAAGAATGGGACAAAAAGTCTCCACCACGCTGTGAGTTTGTAATTCAGTCGTGGGATACAGCGTTCCTTGCTAAAGAAACCGCAGATTACAGCGCTTGTACAACATGGGGCGTGTTTTATGACGAAGATGGAAACTCAAACATAATTTTGTTAGATGCATTGCAGGAACGCTTGGAGTTTCCAGACCTGAAAGCGCGTGCTCTTGATATGTACAAAGAGTTTGAGCCAGATGCGTTTATTGTTGAAGCCAAGGCGTCTGGTTCACCTTTGATTTTTGAGTTACGCAGGATGGGGATACCTGTAAATGAGTACACCCCTAGTCGTGGTAGGGATAAAGTTGCTCGCGTAAACGCAGTGTCTGACTTATTTTCTTCAGGATTGGTTTGGGCACCCAAGACACGATGGGCAGACGAAGTTGTTGAGCAGTTTGCCGCTTTTCCTGCTGGGGACCACGACGACTTAGTGGACTCAGGCACACAGGCGTTGCTTCGTTTTCGTCAGGGTGGTTTTATTTCAATTGATAGTGACGAAAAAGAAGAAGAGTTTTATCGACACCGTAGAGCAGATTATTACTGATGGACGAAGAACTAGATCTTTTTGATAAATTAGAAGCTTTTCTTAATACAGAAGAAGCAATAGCTGGTTCTTTTGTTCCGCAGGCGGCAGTACCCTACGGACTTGCAGAAGCCGCTGTTGGTGTCCGCAACAGAAGTCCTTTACAGTTTGGGTCTGGTCTTCTTGGCTTAATTCCCCTTGTGGGCCAAATAAAAAAAGCTCAAAAACTTAAACGATTTAAGACTGCCATGGGGTCCATGTATGATGTAACACCTACAGGAACCACAATACGGAATAAGGCTCGTCGTCCGGCCCATGGCGATGATTTTGGAATGAAGCCAGAGTCAGCAGAAACTTTTTATGTAGATGATACCAACTTGCACAGACTTGGCGAAATACAAGCAAGAGGCGAGCCAACAAGAATTGTACAGGTCGCTCCAGATCAGTATGCAGTTCAATTTTTAGAACCAAGTCGGTATGCAGGAAAAGTTTCTGAGCGCACAGTAGCAGATGTAATAAGAGAGCCAAGGGTTGGCTTGTACCCAGTTGAGCTTTTTGCAAGCCCTGCAAGGGTAAAAGACCGAGTTCTGCCTCGCCAAGGAAGCAGTGGGGTGCACTTTGGAAATCAAATTATTGAAATCCTTGATCAGTAATTAAGATGGAAGAAGACGATTTTCTTGACCGAGTAGATCGGTACCTGATGCCAGAAACTGCGACTGGAACAGCAGGCGTAGTTGGTATGAGCATGGTACCGATACTTGGCGACACCATAGATGCAGCAGACGTTGCGTATGGGATAAGAAATCGTGATCCGGCAAGAACCGGGTTCGGGCTGCTTGGCTTGGCACTTGGACCGCTTGGCGGGGGCGCTGCACTAAGAGAACTGTTTAAGCGCAGTAAGCGTAGTCGTAAGGCGCTGGAAGCTCCTCGGCAACCGTTACTGCTTGGTTCAGGGCCTACAAGCTTTGAGCTAGAAAGAGAGCCGGGAGAAATGCTACTTGGGTTGCCGGGCCTATGGAGATCAAACGCGCTTGAAACAATCGAACGAGCGCCACGACATTCTATGACTCCGAGCCAGTGGGAAGCCTACCTTAAAAAGAAACCCGGAGGAATAAAAAAGATTGCAAGTCATCTTCAAAGGCTTGATGCTCAAAACCCAAATCAAAAAATTAGTCGTGATGAATTGCTAGGTGTAACAGAAAGCCAACTTGCACCAGAAAGATCTTTAAACCGACAAGTTCGCTCCCTCGATAGAGCCGCTGATGTTGTCTATGATACAGATGTGGCCCGTGGCCCCCTAGGGGCAGGATTTGTAGAAGACATAGTAAAGCAGTTTGAAATGGCCTCTAGCCGCCCTATAGATCACGAAGCTAGACTAGGTGGATACGAATCCGATATAAGAATTTTTGGCTTGCGAAGAGAAGACTTAGTTGGATTAAGCCCTAAAGTTGTTATTGACTATATATCTCGAAAAATGTTAACAGACAGTGACGGTCTTGCAACTTATCCAGAAAGGCTTTTACGGGAGGGCGTAGAAGTATCAGACCAAGCTATGAAAGAGTTTGATAATATTATAGAAGATATAGAATTTTCTAAGACAACGGGGCTTATGGGTATCATTGATCGCTTAAAGCAGTTTGAGCGAGGCGTGCTTAGCCCACACGAACAAGCAGTTCCAGCAATTCGTACCGTCAAGGATCCATTGTTGGATTTATTGGCATCTACCATGCAAGAACCCTTGATATTAAAGGATGGAACCCAGTTAACAATACCAGAAATTGCCGCAAAAGGTATTACTAGCGACCAGTTATTAAGACGACTTTCAAGGGGACACGCAGGAAATGCAGTAGCAATTGAAAATTTATTTGAATCTGGCAGCCCAATTCAAAGCTTAGAAGATTTCACTGCAAAAGTAAATCAAAAACTTGTTGCTGTAACCAGAGGTTCCGATACCGAATCTCTATCGCCTCTTAAAACAGTTGGCCGCCTTATGCCTGAGTATGGGCCTGACCCGGTACACCGTTTTCCTGAAAGCCGCCACGGGAGCAGACATTCCGATACGCCCGCACCTTACGAAGAAATTGTGTATTACTTAGATCCTGAAGAAATAGGATCTAAAGACGTTTCTGGAAGCGCGGGTCATTTTGATAGTGTGGACAATCAGGTTATGCACGCAAGAGTATCAAAGCGCCCGTTTTTTATTGCTCATGCACAGGAAGGCGCCCGAAAGGTTTACTTTGTTGAAGAGTTGCAAAGCGATGCTCATCAGCGAGCGGCTCAAGCAAAAAGAAAAACAAAAAAGAGATTCGGTGCCGAAACCTCTGGTTACAGCAAGGCAAGATCTCAACTAGATGATCGAGATTTTAAGGGAATATCAGGCGAGGAAGGTATTCACTCAAAACTCGTTGATTCGTCTGAAGATTTACGAAACGCAGAACGTGAATTTTTTGATGCCAAGGTAAAAGCTGCACAAACAGGTCTGCTTCGCTCGGAAGGCTATACTAAAGAATTTATTGATGAGTTTATTAAGCGAATGGACGGGTATGTAGAAATGGCCGCCTTTGAAGACTTCAGCTACGAAGGCCAATATAGGGCTGATGCATTACTTAACGGCGGTGTGGATGAATTAGGTGGGTTTGTGCCAGAAGAGGTAAAAAGCTTGTTCAAAGAACTAAGCGCCTTGAAAAGTGCTCACTTAGATAGTAGGGACGATATTCGAGCAGACGCGCTAAACGCGCTTGGTTCGTACACAAAAAAAGTAAAAAAACGTATGAGTGAATCTCTTGTTATGACCACTGAAGCCAAACAAGATATTATTGACGCAATAGATCATTTTGATACTGAAATGCTGGAATCTGGAAGGCTTGCCAACGAAATGTTGATAGAAGCTGTTAATCCTTCTGAAGACATTCCGTTTAAAAACGGAAGCGAATGGGCAAGATTTATGATTCAAGACCTGTTACGAAAAGCAGCGGCAGAGGGCGCGGAAGGGTTTACTATAATTACGCCAGATCAGTTGCGCCTGAGCATGAACATCCGTCCACATTTTGACGACCCAAGACGCGGAATACATACGAGATGGAAAGGGAATCTTAATTGGTATGGAGAAGTTCTTCCGAATATATTAAAAAAAGAAGCAAAGCGCCTTGGCTTAGAAATACAATCTGGTCTTCCAGTAGATAGAGGCACAGGGATATCATTTGATTTGGATATTAATGCTACATCCGAAGGGCTTGCTGAGTTAGATCTAATGACTCCAAAACAGAGAAAGCTTAGCCAAATAGAAAACGTTGTTATTATGTTAGATGATGAGGCTCGTAAAAAAATTCTTAGCGACATTCCGTCGTTTAAGTTTGGGGGCTTGGTAAATTAAAATGAATCAAGAGGGCCTAAACAATGGCTATTGATAGAATGTTGGATGCTTTTAGTGGCATTCTTAGTGAGGCAGAGGGCGAGGAAGAAATGGGTGTTGAGATTGTAGACCCGTTCTCCATGGAGTCTGCTGACGAAATCTTAGTCATTGAAGATGATGATGGTGGCGTGACTGTTGACTTTGGTGGCTCTGAAACTCTTATGGGGCTAGGTCAAATAAGTTTTGATGCCAACCTGTCTGAGTACATGGAAGACGATGACTTGATGCATTGTGCATCTAAGCTTGTTGCTATGTACGAAGACGATAAATCAAGCCGAAAAGAGTGGGAGGAGTCTTACAAAGAAGGGCTTAATCTCTTGGGTCTTGAGATGGAGGACCGCACTACGCCATGGCCCGGCGCCTGCGGAGTCTTCCACCCTCTGTTGTCTGAGTCTGTTGTTCGGTTTCAGGCTCAAACCATTCAAGAAATATTTCCTGCTCGCGGCCCAGTAAGGGCGCACATCTGGGGTGTTACTACGCCCGAAGTTATTGCACAGGCAGAACGTGTTAAAGAATACATGAACTACCAACTCCTCGAAGTAATGACGGAGTATCGTGCAGAAACAGAAAAGCTTTTGTTTAGCTTGCCGCTTTCCGGCGCTGCATTTAGAAAAATTTATTATGACCCAACCATGGACCGGCCCTGCTCCATGTTTGTGCCAGCAGAAGACTTTGTTATTTCGTATGATGAAAGCTCACTAGACACCGCAGAGCGCTATACGCATGTAATGACCAGAAGCTCGAATCACATTCGTAAGCTTCAGGTTAGTGGGTTTTATCGTGATGTTGATCTTGGGGATCCAGAGCACTCGGTAGACGTAATAAAAGACAAGTACGATGAAATATCTGGTGTGTCGTTTTCCGGGCAGGAAGATGATCGCCACCAACTCCTTGAAATGCATGTTGATTACGATCTACCCGGTTTTGAATCGCCGGACGGAATTGCGCTGCCTTATGTAATTACAATTGATAAATCAACGAATAAGATTCTTTCTATTTATCGCAACTGGGACGAAGACGATCCCATGCGAAAGAAGATTCATCATTTCGTTGATTATGGATATGTGCCCGGAATTGGATTCTATAACCTTGGTCTAATCCACATGATTGGTGGGTTGGCGAAATCAGCCACCAGCCTGCTTCGTCAGCTTGTAGACGCGGGCACACTATCGAATCTTCCGGGTGGACTAAAGACTCGGGGTTTACGCATTAAAGGTGATGATACCCCAATCATGCCGGGAGAGTTTAGGGATGTAGATGTGCCCGGTGGTGTTATTCGGGACAACATTACGTTCCTGCCATACAAGGAACCTTCAGGTGTTCTTTACCAACTGCTTGGTAACATTGTAGAAGAAGGTCGCAGATTTGCGTCAATGGCTGACGTAAAGATTGATGACATGCGACAGGATGCGCCGGTAGGGACTACGCTTGCAATTCTTGAGCGAGCCATGAAAGTGCAGTCAGCTATTCAGGCGCGTATTCATGCAAGCCTTAAAAAAGAATTTAAAATTCTTTCGCGAATTATTAAAAAGTACACCTCACCTGCGTACCCATACGAAACAGAAGAGGGTGAGGCAATCAAAGCTGAAGACTTTGATGATCGTGTAGATGTTATTCCGGTGTCAGATCCGAACGCATCTACATTATCTCAACGCATAATGCAGTATCAAGCAGCGCTACAGCTTGCGGCGCAATCGCCAGATTTGTACGACATGCCGCTACTGCACAGGCAAATGATGGAGCTTATCGGCATACCAAATGCAGATAAGATTGTGCCAGATCCTAGCGAGATTCAGCCAGAAGATCCTGTTTCTGAGAATCAAAACATGCTTATACTCAAGCCCATTAAGGCGTTTGAGTATCAGGACCACGCTGCACATATTAGAGTTCACATGGTCCTTAGGAACGACCCGCAGATTTCACAAGAAGCACAAAACTCTCCAATGGGTGGCGCTGTCATGGCATCCATTGACGCACACATTAGGGAGCACCTTGGCTTCCAGTTCCGCGACCAAGTAGAGCAGGAGCTTGGCGTTCCGCTTCCGCCGATGGACCAGCCATTGCCTCAAGATATTGAAAAGCGCCTAAGCGTTCTTGTGGCTGACGCGGCAGATCAGTTACTCGGGAAGAAGCAACAGCAAGCACAAGCAGAACAACAGGCTCAGCAGCAACAAGATCCAATCATTCAACAGCGTGAACGTGAGATTGCAATTCGCGAACAAGACGTACAACGCAAGGCGCAGGCCGATGCCGCGAAGATGGGTCTTGAGCAACAGAAACTTGCTGCTAAGCAACAGAAGGATGCCGTAGATGCCCAGATTAGAATGGAACAACTCCAAGCTGATAAGATGGTGGACATGGCAGAGCTTTCACTTGAGGAAGCAGAACTGCAAGCTAAAATGAGTCTTGAGCAAGACAAGATGGAGTCAGAAGGTTACAAGTACGCAATGGATCAACTAAAAGGGGAGTAATCAATGGCAGACAGCGTTCTTGGCGCTTTACGAAAAAAACTTAGAAAGCAAATGAACGATCTTGCCGACGCAATGTCGGTTGGTTCATGCACCGATCACGAGCAGTATCGACAGATGGTAGGAATGATTGAGGGTTTAGCTTGGGCGGAAAGAGAAATCCTTGATCTTGAAGAAAAAATGAATGACCCAAATGCAAAGTGGGACTAATGGCCAAGAAAACAAAATCACGGGTAAATGAAGCTGGTAACTACACTCAACCTGCAATGAGAAAACGCCTCTATAATCAGATCCTTAGGGGATCAAAAGGTGGAAAACCCGGCCAGTGGTCTGGCCGAAAGGCGCAACTGCTTGTTAACACATACGAAAAGAAAGGTGGGGGCTACACTAACGGTAAGGCTAGGAAAAAAAATGTCATTAAAAAAAAGCCAAAAAAGTCTTAAGAAATGGACTAAACAAGATTGGCAAACTAAAAGCGGTGAACCTAGCGCAAAAACTGGAGAGCGTTATTTGCCTAAGGGCGCTATTATGGCGCTGTCCGCTGAAGAGTACAACAGAACAACGGCCAAGAAACGCGAAGACACAAAAAAAGGAAAGCAGTTTTCAAAACAACCAAAAAGTATTGCAAAAAAAACCAAGAGGCATAGATAAAAATGGCTAAAGGCGTAAATCATTATACAAAAAATGGCGACCTGTGGAATGGAAATATGCACAAGATGCCAAACGGTCACTTGCATACAAACAGGACTCACACAAAAACAAGCCAGCGTTTGTTTCACTTTGGTGAGTTAAGCAATAAAGCAAAGGTTAAAGCTAGGTCTTCAAGGAAAAAAAATGCCTAAGTATTGATTTTATTTTAGTTCAATATTTATTTGTTGTTGCAGGACGCACCGCTAATTCGTAGCGCACTTACAATTCGGAGGTCTTAATGACCACGCTTCAGGCCGAGGAGGCCACAGACACCGAAGGTGTCGAAGCTGAAGACGCACCTCAAAGGAAAGCGTCACAGCTACCTGAGCCGAAAGGCTATAAAATGCTTATTGCCCTTCCAGAGGTAGATGAAAAAACGGAAGGCGGCATTATTAAATCAGCCAAGTATCAACACGAAGAGACCATTGCTACTGTTGTAGGCTGGGTTATGAGCATGGGGCCAGACGCTTACTCTGACCCAAGTCGTTTTCCTAACGGGCCATATTGCCAAGTGGGTGACTGGGTGGTCTTCCGCGCATTCAGTGGCACCCGTCTAAAGATTCACGGCAAAGAGTTCCGCATTATTAATGACGACACCGTTGAGGCGGTTGTTGAAGATCCCCGTGGCATTGAAAGGGCTTAACCATGACGACTAAAGAAGAAGCATTTTTTGGTGTCAAAAATACCGTAGAAGATCCTGCTGATGTAATTCAGAGTGAAGACGATCTTGCAGTTGAGGTAATAGATGATACACCCGAAGAAGATCGACCATATGTAAATACAGATACAGATGCAGAAGTTAGCCCAGAAGCTGGCGAAGGCGATGAAAAAGAAATTGCCAAGGTTGGGCGCCGCGCACAGGATCGAATTAAAAAGTTAAAGTGGGAGTACCACGAAGAGCGCCGTGCAAAAGAACAAGCTGAACGAATGTCAGACGAAGCCATTCGTGCAACGCAACAATTGCACACTGAAAACCAACGCTTGTTAGAGCTTGTAAAAAGGTCTCAATCTGCTTTGAACACCCAAGCAGAAGGAAGAGCAAAGGTTTCCGTCACTTTAGCGGAAGATATGTTAAGGCGTGCGAACGAGTTGGGGGATGCTGAGTCAATTGCTACAGCGCAAAAAAACTTGATTGAAGCAAAAATGATTGAGTCAAATCATGGTCAAGTTTCAAGTGCTGTCGTAAACGATTGGAAGTCTGCTGTAATGCAACAGCAACGACAGATGGACGTTCAAACTCAAGCGTATGAACAACAGTATGCTCAAGAAGCGCCAATGCCTGAGCCGGACCCCAAGGCTGTAGAGTGGCAGCAAGGTAATTCATGGTTTGGTAACGACTATGAAATGACCAGCTTTGCATATGGGGTGCATGATAAAATTGTTAGTGAAGGTATTGACCCCGATACAGACGAATATTATCAATTAATTGATTCGAGGGTTAGAGAAGTATTTCCCTCTTATTTCAACGAAGGCGAAGATGCCGACGTTGCACAACGCCAAAAGGCAAAATCCGTAGTAGCTCCAGCTAAGAGAGGTTCTGGTGGAGGAGCACCACGCACAGTGAAGCTGACTCAAACCCAAGTTCGCATCGCGAAGCGTCTTGGTCTTAGTCCGCAGCAGTATGCGGCACAGCTAGTCAAGGAGAATTGACATGAGTAAGGATCGCGCACCAAGAGAAAAAAGTGGACTCGACACTCGCGAAAGCAGTGAGCGCCAAAAGAACTGGGAGCCAGCTTCCATTCTACCAGACCCCGAACCGCAAGACGGTTGGGTTTTTCGTTGGGTAAGGACAGCCATGGTTGGACAAGTGGACAATACCAACGCATCTAAAAGGTTCCGTGAAGGATGGGAACCAGTGCGAGCAGAAGATCATCCCGAGTTACAAATCATGAGCGATCACGGCTCTGAATGGGCAGCAAAGGGCGGCATCGAAGTTGGTGGCCTGCTTCTTTGCAAAGCGCCTGAAGAGTTCGTGCAACAGCGGCAAGAGTATTATGCCAAACGCGCTCGGGACCAGATGCAAGCAGTAGACAATAATTTCATGCGTGAAAACGATCCTCGGATGCCGCTTTTCGCGCCCGAACGTAAAACCAGTGTGACCATGGGGGGCGGCAACTCTTAAGGTTGTACCCTGATTGGTCGCAAACAACTTAGGTAATAATCATGGCAGCTACAGCGACACCTTATGGTGCGCGGCCTATCGGTACCCTTAGCGCTTCTGGCTCATATACGGCCAAGATTCGGCAACTGCCGATTGCTAGTGGGTACGGTACCGCCATCTTTAATGGTGATTTCGTAAAGCTTGTTGCAGACGGTGACATTGAGAAGGATGCTGGCACCACTGCGCTAACAACTTGCGGAATCTTTGTGGGTTGCTCATATACGCCAAGCACGACCAATCAGAAGACCTTTAATACGCAGTGGCCTGCGTCTACGGTTGCCTCTGATGCGATGGCTTACGTTATTGACGATCCATTTGTTGTATTTCAAATGCAAGCTGATGAAGCAATGAACACCACAGATCGCGGATTAAATGCGTCTGTTGTTCAGACCGCTGGCAGCACGGCAATCGGCAAGTCCAAGAATGCCTTGGACGGCAACACGCCTGCAACCACGAACACGCTTCCGCTTCGGATTCTCGACTTTGTTGACGGACCCGACAGCCTTGCCCCTGTTGGTACAACTGCAAGTGATGCCTTCCCCGACGTTATTGTGAAGTTCAACGCAGCGTCGAGTGGGTCAGCCTCCAATCATTCATATCTAAACGCTACTGGCGTATAAGGGGATTGATCAATGGCTATTTCACGCGCACAACTTCTCAAGGAACTTCTACCCGGACTTAACGCTTTGTTTGGTCTTGAGTATGCCGGTTACGACAACGAGCATGCCGAGATTTACGAGACGGAAAACTCGGATCGTTCTTTTGAAGAAGAAGTAAAGCTTTCGGGCTTTGGCTCTGCCCCGGTTAAGCCGGAAGGCAGCGGCATTTCTTATGATGCAGCACAGGAATCGTTCACGGCGCGGTACAACCATGAAACGGTTGCTATGGGCTTTTCGATTACCGAAGAGGCTATGGAGGACAACCTGTATGACTCTCTGTCTGCTCGTTACACCAAGGCGCTTGCACGCGGCATGGCGTACACGAAGCAGGTTAAGGCAGTGGTTCCGCTTAACAACGGATTTACCGCTGCTTTTCAGGGGGGAGACGGCGTTAACCTCTTCACTGCGTCGGGCGATGGCGTCACAGGTGGTGACGGTCACCCGCTCGTTAGCGGTGGTAAAAACTCCAACCGTCCGGCAACGGCGGTTGACCTCAACGAAACCTCGCTTGAAGCGGCGGTTATCCAGATTGCTAAGTGGACGGATGAGCGTGGTCTATTGATCGCCTCGCGTCCTCGCAAGATGATTATTCCGCCCGATCTTCAGTTTGTCGCTAAGCGCATTCTGGACAGCGAACTTCGTCCGGGGACGGCGGACAACGACATTAACGCAGTTCGCGTAATGGGTGTTGTTCCCGAAGGTCATGTTGTAAACCACTATCTAACTGATACAGATGCGTGGTTCCTGCTGACCGATGTTCCGAATGGAATGAAGCACTTCACTCGCGTTGCAATGGAAACGAGCATGGACGGTGACTTTGACACCGGAAACGTTCGCTACAAGGCGCGTGAGCGTTACAGCTTCGGCGTTTCGGATCCGCTTGGAATCTGGGGATCACCCGGAGCCTAAGCGCTTTAGTAGTATTTGGGGCGGGGGTGGCGGTAACGCTACCTTCGCCCCATTTTTATTATATAAATTATTTCCGGGTTTATTAAAGTTTTGGGCGACTGCCCCGGCAGACACTTACGAAGACCCCAAAACAAATCCTTTCGTAAGAGGGTACTTTTGTGGCTAATACAACTTTTAGTGGTGCAGTTCGGTCAGAGAACGGCTTTGAAGTAGTTTCTAAAAACGCAACGACCGGCGCCTTTACAACCTCCTTTACGCTTGATGGTTCGGGTATGCAGGTTTCACCCGTAACCTTGTCAGACGCTGACACCACGTTGACCGCTGCTACCCATGGTGGCAGGGTTGTTGTAGTTCCAGCCCTTGGCGGTAACCGCACACTAACGCTGCCAAGCCCTTCTGCTGGCGTAGCATTTAAATTTATTTACGGTGGCGCAGCAGAAGAAACAGAGAATCTGATTTTTGATACTGGTGCTGATGCTAATTTCTTCATCGGTGGTGTTATTCATCTAGATTCCAACGCAGACAACGTGTCTGTGTACGCAGATGGTAACTCCAACTCAATCTTAACCCTTACAGATTTTGGTCTTATGGAGATCAATATCGTGGCAAAGGATTCTACAAACTGGATTATCTGGGGTACCACTGAGGGCGCAGACGCACCTGCGTTTACAGATCAGTCGTAATTAATAGATGGGGTCACCTGCCTTGAGTGGGTGGCCCCGGTCTTTCACCGGAAAACAACATGGCTGATGCAGTAACATCACAAACACTTTCTGATGGCCCCAGAGTTGCCGTCATGAAGTTTACAAATATTTCTGATGGCTCAGGCGAGTCTGCGGTTGCAAAGGTAGACGTTTCAGCGCTTAGCGCAGAACCGGGAACCGATAGAGCGTGCTCTGAAGTAAAAATTCAACAAATATTTTATGCCTTAGAGGGCATGTCTGTTGATATTCTTTGGAACGCAAGCTCTAACGTGCTTTGCTTTACTGTGTCCGACTCTAGCTCTGGTCACTACGACTTTAGTAAAATGCAGGCGCTTACCAACAATGCGGGTAGCGGCAAAAACGGCGACGTTCTTTTTACTACGGTTGGTCACAGTAGCGGCGACAGGTATACAATTATTCTCGTCTTGGAAAAAAAATACGGTTAACCCAAGGGAGGATAGATGGCCACCTCTGGCACTACTACATTTGATCTTGACATTACAGAGATTGCAGAAGAAGCGTTTGAGCGCTGCGGTCTTCAGCTTCGTACTGGTTACGATCTGAAGACAGCGACTCGTTCGTTAAACCTATTAACGATTGAGTGGGCGAACCGAGGCATAAACTTCTGGACTGTCGAGCAAGTCTCGACATCGTTGACAGCGGATACAGCTACGTTAACACTGCCTACTGATACTATTGATATTATTGAGCACTGGATTAGAACAGGGTCCGGCGCTACGCAAAACGACGAACAGCTTAGTCGTATCAGCGTGTCTCAGTATTCAAGTCTGCCTAACAAAAACACATCCGGTAGACCTGTAAATATTTACATTGATAAGCAACGCGCTGCTCCGGTTGCTTACTTTTGGCCTACACCTGATGAAGCCTACACGTTTGCTTATCAAAAGCTTCGGAGGGTTCAGGATGTAGGTCACGACGGTGAGTACACAATGGATGCACCGTTTCGCTTTTTGCCTTGCATGGTGGCTGGCCTAGCGTATCAACTGTCTATGAAGTACCCGCAGGCTAACAACAGAATGGCTGACTTAAAAGCAGAGTATGAGTTTCAATGGGATCTTGCACAGTCAGAGGACCGCGACAGATCTTCTGTTAGATTTGTGCCCGGTGGGTATGGGAGCGTCTAATGGGCAGATACGCAAACGGCAAGCATGCTTTTGGATTTTGTGATCGAACGGGGTTTAGGTACAAGCTTTCTGATTTAAAGCCTGAGTTTCGTGCAGGCGTAAAAACTGGCTTATTGGTTGGCAAAGATGTCTGGGATAAAGACCAACCACAAAATTTTTTAGGCAAGATTGGGGACTACACAGACCCGCAATCTCTAAGGAATCCAAGACCTGACATATCGTTGACTGAAAGCCGTGGGTTATTTGCTTGGGATCCGGTAGGTAACGGAAATGCTGACACAGATGGCGGCACCACAGTCCGAGCACACGTTGGAACTGTAACCATTTCTACGACATGAACTATACAGAGCTAGTTGCAGCGATTAAGGCTTATTGCGATAACACAGAAACAACGTTTGTAAATAATATTCC
>Ga0208919_1001400_pt1 | contig 13979 bp, 15 predicted proteins | sample 4_EtaG_FD_184076 | JGI IMG/M metagenome (GOLD analysis project Ga0208919, IMG submission 184076) | Marine viral communities from the Subarctic Pacific Ocean - 4_ETSP_OMZ_AT15127 metaG (SPAdes) (version 3) | ecosystem: Environmental > Aquatic > Marine > Oceanic | place: Pacific Ocean | collected...
CTGGGAAAGTTACGAGCATATAGCAGAAGAAGCACATACTCACTTCTTAAATAACTACACTACAGAAATTCTATACAACAGGATAAAAAATAATGAGAACCATAGTTATAGGCTCTAATTCATTTTCAGGACAAGATTTCGTTAGACACATTCTGGAAAACGGTCACGAGGTAGTGGGCATAAGCCGCTCTCCGCAAAAGGAACAATATAATCTTTCATATAATAGGGAGAACCCTAATTTTAAATTTTCGCAATTAGATCTCAACAACAACATCACAGAAATCGTAAGCGAAGTTAAGGATTTTAGACCACATTATATTGTAAATTTTGCAGCACAAAGTATTGTTGAATATAGCTGGAAGTGCCCCGAAGATTGGTACAACACAAACGTAATTTCCCTAACTAAACTTTTGCCCGCCCTTAGCGATGTTGATTCTCTTGTAAGATACTTACAAATATCTACTCCTGAAGTTTATGGAAGCTGCGAAAGTAGGATAGTTGAATCTAAAAACTACAACCCCAGTACCCCTTACGCCTCCTCCAAAGCGGCTGCCGATGTCCTTTTAAATGTTTACCGCAAGCAGGGCTTCCCAGTGTGCTGGGTGAGATCTGCTAATGTATATGGAGCACATCAGCAATTATTTAAAATCATTCCCAAGGTAGTAGTATCCATACTTCAGGGAAAAAAGCTTCCTCTTCATGGAGGAGGATTTTCTACACGATCCTTCATCCACATCTCAGACGTTTCTAAGGCAGAGCTATTAGTGCTTACAGAGGGAGAAGAGGGTGACATTTACCACATTTCCCACGAAGAAGAGGTGAGCATCCGAGACCTTGTTGCCCTAATTTGCCAGAAAATGGGAAAGTCTTTTGAAGATTGCGTTGATGAGGTGGGAGAAAGAAAAGGAAAAGACAGCGCTTACACTCTAGATAGCAAAAAATTAAATAGCTTAGGGTGGTTTTCGGAGGTAAAATTAGAAGAAGGTATCGAAGAAGTTATAACGTGGGTAAAGGAACATCGAGTCCATGAAAAAGGCCTCCCTCTCGACTACATACATAAACGATAAATTTCGTGAAGCAGAGCTTTTAAGAGAAAACATAGATGACTCTCAAACCATAGGGCTTTCTCATGGGGTCTTCGATGTTCTGCACGTTGGACATATAGAGCATTTAAAAAAAGCTAAAGAGCTTTGCGATGTCTTAGTAGTTAGCCTTACTAACGATCAGTATGTTAATAAAGGACCAGACCGACCTTTCTTTAGTATAGAGCATCGTTTAAATGTTATTTCCTCTCTTGAATTTGTAGATTTTGTTACGATAAGTAATGACCTTTCCTCTGAACATATAATAAGCTGCATAAGACCAAACTATTATATTAAAGGGATAGAGTATAAAAATCAGGAAGACATTACTAATAAAATTGAGACAGAACAAAAATGCGTCGAAGACAATGGTGGAGAAGTTCTATTTGTAGCTAATGAGCATGTGTTTTCTTCTTCAAAATTGCTGAATAAGTCATTGTTAGGCAAAAAATTCTTAGATTTCACAGAGAAGATCAAACAAAAATATTCTGCTGACGAAATCTTGCGGCACATTGATCAGTTAAGTTCTCAGACGGTCAACTTAGTAGGAGAAACTATTATAGATGAGTATGTGTATGGCAATTGTCTCGGTAAGTCATCCAAATATCCATCTGTTGTTTTTGACAAGTCAGAATCTAAAAAATTTCTAGGGGGAGTGGGAGCTGTAGCAAACCAGCTTTCCCCATTGGTTAGAGAAATAAACCTTTTAACTTATATAGGAAACGACGCATTTTCCGAATCTTTGGAGTTTGTTGCAACAAATCTTTCCAGTAACATTAAGTTGGACTATGTTCGAAAAGATAATTCTCCTACCATAAAAAAGACACGCTTCATAGATTCTTATTGGAAAAGTAGATTATTTGAAATATATGAGATGAATGATGCTCCCCTTTCTAGCAAGGAAAGAGAAATTTTCGCGCATAAATTAAGCCCCTACGAATCTCCCATCGCAATAGACTACGGGCATGGCTTTTTGGATGGATCAGAACGCTTCTTTGCTACCAATGTGCAGTCCAATGGCGGGAATAGAGGTTATAACTTTATAAGTAAGTATTCACTTCCTTCTGTCTGTGTGGTCGATGAAGAGGAGCTTCGCCTTGAAATGAGAGACAAACACTCTGACCCTACTGCTATTGCAGAAAAACTAAGAGAAAAAATTGGATGTAAAATCCTTGCTGTTACTAGAGGTTCTCACGGGTGTATCATAGCAAACGAAGACGGGGTTTTAGAAATTCCAGCGTTGTCAGGGAATATAAAAGATGCCGTGGGTGCTGGAGATGCCTTTTTTGGAATTTTTTCAACTCTAATAATTCAGGATACGCCTCTGGAAATTGCTGGTCTCTTAGCCAACATATCTGGATATATGGAAGCTAGTGTAATTGGACACAAGCATGAGTACAGCAAGCTTCACTTCAAACAAACTGTCATATCTCTTTTGAAATAGGATTTATAAATGAGCAACATATTAGTTACCGGAGGAGCTGGATATGTAGGAGCCGTACTGGTCCCTCAATTAATTAAGGATGGACACCGCGTGCGTGTTCTGGATACATTTTGGTTCTGGAGATCTCCAAGCGATTTTGTTGACGCGTTAGGCTTGAGAGACAATAAAAATTTAGAGATACTGGAAGCAGATATCCGAGACAGGGCGTCAGTAGCAAGTTCTATGTGGGGTATTGATTATGTTATAAATCTAGCGTGCATTTCCAATGACCCATGTTCAGATCTGTATTACGATTTTACACATAGCGTTAGCTATGAGGGTGTTATGAATGTCATAGAACATGCTCTCTTGGCAAGAGTTAAAAACTTTATCCATGCCTCTAGCAATAGTGTTTATGGGATCAAAGAAGAAGAAAGGGTTACAGAAGATTTAGTTCCCGAACCCCTTACCCAATACTCCAAGCTTAAGCTAGAGATAGAACACTATCTGCTACACCTCAACAAAGGACGCTCTTTTCCCTGCACAATACTACGACCCTCAACTATCTGTGGATATTCTCCACGTCAAAGACTAGACCTTACATTAAATATGTTTGTTGATCAAGCTATAAATAATGGAGAAATTACAATCTTTGGAGGAGACCAATGTCGCCCCACCATACACATTAAAGATATGGTTAGAATTTATCAACGTGTTTTAACAGACGATACTATCAATGGTCAAATCTATAACTGTGGCGAAGAGAACGGAAGTGTCAGTTTTTTTGCATCCTTAGTCAAAGAGTATCTTCCAGAAACCAAAATTACTACCATAGACAATCCAGACCATAGGTCTTATAGAACTTGTTCAGAAAAATTAGAGAAAGATCTGGACTTTAAATATATGTATAACAGTCGTGATGCTATAGTCGAAATGATTGATGCATTCAAAGCGGGCAAACTCGAAGACAACAAATATTACAAAAACATTTCCATCATGAAAGAGTTATTGTCTAATGAGAATTAATCTTCTCAAAAAGGCATAGAAAATTTTATGACAAATAGCGATTATGACATCAAGGGTTTCATTACTGGTAGGTTACCACCCTCTATTACAAAAAGATTTATGACGTATTTGAGCGTAGCATCACACCGAGGCGCTGATTTTTTTGAAGCTAGAAAAGAGTTTTTTTCTCCGTTAGCGCACCTTGAAGCTAGTCACGAGAGTCGAATAGATTCTCAGAAAGGAGTTGACAAGTACAAGCTTTACAATGAGGCGTATGATTTTAATACCGAGCGTGGTATCTCTATTCTAACAAGTATTTTGCATTGTATAGACCTCCCTCTGCAACAGGCGTTTGGTTCGTTTTGGAAATGTGCCAATATTAGAATCTGGAAAACAATCCCTAACAAGTTTGACTTTGGCCCGCAAAAGATTCATTGCGATAACTTCCCTAGAGATCCCAGATATATAACTAAAGTGATGATTTACATGACCCCTCCCTCTCTGACGAGGGGAACGACACAACTTTTAGAGGTACTGGAACCTCCCCTGTTTCCAGCAGGTCCGCTGCCTACGAAATTATATCCAGTAGATGCGCCTGTGAGAACGACTGTAGAGGGACAGGCAGGAACATGGATTCTATTTGACAATAATCTACCTCATATAGGAGTTGCTCCCACCACAGCCTATAGAGTTGTATGCGAGGTGACGGTTGAAACAATGAAGAAAGAAGTTTTTGATTTGTATCCTATTTTTGGAGGCTTTGGTGCTCAGTATGAAAATTAATCTTCTCAAAAAGTATCCTAAGTCAAAAAGGAACCCCAAAGAGAGGGCTCACGCAAAGACAGAGGAGCACCGTCGCATAGCACGTCAATTCGAAGAGGATTTCTTTGATGGGGACAGGGCTGTTGGTTATGGTGGCTATTCCTATGGGTCAGAATTCTGGAAAGGAGTCGTAGAAGACCTTGCAAGTCATTACAAACTAACCGGTGAGAGTTTGGTCCTTGATGTTGGATGCGCCAAGGGATACATGCTTTACGATCTAACTCAACGGATTCCAAATATCACCGTAAAAGGCATAGACATATCGAATTGGGCTATTGCTAATTGTCATCCATCTGTAAGAGGTTTTCTTGAAGTGGGTGATGCAAAAGATCTGAGCTCTTTCGAGGACAATGAGTTCGATTTGATAGTATCAATAAACACGATACACAACCTCCCGATTGACGAGTGCAAAAGATCGCTGAAAGAACTTGAGAGAGTGGGAAAAAACTGCTTCTTAACGGTAGATGCGTGGAATACCCCCGAAGAAGAACAACGCATGAGAGACTGGAATCTAACGGCGCAAACTATGATGAGCGTCAAAGACTGGGAGTCCCTGTTTAAAGAGGTGGGCTACTCAGGAGACTATTATTGGTTTATACCATAGGAAAACAAAATGAAAATTAGAAATATTGAGCACGAGGTTGTATGTGATTTTATTGAGGAGGGAAATGTTTTTTTAGATGTTGGTGCCAACAACGGATTATTTAGTAGACTAGTAAATGAAAAATGTGAGGGAAACGTACAAATTCATTCTTTTGAGCCTCATCCTTCACAATATCACATACTGTCCCAAGCTAATCGGGATAAGGAAAATGTAAAATGCTATAATGTAGCCGTAACCAATTTTATTGGGAAAAGTAAACTTTGGTATCGTCCCAACGATGAGGAGGGCAATCTATTTGGCGCATCAACTATAATTGACGAATTAGCGGTTACTAGGAGACTGGGCGACTCTATGGATTTCATCGAGGTTGATACGATAACATTAGATAGTCTAAATTTAGCCCCAAACCTTATCAAGATAGACACTGAGGGGTCAGAATCAAATATCTTAGAAGGAGCTTCCGAGACGGTTAAAAAATATAGACCTATTATTGTTTTGGAATACGGAGCAGATGGCCCTGAAGACTTTGAGCCTAGATCCGTTGAAATACTAAAATCATATGGTTATAAATTCTTTTGGAATATAGAAGAAGGATGTGAGTTCAATAAAAAAGAACATCTGTTTTGTAACATATTGGCTATGTATGATAGCTTCAATCCTAAATGAAATTTAAAGCAGCAATTCTAACTGGAATTAAAAAGCCTCTTGAAATAGTAGACCTAGAGGTTCCTCCATTAAAACCCGGACAGGTTTTAGTTAAAATATTTTATTCTTCCATCTGCGGGAGCCAGTTAAATGAAATAAACGGCCTTAAGGGAAAGGACAAGTTTCTTCCCCACACCTTGGGTCATGAGGGATACGGAGAAGTAGTTGATGTAGGAGGGTGGGTTTCTAAAGTAAGGAATGGAGACCGTGTAGTAGTAAGCTGGATAAAAGGAAGCGGCTTAGAGTGTGAGCCTATCTTATACGGCAACATAAATTCCGGAAAGGCGTGTACACTCTCAGAGTATTCTGTGGTTTCTGAAAATAGAATCGTTCCGGTTACACTTAACAACAAATTAGAAGAATATGCCCCTCTTCTTGGGTGTTGCATACCCACAGGAGCGGGCGTCATAAAGAATCAAGTTGAGAATATTTCAGAAAGCAGAGTTCTTGTTTTAGGGCTAGGCGGGGTGGGAACCGCAGCCTGCATATGGTCATCCAAAGTTGCCAAAAAAACATACGGACATGATATTTGTACAGAGAGAAAAAATGTCCTTAATATTCTGGGTCTTGAAGAGTATAATAATAGTGAGGTTGACTATGTAGTTGATGTTACGGGAAATATAAACGCTTTCAAGTTTGGGTGGGGGAAATTAACAAAAGGAACCTTCATCATGGTTGGAAACCCACCCAAGGATGCAACTATAGAAATTGACCCCTTTGATCTTATAAAAGGCAAAGCCTTGATGGGAAGTGCAGGAGGAGACACCGATCCAGATAGAGATATTCCCCTCTACTCGAAGCGCCTACAAGATTTTTCAATTATTACAGGAAATAAATACAAACTAGAAGACATTAACATTGCTCTATCAAACTGGGGTAGTGAGAGGAAGCCTATCATTAGGATGTAGGGATGGATATAAAAAAAGAACTTAAGAGAGCAATGGAGTGGTTGGCTGAGCAGCCGGATACAATATTTGTGGGACAAAACATTGTGTATCCAGAGAATCAAATGTATCGCAACCTCATCGACATCCCAAATGAAAAAAAATTAGAGATGCCTGTTGCTGAAGAAATGCAAATGGGAATTTCAATAGGTCTCTCTCTGGAAGGGCACGTTCCCGTATCTATTTATCCTCGCTTTGACTTTTTAATACTCGCTACCAATCAGCTAGTAAATCACCTAGACAAACTAAAATATTTATACAGGGACAGCGACGACCCAAAGGTTATAATCAGGACAGCCGTAGGTGGAACAAAGCCTCTAGACGCAGGCCCACAACACACACAAAATCACACAGAAGCTTTTCGTTTAATGTGTCCCAACATAAACGTTTTAGAAATTAACTACCCCTCTGAAATAGCTGACGCTTACAAAAATGCATATAGCAACAAGGGAAGCTCTCTTGTTGTGGAGAACTGGAGTAGCTGAATGAACAAAGAGGATTTAATTCAATTTGAAAGCGATATCAAAGATGAATTTTTGCAGGCTAAAATCAAAGCCCCAATCCATTTGTCGGACGGAAACGAAGATCAACTAATAAGAATCTTCCAGAAGATTGATCGCAACGACTGGGTGTTTTCTACTTGGAGAAATCATTACCATGCGCTACTTCACGGCATAGATCCGGGATGGCTTAAGGAACAAATAATGCTCGGAAGAAGTATGTCTATAAACTCCTCCGATCCTAAATTTTTTACCTCCGCAATCGTAGGCTCAACGCCCTCAATAGCTGTGGGGGCAGCGCTGGCCCTCAAGAAGAAGGGTTCCTCACAGAAGGTATGGTGCTTCGTCGGAGACATGGGTAGGGAAACAGGAATCTATCAGGAGTCTTTAAAGTTTACTGAAAACTATGACCTTCCCTTAATTTTTATAATCGAAGATAATGGCTACAGCGTAGGCGCTCCCACTCAAGCGGCTTGGGGCTCACAGGATTTCTTTCACAACACACCTCCCTCAAGACTAAGCAAGCATGAAATAAAATATAGTTATATCAAGACCAAATATCCACATGTAGGAGCAGGCGAATGGGTGACCTTTTAAGCATTATAATATCAACCAAAGATGACGAAGCTTGCCTATTTAGACAACTCGAATCTATAGCAATGCAAACAGTATGGCCGGATGAGATATTCTTAATTGATGACGGATCTACGGATGGAAGCAAAGACGTAGCAATGCAGTTTTATGAGATGTTTAAAGACGAATCCTCATGTGATATCAGAACTCTCTTGTGTGACGACAACAAAGGTTTTAATGCGAGAGTAAACCAAGCGGGCCTAGACAGCAACTGTAAGTTTTTGTATTTTGCTTCCTCCAATGACTACCTTCTTCCTAATTTCGTAGAAATGCACAAAAAGGCAATAGGCACCTACAAAGACTTGCAGTTATCTTGCTCATACGATTTTGGGTTTGAGGGATTTAAAGCTCCTGAAGATGTCATAGAAAGATATATTCCGGGCCATTGTTCTGTTATAAGCAAGAAGGCTTTTATTGAGTTTGGGATGCATAGGCAAAGCCTAGAGTGGCATGCGGATCTATTTTTATTCAATGTTGCGGCTTACAAATATGGCTTCTATAGCACTGGAAAAGAGCTTTCGGTAAAAACACCTGACGAAAACTCCTACGCCAACAGAGGAGTTCACAGTCCAGAACAACTGGTTGTGTTAAATGAGATGATTAGAATTTTAAAAGAAGAGCAGCCTTTCGAAAGCATTGCAGAAAAAATGCTTGATAGAATTTGTGACTTGACGCAAGGAGAGATGGTGAGGAGATATATAGATGAAGATCTTAATAACAGGACATAGAGGATTCTTTGGAAGGCACCTAAAAAAGGGGCTGCTCAAAAAATTTAGTGGTTGTAAGTTGTATCTTTCAGATACATCGAATATGAACTTACTAGATCCTATAGACCCCAACTTAATAGGCGAGAAACTTGATTATATTTTTCACCTAGCAGCTTGGACAAAGGCTGGAGACTTTTGTCTTCATCATCCGGGCGAACAATGGATAAGCAACCAGAAGATTAACACCAATATACTTTGCTACTGGAAAGAACACCAACCACAAGCCAAACTTATTGGTTTCGGAACTAGCTGTGCCTACCCTCCGGATGCCATCAAGTCCGAAAACAATTACCTAGATGGTCTACCCGACAAGGATTTGTTTACTTACGCAATGACGAAAAGGATGCTTTTTACCGGGATGAAATCCTTTGAGAAGCAATACGGAATGAATTATTTATATTTCATTCCCAACACATTATATGGTCCCGATTTTGATATCGAAGACTCCCACTTCATATTTGATCTCATAAAAAAAATCTGCGCTGCCAAGTATGAAAATAAAACCCCTGTCGTATTGTGGGGCACTGGAAACCAGTGTCGAGAACTTGTCTATATTGATGATGCCGTTAATCTTATCTTGGCTTCCTGCGACAAGCTTAATAATCAAATTATCAACTTGGGAACGGGAAGCGAACTAAGAATTAAAGACTACGCAAAAATTATCTGCGATTATGTAGAGTATAATTATGAGGATATTGAATTTGACACGAGTGCCTTCGAGGGAGTGCAGTCAAAAAAACTAGAGCCTAATCTTGTGGCTGGTGCTTGTGACTACACTTCCATAGTCAGCGGCCTTAAAAAAACTATAGACTACTACAGGAGTATAAAATGATAAAGATAGTTACAGAACATCCTCATGCAACGTTTTCCCCTGACTTTCTAACCCCTGTAGGATCTGTACAGGACAATCATAGCAATGAAGTATATTTGAGTGAGCTTGAAAGGGTAGCCAATAAAAAACCCTTCTCATATTTAGACTTAGGGTGTGCCGGAGGACAGGCGGTTGTAGATATACACAATAAAGGCTACGTATCCTGTGGGGTCGAGGGAAGCGACCCCTATAAAATGTTATATCATTCCACCAATGGAGTCGCAGATAACTGGCTTCAATATAAAGATGAATGTCTTTTTAACGCCGATATAGCCAAGCCTTTTAACCTGATAAATGATGAGGGAGACACGCATCAGTTCGATATTGTGGTGGCATGGGATGTACTAGAGCACCCTAAGCCCGAAGAAATTCCCCATGTAATTGACAATATCAAAAAGCATCTTGACCCTATTTCCGGTATTTTTATTTGTTTAATTAACACAGTTGAAAGCCACGTCCACCAATGCATTAGGCCTGAAGAATGGTGGCTAAATATATTCGCTGAAAAGGGTTTTAAAAATATTGGTTTTCAATTTAATGCTTCTCCACGTTCAACCCAATGGCCTTTATCAGAGAATGATATTGGATTGATGCTTAAATTAGGTACGTGATAGGAATTTATTATGAAATGTAGATCTTGTGGAGGCCGCAGTCTAGAAACAATTCTTGACTTAGGCAAGCACGCATGGTGCAATCACTTCATTACGTTGGGCGAAAGGGGCAGAGAGCCACTGTATCCTCTCAGGATGGTATACTGTCATAATTGTTCCTTGGCACAATTAGATTACACAGTAAAAAAAGAAGTCATGTTCGCTAATCATTCCTATGTAAGCGGCACTACCACAACCTTACGTCAGCACTTTTTGAAGGTAGCATCAGAAAATAAAAAACAATTTGATCTTACTGACAAAGATCTTATACTTGATATAGGAGGTAACGACGGTACACAACTTGCGCAATATCAGAAAATCGGGTGCAGTAAGGTTTTGAACATAGAGTCGGCTTCCAATATTGCCAAGCTGTCTAAGAAGGCTGGTATTACTACCGTCCCCGAATTTTTTAATGAAAAGTGTGTTGACAAGCACAAGCTTGCGTCCAAAGTAAAACTCATCAATGCCAGTGGTGTCTTCTTTCATTTGGAAGAATTGCATTCGGTAATAAGGGGTATTAAAAAGGCCCTCACTAAGAATGGTGTTTTTGTAGTGCAATTTATGTATCTGGGTGACATGATAAAAAAGATGTCGTTTGATGGTATCTATCATGAGCATCTATGCTACTACTCACTCCAATCTATAGCGAACTTACTAAAGCCCTACGGTCTTACTATATTTGACGCTTACCATGCAAACATTCATGGAGGAAGCATCATTGCAAAAATTACCCATAAAGAATCATCAGTATCCCCTCGAAGAAGATACAAAGAACTTCTTGCATATGATAAACAACTTGTAACTTATCAAAATCTTAAACAATTTGGTAAAAATGTTGTAAGGTGGAGGACAAGATTTAAAGCAAAGATAAATGATATAATGGAAGAAGGTAAAAAAATTTACGGGTTTGGGGCTCCCGCAAAAGGAAACACTCTTTTAACTTATTGTGGATTTGACAATCATGTTTTAGAATGCTTGTTCGAAGTGAACCCTATGAAATGTGGTCTATATACACCCTACACTCACATTCCGATTATAAAAGAGGATCACTCAATAGTTGAAGATGATAGTTATGGGCTACTTCTTAGCTGGAATTTTGCTGATGAAATTATTTCCAAGTGCGCTGACCTAGTTGATCGGGGTGTCGAATTTATCAATCCCTTTGAAGGAAAGAACCAGAAATGAATGAGTACAGCGAGATATTTGAAAAGTCTTTCAGAGAACAGATAAGTCTTGAATCTAGCCCCGATATGGTAATGGATCAATGGAGCGGGCCACAAAAAGAAGGGTGTCCTTGTCCGGATTGCATAGAAAAGAATTCTTTTAGAGATGATATTTATGTCGTCATTCAAGGACATACAGAACAGATAGGAGAGATATTTGGCAACTACAGAGGATATAAAAATATAGTATGGGCCCTAGATGATACAGAAAGCATGAGAGACTATGCCCTACTGGCAAAGACCAGAATAAACCCCGTGGTTGTAAAACGCCCCATTAATCCGGGCTTTGGAAATATAAATTTGCAGAGCGTATCAACTGTCGCTGGACTTAAGCATGCAAAAAAACTAGGAGCAAAACACTGCATCAAAATACGCTCAGATATGGTGTTTTCGCCGTTACATGAATTTATTAACAAGGCAGACTTCACTCGACTCGGTTTTCTTTCATACGTCACTAACCCCTCTACTCACTTTGAAAAACCTATGGAAACATTTTCAGAATATATAGAACAGTTTGTAGCTCATCATAGCATTGAAAACAAGGACAACATAACTAAAAATTATATGATGGATTTTTGTGCAATTGGACCAGTCGATCAATTAATTTCATTTTTTGATCATACTGAGTTTCCTAACACCCCCCCTGATGTAGACGGCGAGTATAATTATATTCCCACTCCCGCAGAGCTTAAATATCTATTAAATTATCTGCAAAAAGAAGGTCATGAGATAGACACTAGAAAAGAATCTCTAAAGAAAATATTTAATTTTTTTCTTCCTATTCTCGAAGAAAATGACATAGACTTGATAAGCATTAAAAACAACTATGGCAATTATGCTCATCTCAGAAAAAAGTTGAACTGGAATATGGAGGCCTAGAGGCGTACCTTGAAGATATTAATAACTGGAGCTGGCGGTTACATAGGCTCGATGCTAACTTGGTATCTTAAGTCTGTCATTAAAGATGCTCATATCTTTGCCTTTGACAATTTTTTCTATGATCAAGGCCCTTATGTCTATCGTGTACTTACAGACAAGTCTGAATTTTACCAAGAAAATGTTCTAAGCTTTAGTAATAATTTAAAACGCTGCATAAAAGAATCCGACATTATCATTCCTCTTGCAGCAATAGTAGGAGCCCCGGCCTGCGACAAGATCCCAGAATACTCAATGGCTATTAATTATGAATGGTATGAAACTCTCTTAAGAGAGGGTATCCAAGACAAGATAATTATTTACCCAAACACAAACTCGGGGTACGGGTCTACTGGAAAAGAAATTTGCACCGAAGAGACTCCTTCGAAGCCCCTTTCCCTTTACGGAGAAACCAAGCAGGATACAGAAGACTTCTTGTTGCGGAATCACCCCAACACCATTTGCTTTCGGTTAGCCACTGTTTTTGGATGGTCTTATCGTCCTCGACTAGACTTGCTTATAAATAATTTAACTTATGAAGCTAAGTTTGATGGCCATATTGATGTGTTTGACGGACATTTTAGAAGAAACTATATCCATGTGCAAGATATATGCCGAGCGTTTAAATTTGCTATACATACGTCAAATAAAATGGTAGGAGGCATCTACAACCTTGGAAATGACGATGCTAATATGACTAAAAAAGAATTAGTGAAGTTAATTTGTGATCTCTCGGGAGCATCCTTTTCAGAGGTTTCCAACAAAACAGATCCCGACAAAAGAGACTACGTAGTGAGTAGTCAAAAACTTTACGATACAGGTTACTATCCAGCCTTCGGTTTGAAAAAAGGAATTAAAGAAATTCTTGGATTCCTTGAGTTCCTGTCACCAGACGTATCGAATCGCATGACGCAGACCTCTCATATGTTTAATTACTAATGATTATCAGTAGAGCCCCTTTTAGAATCTCCCTCTTCGGAGGGTCTACGGATTATAGTTCCTTTTTTAGTGAGCATCAATCTCTTTGCATTGGAGCCACTATAGATAAATATGTCTATACTTCTATAAGATTTAGACCGAAAGTAGTAGATCACGAAAGCGTGATAGCCTACTCACAGCTAGAAAGAATTTCAGACCACTCCCTTGTAGAAAACCCCCTCATTCGAGAGTCTCTAAAAAAATTTAATATCAAAAAGGCCGTAGATCTCCACCTGTTCGCAGACATTCCAAGTAGAACTGGGCTTGGAGGCTCCTCAGCCTGTTGTGTCGGACTGTGTTATTCTATCCGCAAGCTACTAGGGCTCTCTACAGAAAAAAAAGAATTAGCCTTAGATGCAATTGACATTGAAAGAAACATTCTAAAGGAAGCTGGAGGAATTCAAGACCAAATCTGGGCTGCTTATGGAGGATTAAATTCCATAGAGATTGAAACAAACGGCTCTTTTAACGTCAAGCCACTGCCGGTAAGTAAAGAGTTTGTAAAGGAACTAGAGTCCTCCATGCTCCTCGTTTATACAAATACCCAGAGACATACAAGTAAGATAGCAGCAAGTCATGATAACCAAGACTCCGAAGAAGTGAGACTTTCCCTTAAGGCTATTGCCAAGGAAGCATACAGAGCGTTTTGTTCAGAGAACATTTCGTCTATTGGAAAGTTAATGATGGATAGCTGGAATCAAAAGAAAAGAATATCGAATTCCATTTGTACGCCGGAAATAGCAGAGATAGAAGATTTTTTACTGAAAAATAAAATTTATGGACTGAAGCTTCTCGGGAGCGGAGGGAGTGGTTTCATAGCAGTGCTTTGCAACAAAAAAAATAAAAAATCTCTCGTT
>Ga0208919_1001401_pt1 | contig 13979 bp, 11 predicted proteins | sample 4_EtaG_FD_184076 | JGI IMG/M metagenome (GOLD analysis project Ga0208919, IMG submission 184076) | Marine viral communities from the Subarctic Pacific Ocean - 4_ETSP_OMZ_AT15127 metaG (SPAdes) (version 3) | ecosystem: Environmental > Aquatic > Marine > Oceanic | place: Pacific Ocean | collected...
ATAACTCATTATCTATACCTCGGATAATTGTTTGGATATGGATTTTCTGATCCTGTCCTCGACTTTGGAATAATAGCTTTTGCACTAATTGAAATAGTTAGTCCAATTGGGTGAATTTCGTTAGGGTTCGGGGCAATAAAGCCCTCGTCAATATCGGGGCTATAGTTAATCTGTTCAATTAAACAAGTTACGCTTTTATCAGATATTGTGTTTTTTATCATATTAAGTCCAGTAACCTTGATGTACGAACCTGCTTCAACTTCGCCGTTTTGTCTTAGCTTAGGGTACATCATCTGCATTAGCATGTTAATGCTTTGCTCGTTATATCTTGCTTCCTCGATAGATGAGTTAAGAACTTTAAAACTAAATGATATACTTCTATCTGCACTTGCCTGTTGAATGAGTGGATCCATTCGGTCTGCGAAAATCTGCTCACTTATCTCAGCAGTGTGCGTGTCATTTAGTTCCTGAATTGTCGCAGGGAACGATACGCTATGTCCCGTTGCGACATGTGTGAAGGTTAAGATATACTGTCTGGCTGCTGCAAAGCCTCCAACCGAGTATGTATCTGAATACACGTCTCTATGTACAGGACGTTGAGCCATATTATCCGATTCCTCTTAATGGAGAACTCCCTGCTTCACCGAAGTGTTCATTTATTACTTCTCCGATTTTTCTGCGGTCAATTTCGACCGTTGTGTGGACCTCGGTCTTATTGTTTTTCATCTGATCAGCGAGTGCATTTATAGCGGCGACAACAGCTTCATTTGTTCCTCCGCCCATTGCTAATCTTGTAGCAGCCTGAACAGTGTCATTCGAATGTACAATATTCCCTCCGCCTTGCTCAATAATTTCTGGTCCGTTCTCACCTACCAGAATTCGACCTGGGGGTGTGGAACTTGTTCCGTTTGCGAAAGCACCGGCAAGCTTGCCAATACCGTATGCTCCGCCTGCCAGCAGTAAGCCTCCGGTTGCGAAACCAGCAGCGCCTAAACCAAGTCTGCCAATAGTGCCCGCCAATCCTGCCGCTCTTCCTGCTCCAGCTAAACCAAACAATGCTCCCGTCAGTCTACTGACGGCACCGACAGCGAGCCCTATCGAGGCAACACTGAATGTAATTTTTATAAGGTTACCGGCTTCTGCTATTACCTCATTTAAGCCTCTGAAAATAGTGGTCAAACCTTCGACAACCGGCTGTACAGCAATAGCCATCTGCTTTCCAAATATAGTCATTTGTTCCATCAAACCAATACCTGCTTGCAGTGCTTCATTAAAGTCTGTTTGTAGTTGTGTATTTTCTTCTGATGCGTCCTGTGAGTTCATAAGCATCGCTACTTGCTCAATACTTAGTCCAGCCGCATTTGCGATTGCTTGTTGCTGGAACACGTTAAGTTCTTCGAAGTCGCCTATTGACCCCTGAAGTTGTGTTCTTAATAAATTGATGAACGCATCTGGTCCTTGCAATTGCGCTTCGAGAAGCCCCATGGTATCAAAAAGCTGGGTTCCAAGAACTGCATTTAAGTTTCCTGCTGCGGAGGCTGCATCATCAAAGGTCATAAAGCCACCGGAGATACTGACTAACTCTCCAACAGCAATTCCTGTTTCTTGCGATGTTTTTGTAAGTTCTGCGAAAATATCAATTGCCCTATCGCCAAAAGCAACCAACTGAGGTAATGTGGCATTGAGATCGGATATTGCCTGTGGTACGCTAATGCCAAGCCCTTGAGCAAGAAGGCGTGTCTGTTCAATTGCGCCTTCCATTTGCCCTGTTGTCATTCCAAGAGCCCTTGTTCCTGTTTGGAGAATACCAGTAAATTCTGCGAATGACACTCCGAGGCGGCTGTACTGTGCCGATAAGACTGAGAGACGTGATTGCTCTTCTGCCTGCATTGCACCAAAGCCAGCAAGTCCATCCATCAAGTCTTGTCTGGCAGCCGCGTTCTCTTCGAATGATAATCCGAATTGACGATTTGTTCTCTCTGCTGCTTGAATTTGTTTGTTATAAACACCACCAGCACCTGTTGCCCGATTAAACGCGGCTGTTCCTGCGTCAATCTCTTTAGCCATAATACCTGTGGATTCAGCAAACTTTCTTGCAATTGACGTACCAACATTAAGAGAAGTAAACGTTTTATCGAGCGTTTCCGCAAGTTGTTCTGTTACTTTACTTAAGTCGCCCGTTTTGCTCACTAAGTTAGTAAAAGAGCCGATTAGTGTGTTCGATGCATCCTCAACACCCGTGAGTGTTTTAATACTATTTTGAAGGGCGGCATCAAAACTTTCGGTGGCTTTGGTGGCGGCTGCTTGTTCTTCTCTGGTGTTTTTGACTGATTTTGTTAGCTTCTCAAAAGCTTCTGTTTGCTGCTTGATGGAGGCAGTGTTACTAGTGAGCTTGTCTTCTACATCAACCAGTTCTGCCTGAAACGCACTAAGCTCCTCAACACTTAGACTCTTTCTAAGTTGCTCAAACAGTCTTTGAAGATCGCCTGCACTTAACGCCATTTATTTTCCCCCTATTTAAATGGCCACTTAATGCCAGTCTCTCGCTCAAAATTCTTGACTGCCCTATCTAATTGAGCCTTAGTCTTTAAGGTCTCTGGCTTGTCTAATCCGTATCGCTTCATTGACTTGAGGTATCGTGCCTCGTTGCCCAAAGCCTTTTTGAATGAATCTACTTGTTGTCGAGTTCCAGCAATTCTTACAGGAATAGTGTTGCCTCCAAACATTCCGGTTAGGATTGTCTGAATTGCTCCACCCATCATAGCGAGAAAACTTTCGTTCAGCAGATCTGCTTCGCTGGGGTTTAAGTTAATCTTAATAGGAACCAAATCGTTTGGTTTATTCATTATACGGACCTCCAAGTATATTTATCTCTTATAAATAGTTTTGTATAAAAAGAAACGGGCAATAAATGCCCGTTTTTATTATCTTGTTTTCTTTCTGGCTTTTTCGATTGCCTGTTTCTCATCTTCGAAGTGTTTCGTCAAGCGCCTAACAAACCAGTTTCTTAACTGTACTGGCAAGTTATAAGCCTCGATAAAACTCCAGCCACCATGCAATTTTAAATAAAAGAACTGCTCATAAACATTCTCCATGTATTCATTGCTTAGGCCAAAAAAACTCCGAAGTAAACGGCACCTCCATTTCAGTTACCGCACCGCAAGACGAACACTCAATACTTTGTGTCATATCCAAGTTAGGAGTAACAACCTGAACGCAAGCACGAAGATGACGAGCATCCTGTGCAGGCATGTTGTCAATAAAGTTATGAATCTCGGAAGGGGTATTTACTCCGTTAACCTCTACAACAAGTCGCTTAAGAAGGTTTGTTGCTCCAGCATCAGGTAGGTTTAGTTTTGCCAACTGTGCCGATGCTTTAGAAAGATAAATTTCGTCTTCTCCAGTTAGAAGCCTAAACTCTACAGAAAACTTAGTTCTTGGAAGTTCAGCGATAAATGTACCTCGGTCTGTTTTGTTTACACCGCTCGCGCTGTCTTCGTCAGGCTGGACACCGTGATTAACGGAGAGTGCAGAAAGATCAAAGTCATGAGCGACATTGGTACTACAAGAAGGGCACTTAATAGTTACATTGTAGTTCTCGCCATAGCCCGATACTCGTGCCGCAACAAGAAGTGCATTTTTATCACCGATCAAAAGATTGTTTGGATGAACACCATTATCAACAATAAGGTTTTCCAACAGGCGCTCGATAGCGAGTCCATTCTTGAGTAAAGAGCGAGAAGTCAAAATATCCTCATCTCTTGCTGTCATATACCGCATCTCAATCACTTCTTTGTTATGTAGTGGATGTTCTGGGGAATAAAACTGTCCGCGCGAAGGAAGTTCAACAAACTCGGTTGGAGTTACATATGAAAGCGTTGCTGGCTGTGCCGGTGCTGCTTCCATAGCGGGAGTTGGAGCAGACGCAGCAGCCGTGGTACGCTGCTTGTTTCTAGACATTTACACCTCTTTAAAATAGTCTATACACAGTATAACGTATCTGTGTCGTATTTTAAATAGTTTCTACAAAAATATTTATCAGGTGCCGCGAGCCTGTACATCGCCTTGCTGGTACTCTGCCCAGTCATAACGTACAGTCATGGTGATGTCAATCATATCCTCGGAATCGTATGAGTGTGAACCAAAGTTAACCTCAGTGAGGAAAGCGTTTAACAACTGCCAGTTGCCCTTAACAACAGTGTCTGGTGAACCTGGGTTAGTTCCCATCTCTTTAATAACTAAGTTACCAAGAGCAGATGTAGCTGATTCTTTTGTAATAGTAGTTCCGGTTGCGGTTGCGTTACTTGTTGGCTTTGCAATACCGATACTGGAAAGATACTCATAAAGAACCTCGGCACCATTTGGATTAACAGGGTCAACAAGAGTCAAGGAAATAGTATTCCAAGTAATACGACCTGGGTAGTAAAAGGTGTGGTTAAAGAACTGGTGAGGATTATCAGTAATAGTATAAGAAGGACGATCAATAGAGCGTGCGAGGAATTGCAAGTTCTGTCCTCCAATTGTAAGTTCAATTAAGAATCTAAATTGTCTTTTGGGTTCGAATTCTGGGTTTAGCCAAAAGTTTGATTTTGCCATTATTTATAAGTCTCCTGTTTGTACTATATAGTATCTTATCATTAATCCTCGAACCCTGCGCCTGTATTTGTGATAACAAAGTCAAGAGCGATGAATTCAATTGATCGGGCTGGTTTAAGGAAGATCTTGGCGTACATGATATTCCTATCAATCAACTCTGGGGTTGTTGTGGTCTCGTCGAGTACAACTCTGTAGTCAGTCAATCCAAGTCTGGACTGGACGCTTCGTAGGAAGGGGTCAACCTGGGACAAGAAGCGGTTCCAAGTTGCTGGAACGTTCTGGTCGAATAGAATTGTTGCTGAGATTCTTGAGATCTCCTTCTTTAGGAAGATCATAAGGCGGCGAACATTAATTCTATCAAGTGCAGATGGGGTAACCTGTAGGGTCTTTTGACCAAAGATTACGATCCCCTCGGATGGGAAAGTCGCAATTGGGTTAATGTTTGCTTCGTAAAGATCGTCACGATTCTTGGAAGTTAGGCGCTCGCGTGTCTGAATGACTGGAACTCCTGCTGATCCTTCGGTAAGTCCACCACGGGTGAATCCTGCGGGAGCGAACCATAGTTCTGAAGTTTTCTGTGCGCTGGAGAAAGTTCCAAGAGCAACAATTGAAGGTGGAACGAATAGTAGGCTATCACTAATGGTGTCACGGATTTGGACCCATGGGTAGTAAGCGCAACCATAACTTGAGTTGATTCTACGATTCTGTAGGTTGCTGATTGCGGTTGAGACAGAGCCGAGATTATTCTGAACGGATTGGGTATTCTCAGCCGAACTTCTATAGCCAGTATCAAGATCGATAACTGCAAGTGCGTCACCTCTGTTCTCGCAAACTTCAATCATATGGTCTGTGAGTGATTCTTTGTAGATACCGGGCATAGCCATTAAGTTAAATTCTACTTCTTCTGGGTTTCCTACTGTATCAATTGCGCGTCGAGCACTGTAGTAAGTGGAACTTGCTGCATCGGAAGAACCCATTCGAGTATTGTTGAAAGGATCTTTCTCGGTGATATCGAGACCATCGAAGCCGCCGTTCATTGGAACAGTGAAGCGATTGTAGCCAAGATCGAGAACTTGCTCGTAAGTTCCACTAACTGCGGTGAAAGAGTTACCTGCTGCACGAGAACCAGAAACATATACTGCAACCTGTCCTGCTGCTCCACCGGATGATGAACTTAGATCATCGAGAGTGAATACGTAAGAGAACTCAGTTGAAGTTGTTGTAGTAAATGAGTCAAGTTCTGCTGGCAGAACTCTTACAAGATCAATATAACTGTCTTCAAAGCGGTTATTGTTCGCTTGAGTAGTGTCGATACCGAAGTATGCATCAAGTGGATCTGGAATGTCTCCATCGGAAGCACTAACTCGTAGCGGGATACTTGGATAAACTAGTGAACCAGTAAATGCTTGTCCTGTTGCATTGTCAACATCCATGAATGCTACACCTGCATCATGGGCATTTGGAATACCTGCGGCACCGTTGACCCAACGATCTGATGGCTCAGCACCACCTGAGAGGAAACTCCACGCCTTATAGCGGACTGGACCAAATGAACCGAATGGAAGTAGTCTTGCGTCGGTTGCACCGGCATCAACATCTTCGTTGACCTCAACACGGATAAGTGAAGAAGCGTTTGTATAGTTTCCGTAAACACGGTAACGGCGCTCGGTGTCGTCCCACTCGATGAACTGATCACCGATAACTCGTGCAATGTACTGTGATGAGTTGGGGTTAAGAGTTACTGAACTGTAGCGTTCGATAACTACTGGAGCGTTGTCGCTATCGCGTGCATCGCGGACTTCAACACTGAAGGAGCCGTATGGGTCTGCGTCAGTGGTGGAGGCTTTGACATCAACAATAGAAACTTTAACTTTCTTTTGCTCGTCCTCGCCTGCATCAAGTGTGTGGAACTTGAATAGCTTAGTCATACTCTCTGGGTTGAAGCCGGAGAAAGAAGACTGAAGGTCTTGAGAAATAATCCAAGGAGTCTGTGCTGCTTGGAATCCAAAACGGAAGTCGGCGGCGCTAGTTTTGGTGGCTGAACCATTATCGAGCCCCAAGATAACACCAAAAGAATCTCCCGAAGCAACAGATGCAACCTCTTTCTCAAATGTAGGTCCAAGCCAATAAGTTTCTTGCTGTGCTGTTCTTGTGATAGCATCATTAATAAGTGTTGGGTTTGTGTTGAATACCTTACGAATATACTTTGAGCTTGAGCGAGTAAAGTTAAATGAAGTCTCGTGCTCAGTATTGCCGCTCTCATCTTTAATAACGACTTTGTACTCATTTGTTCCTGCACCCGCAATTACACCAACTTTTGCTGCATCTTGCATAAGAACTGCTGAAGCTTCTGCTTGGGTGGAAGTTCCTCGAATTGTACCAGAAAGTTCGATTGTTCCCTTGTCGAGATACCAAACTGCTGCGAGTGTACCAGTGAGCGCTGTTGTGGCTGAACCTGATGGGAAGACGAAAAGTCCATAAGCACCACCGTTTGTGGCGGCAGAAGTAGTGTTAGAACCAGAGGTTTCCCAACCTGCACGACCAGCAGATGTGCTGGAAAGCCCAGCCTTTTGAGCACCGAGGAGACGAACGACTGTTAGTGCATTGCTGTTACGCAAGTATGCTTGTGCAGCATATGCGGCATAGGTAGGGGCGGTGTAATTACCGTCACGCCAGACATCGCCACCTTGACCGCCTGGAATTGGGTTACCGAAAACATTAACAAATTCTGAAAAAGAATTAACCTGAACGGGGCGCATTGCTGGTCCTCGCTCTGTTCTACCAATAACTACTGGACCAATTTCGCCTGGAACAGCAGGTAGTTGTGAGTTGTCGATTTCATTGATGAAAATGCCTGGTGAAATAAACTTGAAAGATTTAACTGACATTACAAAGTGTCTCCTTGTCGCGCTAATATCTCTTAGGAATAAAAATATTCTTATTATCGTTAATAAATAGTTAATAAATTGACGAAAGTCCTAAATATAACCTTATGAACGATAAAAAGGAACGTTGCCGCTAACGTGCAGGTTTTCAGGGATATCACCAAAGATTACGTGTTCTCTTGGGATCTTTACTTCAACTGCATTTTCTCTTCGAACAATCTTAGGTTGCTCTTGGTTTTTGTCGGCTCCAATGATGTATCCGATAACTCTAAAGTTGATCTGTGTTTCATATCCTCGGGCATCATCGAGCAACGATGCTGCGTTGTTATTTAGTGCATAATCTGACTCAATAAAAACTTCAAAACGATGGTTGTCTTTCTCTGCAATAAAATAATTTACAGCACCTGTTTTGGTCATGAAAGGTGTGATAATTTCATTGATTTGTTGTTGGTATTCAGTCATTACAGTTAGGGTATAAGTGACCTCCAAATAAACTGGGATAGGAACTGTGATTGTCTCGTAAACAACTTTCTCGTTTTTCTTTGGAAAGTTATTTTGTCCGTTACCGACAGTGTTCAAAATTAAACGCTTGGAGTCAGCATTCGCAAAATTGGCTGTCTTGTCTTGTTTAATTGTTCTCGCAACAGTCATTGAGCCACCTTTGGTATCACCAACGTTTTGTGCTGCTGCATAATAAGCACCACGCTTTGCAAGATCTTTTGTAATGCCTTTACGCTCAAGAGACATGATGGGGTAAATTAAGAAGCCGTTAACGTCTCGGAGTTCTCTATTGTGCTTGATCTGAAAAGCACGTTCGGCTCCTGCCCAGATAAAAGGCACCTTCTTAAAGCCTTTGTTTGTGCTGCAGAAGATATCAAGTTCCTCGTCAATATATTCGAAGAGGGCACGATCAATAGTCTCAATAGTTGAGGGCTGGATCTCTAACTCTTTGAGTGGTGCAAGTTCTTGTTCTCTTGGGTTATCAGGTGGCATCGAATAGTCCCTCTCGTGAATAGTAGCCTGTTGCTACGATCTCAAATGTATGCTCAATTTGCCCGAACAATTGTCTTGCCCATTGTGTGCTTACAATTTCATAAAAATAATCGCCATACAAAACAAAGTCGCCTTCGCGAACATAAAGATCCTGGTCCTCAATCAATCTTCTTTTGTGAAAATAAATTGTAATTGTGTTTTCTTTATCCAAACCGGCAGGGGTATCGGCTTTTGTGTCTCGGCTCTGATAGTCAACGAGAGCATATACGCGAACTGGGGGTAGGAATGATTTCTCTACTGCCTCGCCATAAAGGTTGTTATACTGGGTGATTGAGTCGTCGATAGGATAGTAAACAATCTGCTGCCCAATGACTCGCTCAATAAGTTCGTCGTTAACCTGCTTTACAAGGTTTCGCTCTTTCTCACCCAAGAATAGCGGGGGTGGCGGCTGAGCGGGTTGTTTCCATTTATCGTCGTCTGACATTTAATAGCCCCCTACCCAACAAACACACCCGCTGGGATGTTCTTGTTTAGGTTATTAATGTTATCACTAATATCTGAATCCTTAGCAGCAAGTGCCTGATAAGTTAACTGATCTAGTGTATCTTTCAATTCATCGCGAAGACTTGACTGTTCTTCTCTGCCCTCGGAAATAAGCGCTGGACCGTTAAGGGTCACTGACTCACCTGGAATTGGAACGGTTGCATATTTTGAGCGAACCTGTCCGAGTGTCTCCTTGCAGAGCGAAAGAGCAAAACGACGAATCCATTGCTTTCCAATTGAGTTGATGTTATCATATGGAATATTAGCAAATGGAAGAGTATTCATGTTGTTGATGCCGTCAACACCCGAAGCAGAGCCAGTTGTCTCTACCCAGGCATCTTCAACAATCCTAAAATCAAAATGATAGTTTCCAGGTGTTATGCCGCCTGGACTTACAGCATTTGGAAAGATTCTTAATTTATTGTTGTCCAACTCAAAAGAGTAGTGCGAGTTTCTTGTGTAAATCGCATCCTCGAACTCCATTGCTTGTGCCTTATTCTGCCAAACTGGAACCAACTGAAAGGTTGAGTCATCGGAGTATTGTCCGTAGTTAGCCAAGTTACCTACAGTGTTTAGCCCCCCGTAGTAACCGTAAAATCTCCACATTGCCTGTGGTGTCTTGTAATAAACTTTGTCAATGATAAGTCTCTTGCCCTCAACTAAGCCAGCGTAAGGGACTGGATCTCCTGTTGCCGCATCTTCGTTATCTGCAGAAGAATTTGCAATGATCGCATTTAAGTCGTAGTCTTGCTTACCTTCTGTCGCTGCAAAAGAGGCTGAGTAAATTGTTGTAGTTCCACCTAAGCCTGCTTGGGTTGAGATACCGTCTGTATAGCGCTGGTTAAAAGCAAAAGTAATCTTTGGATATTTTAGTGATACGTGTCCTCCGTCTAGACTTGATGAAAGAGTGCCTGCTTTAAGCTCTCCATCATGATCAAAAGTGCCAGTTGTCATTCCAAGGACATCTGAAAGAATATTCTTGGATTGATGCATATTGATGATATATGAATATTCTAAAACTGCCTCTTCATAAGCAGCGTATACGCTACCAGTGGTTAATTCAATATCAAGAATATCGCCACCAAGTTTTTGATATGTATATGCTACTTGATCTGCTGCTCCTGATAGGAAATCTATTGTACTGTCATAAACTCCAATCGGGGTGCTCGCTGCTACTAAGGTAGTATCGCCAGTGGAAGGTAGTACGATTGCACTAACTTGACTAACGGGAGTAAGGGTGGGTATCGCCATTAATTATAAGTCTCCTCTCATTAAATAGTTGACGGCATAAAGAAAACCCCCGCCAATTGCTTGACGAGGGAATTCTTTTATACTACCGTTTGTTTAGTCGTATCAAACGAGGTCAACAACGATGACGAGTCCGTACATGTCGGGACGTACCATCTTCTTACCGTAGCGAGTCATAACGCCCTTGCGGGGTACGAAGTCTTCGGTTCCGAAGATAGTAGGTGTGACCTGTAGTGGCACGTATGGTGCGTATACGTAGCCGCTCTCAAGGAAGGATCCACCCTTACGACCAACGAGAATTACGTTGCGAGGGAAGTATGGATCGACGTAAACGTCCCACTTCTTGGAGAGAGCGCCAACCTTAACAGCGCCAACGGTGCCCTGCTCGGCATCAGCGGTGATGTTAGCACGGAAGCCAGCGGTGAACTCAAGGACGTTAGCAACTTCTGGTCCACAGACAAGGAAGTTAGCGCCGCCGCGTAGAGTCTTACGGTGGATCTGTGCAGATACATCATTGATGGTCTCGACGAGAGTCTCGTACCACTCGGATACTGTACCGGTGAAGTCAGGTGTTGCAGTAGAAGCACCAATTTCCTGACCATTGAGACGGTTGACGAATCGACCGGCTGCACGGGACCAGTAATAGCGACCTGCGGTTGCACCCTTAACGAGGTCTTCGAGGATCTCACGATCAATCTCAAGAGCAATCTGCTCGGAGAGAATTGAAGTAAGCTCAACCTCTGCGTCAAGGTTGTGGTATGCGTTGAGGTCTTGACCTAACTCAGGAGTCCACTTAGCCTTGAGCTTCTTGGTGATAGCAGTGATGCTTACAGAGTCAACCTTGATGTCGATCTCAGGGATTGCGGTCTGAGCCTCAAGTCCCCACTGAGGATCACCGACAACTGAGCCGAGTCCCTGTCCTGCTACGAAGTCATCATCCATTGCCCAAACAAGTGACTCTGCTGCGCCACAGAAAGAGCTTGACAACGCAATAGGTGTTACAGTACCCTCAAGTGAAGCGAATACCAATAGAACATTGTTCTTGGCATCACCTGGCTGATACAGACCGCCATTAGAACCAGAGAACTGGCTAAGACGGCGAACCTGCTGTGCATTAGCAAGACCCTGAGAAGATGAAATTGTGATCAAGTTGTCAAGGTTAAGCTGTGAAAGGTCAGATACAGCAACAGAAGCTACAACTGCTGTGGTTGTTCCAGAAGTAAAGTCTGGATCATAGCGAAGAAGCTTGTCGCCAACCGCTGACCAGAGTGCGTCACCAGTGCCACCAAAAGTACCGGAAGTAATAGCGGTAACGGAAACGTCGCCGGAACCGGTTGGGGAAGAATAGCCATTGTTCAACGCATAGAAAGAATTCTCTGAGTTGAGACCTTCGAGGCTAACACCACCAGTGATTTCGGCTGCAACCTTGCCACCACCATAGAGTGAATCGCCGGAAAGCATTCCAAGACGGCTACCAGTCTCGTTGGAAACGGTGAAGTCGAGGAAGAAAATGAGACCTGAAGGTAGGCTCATTGGTTGAACGGAAACGAGGTCGTTTGCGATCAAGCCGCCGAATACACGACGGACAATTGGGAATGCGACAGCAGCGAAGCCTTCGACATCGCCTCCTGCCATTGAGGAACTCTCACGGAGTAGTTCCTTAGCCTGGTTCTCCAAAAGGCGAGCCATGCTGTTACGAGTACGGTCATTCTCTAGACCCTCAAGAAGTCCTGTCTTCTCCCATTTACCGAGAAGAGCAGTACCCTCTTGTGAAAGGTCACGATTGACAATACCCTCTGTTAGTTTATCTAATACGGACATTATTTATTTTCTCCTTTTATGCCTGCTAGTGCTCTCATCCTATCAAAGTGAGGAGTTTGAGCGGTTGATTCCCTACGACGAGGGAGTGTTGGCGATGTTTTTTCAACTGCTTCGCGGAGTGATTGTGGAGTAGAGGATTTTGTCTTCTCTCCCACTGCGCTTTGAAGGGTGTTATAAATTACCTTCGCCTCTTCAACAGAACCGGCATTTGAAATAGACTCGACAATTCTTGTTTTTTGTCGCTCATTCAAGGAGGTGCTATTTAACACCCGATTCGTGTATAGTAAACGAGCGTTTGAAAGATTGACTTCTTCCAATCGCTCCTTAAGATGTAAAACTGTTTTTTCTATATTGGACTGTTCTTCCTTAAGAGTCGCAACTTGCTCCATGTACATGTCGGCTTCTTCGCGAGCCTTCTGTAGGGCTTCACGCTCTTCAGCAAGATCGTCATCCTTAAGTGCAGCAAGGGTGACTTCTTGTCCTTGTAAATTTCTGTCTGTTGGGGTAGTGCGCCCACCGAGACCTTGGTCTGGAATTCCTACGTCTACCTTTAGTTCTTCGGCAATTGCATCAAGAACCTCTTCGTCGAGTTCGATGTCTTCATCAAGTTCGACCTCTTCTTCGAGTTCTTCAGCACCTTCGGCTTCAATAGCCTCCTCGATCTCCTCTTCAAGGGTGTCAGCGAGGTCTTCGTGAGTTTCCTCAACGACTTCTTCTTCCTCGCTCAGAGCACGCTCTAAGGCTTCGAGGTCTAAACGAACCATAACGGGCTCGTCGCCTTCTTCAACAGCATAAGGAACCTCGTCCATTACTGGACTTTCTTCTTCCTCTAAAGCCTCTTCTTCTTGTTCGAGAAGAGAGTTGACGGCTGCCTTAACTTCAGAGGAGTATTTTTCAATAATTGCTGCTTCAGCATTCTTAATTGCTGCTTCTTTTAACGCTTCTGCATCAACAATTGCTTGTTCTAACAAAGTAGACATAGATAGACACTCCATAAAATATATTTAGTCAAATATAAATAGTATATTATTTTACGAAATGCCTGTTAATATTGCTTATAGTATTGTTAAAAGCTTTATACAGTATTAGCCGACTCATTACCGCGCCCAACTTGATCACGCACAACGCTTGGAATAGCAGGCATAAATGAGTCACAGGCACTATTAATATCCGCAGATGCGGTTTTTGGTGCGGGGATTGAATTAAAGGTTGAGAGGCTTCCGGTGCTTATGTAAAAGGCTAGATTATCGCCAGTAATTACAGCGTTAAAATTATCTGTTTCAACTCCATGGAATGTTTGATTTCCATGGGATTCAACTGTTTCAATTGATCCCCAGTTTTCTCCACCGTCAGAACTTGTCAAAATATGTGCTCGCGCACCAACTGCGATAAACCTGTCTCTTCTTGCATCATAAGTCACGTCAAGAAGAATTTGTGGAGACTCACTCGGTCTAGCAACAGCAGTTGCTTTGGTCCAGTTTACACCGAGATCAGTGCTGTAATATATACCATAGTCGCTGCCGTCTTTTTCGCCAACAGCAACAAAACGTCCATTTGAGGACTCGCCATCTCTTTGTGCCCACGCCCATGCATTTACTGTAATTCCGATATTAGTATTTACCTGCTTCCAGTCAGCCGCATTGGCAACCGAACTTGATAGACTTCCTGTGTTTAGAAAAAACCTTGGTGACTGGATTGCCGCCCATTTTCTACCTACAAGGTTGGAAACCAGACAAGGTTCGCTCTGACCAGATTGTAAATTACCAACTCGCTCCCAGTTCATTTGGTTATTTGTGTGCTGTGGGTCATTATATGAAATGCAGAGGCTATCATTATTTACGTTTTCTTTTCCTAAAACCCAAACTTTATCGAATGCGCCAAAAGCGACTTTTG
>Ga0208919_1001402_pt1 | contig 13975 bp, 6 predicted proteins | sample 4_EtaG_FD_184076 | JGI IMG/M metagenome (GOLD analysis project Ga0208919, IMG submission 184076) | Marine viral communities from the Subarctic Pacific Ocean - 4_ETSP_OMZ_AT15127 metaG (SPAdes) (version 3) | ecosystem: Environmental > Aquatic > Marine > Oceanic | place: Pacific Ocean | collected...
AGAAAGAAGTATTAGACGATAGTTGGGAAAGACCGTATTACGGGCTGTTTATGGAGATGGGCTTAGGTAAATCTAAAGTAGCAATAGATACTGTTGGTAAACTTAAATTAAAAAATGAAATTGATTCGGTAATGATTGTAGCTCCTAAAGGTGTATATGATAACTGGGTCAAACAGGAGATACCGAATCACTTACCTGATGAGTTTGAAAGGTTCGTGGTTCGTTGGCAACCTAGCAGTACCAAGGCTTTTCAAGATAGTATGCAAAAGCTTGTGTTTGAAACTATGGCGGGCATAAAGTTTTTTGTCATCAATGTCGAGGCCTTTAGCTCAGATCGTGGCAAAAAAGCGGCGTACTATTTTTTAAAGAAGAACCCAGACAACATGATGATCGTAGATGAAAGCACAACTATAAAGAACCGTAAGGCCTCGCGTACCAAGAATATAATGCAGTTAGGTAAATATGCTAAGTATAAACGTATATTGACGGGATCGCCTGTGACAAAAAGTCCTATGGATTTGTACTCTCAGTGTGCCTTCTTAGATACCATGTCCTTGGATCAGGCCAGTTACTTCGCCTTTCAAAACAGATATGCCGTAGTACAAAAGAGGTTTATGGGCGCACGGAGCTTCAATGAGATTACAGGCTACAGACGCTTGGACGAGCTCAATGAAAAACTTAATAGGTTTAGTGTAAGGACACTCAAGGAGGACTGTTTGGATTTACCTGAAAAGATATACATAAAACGAAATGTACCGTTGACCGCGGAACAAACTAAGCTGTACGCGCAGATGAAGAAGTATGCCTTGGCTCAGTTAGAAGGAGGCCAGTTGGCAACTACAGCTAGTGTGCTTACACAGATTATGAGACTGCAACAGATATGCTGTGGATATCTTATGAGTGACGAAGGCGAATTGAAAGTATTGGATAATAATAGATTAACGGAGCTGTTGGCCGCGATTGAGGAATGCTCAGGTAAAATTATTATTTGGTGTAACTACACACATGATATAAAAGAAATAGAAAAAGCGCTGTGTTCCAAGTACGGCGGCGATTCGGTGGCAACCTACTACGGCGAAACCAAGCAAGAGGATCGTCAGCTGACTGTGGATAAGTTCCAAGATATCAACAGCCCATTACGTTTTTTTGTGGGTCAACCCAAGACAGGTGGTTATGGTATTACCCTTACAGCCGCTAACACTATGATCTATTATAGTAACAGTTATGATCTTGAAATAAGGCTACAGTCTGAGGATCGTGCTCATAGAATAGGTCAGAAGAAGGCTGTGACATACATAGACTTGATTGTAGAAGACACGATTGATGAAAAGATCGTCAAGTCTTTGCGCGAGAAGATAAACCTAGCGGGTCAGGTATTGGGCGAAGAACAAAAGAGATGGCTACTTAATTAGACCTTGTCTGTATTTGTTTACTCTGTCGTATGTCAATAGTTCTTTACGAGCTCGCTGTGCATAAGAACAATGAATCCAACCTGTGTTGCCTCCTGTGTAGCACTCCAAGATGAGCTGGTCGAAGACTAGATTGTCTCGTATCCATTGAGCTAATAAGTAATTATCTACGTTAGCTACCTCAAAATCAGCCGCGCTTCCTGTGCAATGTTGTGAGTTCTTGGAGCTGCCAATCGCTATTGAAAGCTCTGGACAGCGGTACCCACTTGATACAATAAAGCTACCAAACTCATTACGGATTGGCTGCAGAATGTTTTCTGCGAGCATTTTTAAATTTTCTATGGCTTCAGAGTTGGGTACATTTTTTATACCCTTACGCTCTGCTGTCTGGCTTTTTGTTAACTCAGCCAGAGTAAAGTTTTGACTTAGTTGCATTTATCTATTCCTTAATGAATTTATACCTGAAACATTTAATGTATATTGATCTGGGTTTTGACTAAAAATAGACGCAGCTGTTTTCATTGGAGCTGGTTGTAGTTTTTGATTTGCAAGTCTAAGTAATGGATTATACTCATTACCATCATTAAAAATTTCTTCTTCTTTTATTTTTTTAGGATTATAGCCTGTGTAAATTTCTTTGTTTGGATTTAAATATCCTCCAACAAGTTCTAAAATACCTGAACCTGGAACCATGGCTTTTAAGGCCGTTCCTATTGGATCCATTTGCACTTGTTCCATAAAATTTGGAGAACGATTGCTATATATACCTGTTATTCGACCTGATTTATCTTTTTGTAACCTATTAGCTAAACCCATACTTAACATTTTTTTAATATAATCTGTTTTTCTACCCTTTTGGATTCCCGCAGGATTATACAATGCTTTTTGAACGTCTGTGCTGTAATCGGATCCAGTGTCGTAAGGATCTAAGCCACCTTGAATTTGTTGTTGAGCCGCGAGATCTGTTTCAAGACCATACTCCATTGAGCCCTCGTTAGGCGGTCCGCCATTACGCATGTATTGTACTTCTCCACCGTCAGCAAAGTTAATAAGTTCTTGAGGAAAGTTTCTTACTATAACATTACCAGCTTCAATATCTTCAGATTGTCTCATAGTTACAGGTCTGTTTGTCTGTAAATAGTTTGAATAATTACGCAACGCTTTGGCTCTGTCCATCCCAAATTGTTTCATTTCAACCTCTAACCGATTTGCTTCCGCTAGAGCTTCTTGCCTATATTGGTCCGCAGCATCCGTGCTACCCGCATCCATATAACCTGTTCCCAAATATTTTAAAGGATTGGCAAACTGATCCATAGCAATCTTTTTTTGTTTGTCCAATTCAATTAAATATTTTAAAGACGCTTCCTCTAATTCTTTTTGAGTTAAAGCTCGTAAAGTATCTACTTCAGGAGCTTCTCTTAAATTAGGAACTTCACCGCCATATTCCATCGTAACAGGTTGTTGAGCTATCATCCCTGAAATAATATCATTAGGAAACAACGAAGCGTATTTTGTTCTATCAGTTGGCGCGGAGGCGGCGGAGGAGCCACCACCTCCTGCGGTAGCGGTGTTCAATCCGCTCAAAAATGGCTGACTTGAGGCTACTTGGGTGGTGGGAATACCCTCTTGTATACTCGGCTCAACCGAACTCTGTCTTTCTTGTCTTTCTAAAAATTCTATTGTTTCATCTTCAAGGGTCATATCTTCTTCCCCAGCTTCTCTTATAACACTAGGAGTAATTTTGACAGCCTTATCAATACCCACTGTATTAACACCATTTGTTAATATGGATATTATATTTTTTTGTATTTGTATTTTTTCTCTATCGTTTTTTGGTTTTTTTAAAAAGTTTAAAAATAACTGTTTGTTTGTAAATAACTCAGTTGTTAAGTTTAATTTTTCACTAGCAGGTAATTTTATAAGAAAATTTCTTAAAAAGTTTGCACCTTTCCCTGCCATCGTAATAGATCCAGGGCCAGGTTGACCTCCTGTTAAAGTTTTTCCAATATTAGTACCTAAAGCAGAACCACCTATTGTTACAAAAAATTCAAATAAAGGCCCAACTTCTCCTAAAAGTTCTTCATTAAACCGACCATTCTTTATTAAATTACCCGCACTCTCGGCTATCTCTAATTTTATTAATTGTTTAGATATATAATCAATTTGTCTTACTTGGTCGGTATTGAAAATACCTTGAGATTTTAATAAACTCATCATAGTAACCGAAGGATTATCAGGCATAGGCTCGTAAAAAGATTTGTAAAAAGCCTTAGCATTTACAAAACCACCTGTGCCTCCTGAATTTATAAAAGCTCTGTTTATCATGGCCTCAGCCATTGCTTGCTTTGCTTCTTTAGAATACTGACCTTTATTAAAAGATCTAAAAAGTTTTAACATGCCTCTAGTTGGTTGATCACTTTTGAGGGCTGCTTCAATAGCTGTAATAGGATGTTGACCATTTATCATCTTGGATAAATATTCAGTATTCTTTAAACTTTTAGAAACTTTAGCGTTTCGAGCATCCCAAACAGAAAACAATCTTTGCACGTTAGACACGGTAGCAAAATCTTTATCTAAATTTGGAAATATACTTAATAACTCTTTATTCTTCTCTCGCCAAGCATCTAATTTTTTTTGATCTATTTGAGGAACAGTAGTTTCTTTAAACTCGCCTATGACGGGTATTTTTGTATCTGATATAAGTTCTTTACGAGCAGCTCTTATAAACTCATCCATGTTTTGTCTAATCGACATCCCATTCTTTTGAGCACCCTTAAAACCTTTTTCAACAGCAAAATCGGATAAATTTAAAATTTGATTAGCACGTTCTTCAATAACACTAGGCTTGCCTGTCATTACTTCACTTAAAAGATACTCAGGGCTTATATATTTTTGTCCTGATTGTTTTTTTAATTTAGTTTTACCAACTATTGTTCTAGTGATTACATTATTAGAAGCCACAGAAAAATCTAAAGCAGCTCTATATTGTTTGGAGGCGTTTGGCGCGTAAGTTTCTAAATCTTCTAAAACACCACTGGCAAATTCTGAAGCTACTCTTGCAGCATCTTTGTCAGGATTAGGACCTGAACCAAATTCTCTAGCTAATTTATTGGCTGCTCGTCTTATATCAACTAATTGTGCTACAGAAATACCTTTAAAAGGTTGTTGTACTACTCCTGAGTATCCTCTTTCTGTTAAAAAACCCGCTTCAACAGGAAGAAATCTTAATTGCGTATCTTTGTTATCTATAGTAAAGCCACTGTCTTCTTCATTTTTTAATATTTTAAGAGCAGCATTTTCATGGTACTCAATAGCATTCTCAAGTGTTTCTCTTTGTTTATTTGATAACTTTACAGAAGGATCTTCTAAGAGGTTTTCTAAAATATCTATTTTAAAAATATTACTATCGGTGTTTATATAGTTTTGTTTATAATTTCTAGTAAATCTAAAATCTATTCCTGCTGTTGCAGGATCATTGTCAGGAAGAATTTTTAAAATTTGAAATGCAGTAGGAGCTTTTATATCTTTTATGTTGTTATTACTTTGTTTAAGTATATTGGCTAAAGAAGAACCTTCAGGAATTAATGATTGATATTTTTTAACAAACTTAAATAATTCAGACAATTTTTCATTTTGAGTTTCGTTTGTAGATTCATTAGGTTTTTTATTAGATTCCCATGATTTCATAAAAGATGGTTTATTTTCTGCATCTAATTCGGAAATTACAATTTTGTTATTAATGCCTTTCCATAATCTTTGTTCTTCGTTTCTAATTAAATTTAATTGTGTTTCGAGAAGCGTAGATATTTTTTTGTTAATATCTTTTATAGTTTTTTCTGTAAATTTTCCATTTGGTAACCGTTTTTTACCAGCATTTAACAAAGCTAAACTAGAGCCCAATTTATTTATAGCACTTTTAACTCTTGTTCCAACGGCGTATTCGACTGCAGACCGTCTAAATTTAGCTGCATCATTAAGAACTCCAAAGGCTTCTTTAGGCTCATCATCTATTCTACCCATCAATTTTAAAAAATTACTAAGCCCTGTTTTCATTTTTTGAGAGCTGTCTTGAGCATATCTATCTAAATCTTTGTTAGTTTTTCTTAGAGAAGCTTCTATAATACTTAATAAAATCTCATCAGATTCTTGGGCTAAGGTTGGAGAAAAGTCTGCTTCAGGAAATATTTCATTAAATGTCTTTATGTTGTTAGGCTCTGACAAAGCCTCAAAAACAGCTACAGGATCTTTTTCATAATCTCGTAAAAGTTCAACAATTTTATTCATTTGATTTTCTTGTGCTTTGTTCCTAAGACCCTCTATACCGCTTTTTTTAAAAGCACTAAATTTATCTGCTACAAAATTACTCATAGATGTAGATGCTTTTACCGCCAAGACAGGTAAGGCGCTGCCTGCCCCTACTTCAAACAATAATCTTGTTCCTGTAGAACCTGGATCAACTTTCTCAGCACCATAGGCTCCCACAGAGGCCCCTCCTACCGCAGAAAGATCACCTGTAGCGGTCAAAGCACCAAACCTAATGTTTTGTCCTCTTGATCGTAAATTACTTCCTTGATATGCAGTTGAATATGTTTTTAAAAAATTTTCTACACCTGCAGAAAGTTTTACAGCCGCAGGCACTGTTTTGTCATCAGCTATGTTTTCTATTATAGCTTTGGTTCCCCAATCTATGTTTTTTGGAATCATAAACGGAAACATAAATCCTGTAGAAGCTGAGGTGCCTGTTCTTACCATCTCTTTTATAGCTCGTTGTTGACCTGGAGTTGTAACAGACTCAGCTCCTAAAATCATTTCATCTATTTCATCAAATAAAGAATAAGTCATTATACTTGTAGTTAGTCCTGCAAAAACAGGAGCACCAAATTTTGTAACAACACCAAGAGGAGTTGTTGGAGGACTTTTTAAAGTTTTTTTACCAACTTCTTTTACAGTTTTAAGAAAAACAGCTGTAGAAGGCACAGACCTGAATAATTCTCTCATAATCGTGTCTTTTATGTCCACATCATTTAAAGTTGTAAAAAACTTTAATATTTCGGTATCGTCCATTTTTCTTTGTACATTGGGACGTTCAGAAAAATTACCAGATATCTCTCCTGACTGTAATTTAGAATCATTTATGTAATTTAAAATGGTAGCGGTGCCATTCTTTAAACCATCATAAGTTAAAAAATTAGGATCTTTTTTTATTTGTTCTGCGTAATCCGTAGTGGCAAAAGACATAACAGCGTCTTGAGCTAAAAGAGAAGGAGCCTCTTTACCAAACTTTGCAATAAATTGATCTACATCTTGTTTAGTATATTGAATACGATTACCATCTAAATTAATAGGAGAAAAGCTTGTTTCTGAAGTATTAGTAGATGTATCTGTAGATGATTCCATTTTATCCTCTAGGTTTTTTTGATCCAACTAATTCACCCGATCCAAAAGATTTATTAGCATCACTTGCTTGTGTTGTACCAAACTCAGGGTTTAATCCAGGCATTCTTTTCTCAAAAAGTAAAATACCTGTTTGTAATTCAGATATAACTTGTAAAATTTCTTTAGATTCTTGTCTAGCCTGTAAAATTTGTTTTTCACTATAATCGTTTGGATTTTCCAAAATTTCAACAGCTAACTTATATTTGGACGCAACAAAATCTCTTAATCCGACCATGCCATCATACATGGTAACATCATTCTGAAACAAACCACCTTTTAATACTTTGGTAAATTTTCTTAAATTTTCTGCATCTTGTTTAAACAAACGACCTGTAATAGTGTCTCTTGCTAAAGAGTTTACTTGCACGTTTAAAGCCTCAAAAGCTTTTTTAGCTTTCTTAACTTCAGCTTGATCTTGTGTAAAAAAACCTGTGTCTTTAAATCCAACCGATTGTAAAGCACCTGCCAGAGGTAAAAATATTTTAGAAAGAGTAGTATCTATGCCCCCAGCTGCGTCTGGGTTGATATTTTCTTTCATTAAAGTAGCGGTTACTTCATCAGATATTTTATCAAAATTTACTTGTCCATTATCTAATATATAATTTTCTTTTATACCATTTGTTTCTGGTGCTACAGGTATTGTTACATCACTAAAACCATTTTCAATTCTTTTTTCAATAGCAGAACTTACAGCAGGGCTTAGTGTTTGTGGCGGTCTTGTAACATATCGTCCTGCCGATTGAGACCATACGGTTTTCGGTTGATTAAAATATGCTATGGCATTAGACATCATTAAAGATGTGTTTTCATCTAAAGTGCCTGCAGCAAACTTTTGCAAATTAACAGAGTTATTTAAAACTCTTGTATAAACACCTTCAATGTTTTTACCAAATTGATCATTAATCATGGCTACTTTTTCTAAAGCTAACTTTTTCTTTTTATGACTTATATCAAACAAGGTTTTCATTTTAGTTAAATTATTTTTTTCTTTATCTAAATTAATTAGTTCTGATCTGTAAAAGGTTAAATCTCCTTGAACTTTTTTTCTAAACATTAAGTCTTGTTGTTTAAAAGCATTTTCTAATTGCACTTTTTCTTTTTGAAGAGCAAGTTTTTCTGCACCTAAAGCATTATCTATTAGACGTTGAGCTTCATCTAATTGTTGTTGTCTTTCTCTTAAAGTAACTTCTCTATCTTTATAGCCATTTATAATAACATTTTGAGCTTTAGCTTCTTCAAATTTGTATTCTTTTAATAATTGTTCTCTGAGAAATTCTGCTTTTTTCCTAGCTTCTGTAACTTTGTTTAAATCTAATTGACCTATTTTAATATCTATTTCTGCTTTTTTTATTTTAATATTAGAATCTCTATACTTGTTTAAATTAACATCTACATTCTTTCTATGTTCTAAGTCTTCTCTTTTAAACTTTAAATTGTTGTCATTGATAGCAATCTTTGTAGCGTTGTTTTGATTTGCTATAAATTCTGTAGATTTTATTTGAGTGTTAAGCTTTTCTTTGTCAAACACTTGTTGATCTTTTTGTTTAATCATAGTGTTTTTATGATTAGCTGCTATATTTTCAACTTCGTAACCTTGTTTAATTTCTAACTTTTGAACATCAAAACCTTGAACCATATTTAGTTCGGTTTTTTTATTCTCAAAATTTTTATTTATCTTGACTATTTCGTATTCTTGATTTTTTTCAGCGGCTGCTGCGGCAATCTCTGCTTCAATATCTTTTAATAATAAAGTAAATTTATTTGCTTTTTGTATTTTATTAGCTTCATTACTATTCAAAATAGCATCTCTTTTTTGTGTAAGACTTGCTTTGATGTTTTCCATTTTTTCTAAGTGTTTTTGTCCACTTGAAAATCTTTTATTTTTCATACCTTCTTCATACACAAGTTGAGCATCTTTGATATTACCTGAAAGAATTATATTTTTTTCTTTACCAACTTGTTCTGTTTTTTTCAAAAACATTTGTGAAGCTAAGGCAGTTGCCGCGGTCTTTGGGGCTTGTGCTTCTGCCGCAGCTTCTTTCCTTGATTGAGTTGTTCTAGCCGCTATCTTGGGCAATACTTGTGTTTGTTGAGCTGCCATAGCTAATCGTTCCGCAGCGCTCAATCCAGCTTTCTCACCTTTCATAGGCGCAGCAAAAGCTAAAGCTGTGTTCGCTATGTCAAATAAAATGTCTGACTGTAATTGATTTTTTCTAGTTTCAGGATCCGTGACCTGCATATTCTTTTGAAACAACGGCAAAAGTTTGTTGTAATCTGTTTCAAATCCTGCAGTAACATCTGTGTAAGACATAGGTTTAACCACCCTGTCTTTATTTTCAGGAGCAAAATATTGAACCTCGCCGCCTTGCTCAAAGACAGGAACGGGATCTTCATCACCTCGGCGGCGAACTTCGCCGCCTAACTTAAAATTTACGGGTGGCTCGTTACCAACCCCCATATTTCCGTTAGCTGCCATTGTCATAATGCCTCCACCCATGTCACCTTCGACAGGAGTGTTCATTTGCTCTTGGGCCATTGGTCCTATGCCTTGATCAACTAACGCTAGTTCAACCACTGGAGTAACCAAAGCCAAAACACTTTCTGGTGTCTGACCCGCGTCCTCTGGTCCAACTATGCTTGCTAAATCTGTTCGCCTCTCTTCGGAGCTTTTATCATCTCCTGACACACTGTTCATCATCTCTTCAAAACTGCCTGCAGCCTCTGGATCAGAAAACCCTGCAGCTTCTGCTCCTTCTATCATGGAAGCCATTGCATTAGTATCCATCATCATTTCAGGACTTGCTCCCATCGCAGGGGCTGTGGCCATGATACCTTCCGCAGCTGCTGGCATTATCATTGGATCTCCGCCCATGGCCATGTATCCCATGTTGTTCCTAACTGATTCAGGTAAATTGGGTAGCCCCTTATTACCTGCTGGAATAGGCTTCAGCCCAGCGGCTCCGCCTCCTGCAAACATCTGTCGTTGCATTACACTTCTATTCATTATCCGAATAACCCCGCTTTAGCTGCTCCAGCACCTGCTGACAATCCAGCAATACCTAGTCCTAGATACTGTTGAAACGGTGACACATTAGGTGACGTGGACTGTGTTATAGTTTGTTGTGTCGTAGGTGTTTTACTGTAAATGTCTGACAAAAACCCTAATCTTTGGTAAGGTTCATACAGTTGAGATAAATCACTTTGTCTTTTAGCCTCTAACTCTGCTTGGTCCTGAGACTGAAGAAGTTGTCCTATTTTATAAGCACCCTCTACATCACGTTGTCCTAGTCCTTGAACGGTTTCGCCTAAAGCAGCCTGTCTTAAACCCAACTGACCTTGCTCTCCTGCAAGACCTGCTATTCCTTGTCCAAGTTGTGTTTGTCGGGCTAATTCTCTTTCTGCGGCACCTTGAGCCTGCATAAAGTTTTGCGCTTGAGCTTGTGCCAAAGCAGCCGCTCTGTTTCTGTCTATTTCGGAAGAGGCTATCTGGGCCCGTGAGCCGCCGAACGCGCCTGATCCAACAGAACCTGCTCTAGCCTGATTTAACTGCATATCAAAAGATCTATTGATCTCATCCGACACAGCCTGTTGATAAGGGTTCATATATCTTGCAGTCATGTCAGCTGTAACAGGACCCGCACCAGCTCTCAAAGCGGATTCAACCCCGCCAAGTGTTTGACCAGCTGTTCCTAAAGTCTGACCACCTGATGTGATATATGGCATAAAAGCACCTAAGCCCTGCTCGGCTTGTTTAGCCGCAGCTGACTGAAGACCCGTGAGCCCCGCTACTTGTTGTGTTGGCAACTGTAAAACAGGGTTACCGTCTGCATCAAGAACAGGCTGCCCATCTGGACCAATAACAGGTACACCAGCAGGTTTATCTGCCAGTTTTTTAGCAGATTCAAGTAGACCAATTCTATAGGCTTCTATTTCAGGAGCTTCACCAACCTGTTGTATGACGGTTTCTGTTGCCATTATGCCATCGCCTTTCCACGTTGTTCTAGATTACGCATGACGCTATACATATTGTTTATACCTTTATTCATATCACCGCCACCTAAACCTTTAACAGCATCGGTAGTCATTACAAATTCTCCAGGCATTAGCATAGCTCTTACGCTATCTTTGTTTGGTATACCTTCATCAGGCATAATACCACCTACTCGTCTTGGAAATATCTCTCCGCCCTCAGCAACTGTTTGAAAAGGTGTTTTAGAAAACAGATATGGATTATACTCAAAGCCGTAACTAGTAGGAGATGTAGTATCACCCGTAGAGCCTGACACGGCTAGATCTCTTACACCATACTTATCAGGATCTTCTTTATATACGTCCAACCCTGTTCTAATAGGCTCTAATTCCTCTTCTTCAGGTGTATCAAAAAAACCTCCAGCTGCTCCAGCTGCTGTGGCTAGTGCTAGGCTTGGACCTGCTTTTGCAATAAATCCAGGGCTTAATTCAGCGGCTTTTTTCACAGCTTCTTTATACAAAGCACTATTGGTGCTTACTTCATTTAAATTGTATCCATTTGCCCTTAAAACATCTCCAGCAGTTACGTTTTCACCACCTGTTAGAGCATCAAGATAATTACCTTTGCTTAAACTTTCTCCAGCTGTTACCCTTGGAACTTCTGCACTTAAAGTTAAATCAGGTTTCTTTTTTGTACTAAGAGAAAGATCAGAATCTTTTATTGTGCCTACTTTTCTTTTCGTGACACCAAACTCTTCAGGTCCTACCGAGGCTAAATCTGTATTTGGTGCTTCAAAAGATGAAAATAAATTACCTCGTCCAGTAAAACCTTCGCCTGTAACGGTGTTTCCAAGGCCTGTTACCGTTTGACCAAATCTAGCCATTGGGTTTGAAAGATCTGCTCGTAAAGTACCCCTAGCGCCAGAAAAAGCCGCACCACTAGCTCCTGCTATAAAAGCATTTTTAAGTGCATCTTCTGTGCTACCACCTTGAACCAATGTGCCAATACCTGAACCAAGGGCTGCCCCATATACAGGACCTAAAGGTGTCATAGCTAATGCAATAGGTAAAATGACAGGCGCTGCTTTTTTTAAAGCCTTGCCTACTCCTTTAGCTATTTTACTTACAGACTTAAACAGTTTCTTAAAAAAGAACTCTGGTAATCCTGTGGTTGGGTTTACACTATTTTTACTTTCACCAACAACATATCTCTCAGGGTCTTCTACACCTAGTTCTTTTAGGTGTTTAAATATACTTTCTTTTAATTCTGGGTTCTTCTCAATCAAGGCCCGTGGGACGATGAGCTCGCCTGTTTCAACGTGAGCTACAGTGTCATCACCATAACGACCAAAGTTAGCCATCTTCTTGCCAACATTCGAGAACTGAGCAATACCATTAGTGCCAAACTGCTCTTTGAGCTCTTCGGCCTCCAGTTGCTCTATCTGCTCATCACTCATTACAAAGTCCGCAATGCCGCCTGCAGGTATCTCTTCTTTTTTAAGCGCTTGGTCCATGTTTCATAGTCTACCTTAAATAATAAGTTTGTTCAATACTATATCTGCGCTAATGCACTTGTTGTTACTCTTGTCTTCGATAGTTCTTGGATACTTGCCACAACATGAAGTCTTCCCCCAGTTGCAGCTTGCACTTTTAATATTTCTCCACCCTGTAAAATTAAGTCTTTTAATAATAACTCTTTTGTGCTTACTGCACCAACTTCTTCTAATTTAAAAACACTAAAAATATCTGATCCAGAAACAAGTGTTACTGTTATTGTATCAGCACTGCCAGAATCATTAGATACTACGATTGACCCAACAACAGACGCATTAAAGTCTGCATCACTTGGTGCAGTATATAAAACTGTATTATCTGTATTAGTTAAGTCCAGTTTTGCATTTGTTAAACCTTGTATGTATTGAGGAATACTAGTTATTAACATTATCGTCTACCATCCTCTCGTATATCAACTCTTGGTGTACCCAATTTATATTTTGTACCCAAGGATGTAGAATCTATTCTTAATGCAAAAGATCTACCTCGCAATCTATAGTCTATCTTTTCTGTAAACTGTTCTATCGGACTTGTTGCAGATCTCTGTGTTGCACCTTCCGTTGTTTCATTAAAGTTAGACCCTGGAAAGTTCTTTGCTTTCATTGTAAATGATACGTCTGGGTTAACACTGGTTGATCCGTCAAACGTGATATCTGGTATAACTCTTTTTAAAAATACAAACTTATCCCCATCACCTATATCTATGGGTGCTGATTCAATAAAAGATGTCATAGCAGATCCATCGTCATCATAACCTACCTCATGGTCATATAAATATGAACCACCCGTTGCCATAGGTAAGGTTCTTATACCTCTGTCAAGCCACGCTTGTCTTGCAAGTGTTCCATAATACCAAACCTTTTCTTGATAATTATATGCAACATACGAATCTATCTCTGTACTAGAACTAGTTGGATAGAACCACAATATCTCACTAAATTCTGCGTTTAATCCTACATGGACCTTGTCTCGTTCTTCAAAATTAAAATCTAAAAAAACTTTGTCTTTTACAGTGCATGGCAGCTGTATTGTTTGACCACCAGAATATACATAAAAAGTATCTACACCCATCCAAAAAACGGCATCTTCAACAGCTATCGCAGAAAATGGGCTCATTATAGTTATGTTTTTAGATAGTTCTTGTAGACCAAAAGTAAATGGCGGGCCTATAAATTTCATGGCGTGTAATGTTTTGTTAGTAAACACAAGTATCTGTTGTTTTGTTTCTACGGCTTGAACAAAGGTTGAACCTCCACCAAGCCTCAAATCACCTGCCGTGTTTGTAGCAGTTGGAAACCAATCAATAGGATTTTCTTGTGAAGAGAACCTAATAAGCAATGGATCTTGTACCCCACTGCCTTGTGTAGCTGCACTATTTGCACCAAATCCATCACAACCAAAAGCAATAACATGTCTGTCTTGGTCTGATACAAGTATTTGTTTGGCAACTTGTGGAACACTGGTCTTCGTGCCGCTGATCGTGCTTAACTCTACCGCTCTGTTAGACAATCCATTTGTCTTATCCCAATAAAAAATACCGCTATCTTTTGGATTTATAATTATATCTTCCCCAAAATTATCGTGTGACCACAATCTAATCTGTGCAC
>Ga0208919_1001404_pt1 | contig 13949 bp, 20 predicted proteins | sample 4_EtaG_FD_184076 | JGI IMG/M metagenome (GOLD analysis project Ga0208919, IMG submission 184076) | Marine viral communities from the Subarctic Pacific Ocean - 4_ETSP_OMZ_AT15127 metaG (SPAdes) (version 3) | ecosystem: Environmental > Aquatic > Marine > Oceanic | place: Pacific Ocean | collected...
CGGAGTGGGCGGCCTATTGCTGGCTAGGATACCAGAGGAGATTGCGCTTCAAATCGATGCTTATTATAAAAAGCAAAACGATGCAAAAGAAGAAGCAGTAGAGAACAATCTTATGAAGGAACAGCATCCAAGTATGAAATTCCAAAAGGAATCTAATACTCGTGTAACTTTTGGTGGTACAAAGAAATAGTCTTATAACAATTTCTACGTCCAACAAAATAAATTAAACCGTACTGGAGGCCCTTCGGGGCAGGTACATAAAAAGGAAAACAAATATGGCAAACGCAAACACAGCGGGCTATGGATGCAGACAGGCTATGACAGTTGGAAATACTCCAGCTACAGGTGGCCAATCTGAATTTGTAGTTCAAGGCGGAGGTAGCCCAGGGGCTACTAAAGCTATTTTTAAAGGTGCTCCCGTAGCAATGCAAACTGCAGCAGGTGGAGCTGGAACTCTTGGATATATTCAAGATCAAACAGCTGCCCTAATGACAGATGGTATTGTTGGTGGGAATACTTGGGCACACAACACAGCTAACACTAACAAAAGTTTAGGTGTTTTCAATGGCGCAACTTTTATTGACGCAAACGGAAAACCAACTTGGACTAATGGTCTAGCAGCAGCTCAAACTTCTTCTGTAGATTACAATACAGGTAGTGATGATATCACTGCTTTTGTAAATACTAATCCACAACAAGAATATGTAGCTAGAGCAGACGCATCGTTAACTATAGCTAGTTTCAATACATTGACTAACACAGGCTTCAACTTAAATGACGCTGGAGCAGGTAAAGATGGTCAATCAGATTGTACACTAGATATAAGTGCAGTTGCGACTACTGGTGTAGCAAACTATATGTGGAAACTTGTAAGATCAGCAGACATTGAAAATCAAGATGATTTAAGTGCAGCTGGTGCAGATATTGTTATCTCTTACAACCCACAAGCAAATCAATACTTAGCATAGTCATAGAATAGGAGAATAAAAAATGGCAATATCAAGAGCACAACTAGTTAAAGAACTAGAGCCAGGTTTGAATGCACTATTCGGACTTGAGTACAAACAATACGGCGAGCAGTGGACTGAAATTTTCGACACTGAATCATCTGACAGAGCTTTCGAAGAGGAAGTAATGTTAGCTGGTTTTGCAAACGCGGCAGTTAAACCTGAAGGTCAAGGGGTTGGCTACGACGATGCACAAGAAACTTTCACAGCTCGTTACACTAACGAAACGATTGCATTAGCATTCGCTATCACAGAAGAAGCTATCGAAGATAACTTGTATGACAGACTTGCGTCTAGATATACAAAAGCTTTAGCAAGATCTATGGCGTCTACTAAGAATATCAAAGGCGCAGCGGTATTAAACAACGCGTTTGACAACACTTTTGTTGGCGGTGATGGAGTAGAACTTTGTTCTGCTGTTCACCCTACATTAGCTGGTACATTTTCAAACGAGTTAGCAACACCTGCTGAACTTAACGAAACATCTTTAGAGCAGTCATTAATTGACATCGCAGCTCTTACAGATGAAAGAGGCCTAAAAATTGCAGCGCAAGGAGTTAAATTAGTAATTCCTTCAGCTCTTCAATTTACTGCTGACAGACTTATGAATTCTGCAGGCAGAACGGGTACAGCTGATAATGATATCAACGCTATCAAGAATATGGGAATGATTTCTGGTGGATACACTGTAAATAATTACCTGACTGCAGCGAAGAAGTTTTTCATTAAAACTGATGTTCCTAACGGTCTTAAACATTTCAACAGATCACCTATCAAAACTTCAATGGAAGGTGACTTTGATACAGGTAACGTTAGATACAAAGCGAGAGAAAGATATGTATTTGGATTTTCTGATCCAAGAGGTATCTTTGGTTCAAACGCAACGTAATCAATAAAATTTAAGGGCCGAACACAATTCGGCCCTTTTATTAAAATAAGGTGAAAAAATGAAGAAATTCCTAGTAAATATATGGGCTTATGACTACCACGGAAAATTTGAAGTGGAAGCAGAAGATAATCCAACCTCATTGGAAAAAGCAATAGTTGACAAACTAGGACAAAATGATATTATGTGGGAAACAACGGGAATGTTTGGTCCGTTAAACAGAATAACCTATGAGGAGGTTACCTATGATACAAGACCTATACAAACGAAAAAGGTCCTTGGAGTTGAAGTGGGAACAGGAGCATCTATCTAACGGTAGATATACTCTTGAAATGGTTAGAATTGATGACAAAGTTAAACAAGTCATTACAGAAATCAAACTAGAAGAAGCAGCCATTGCTCACAAACAAAATACCGTAGAAGGTATTGCTCCACAAGTTTCTGTAGCTACTTAATACAAAAGCTACATCGTAAAAACTTCATTTACACTACAGGCTCTCTTGCGCTCTACTTAAATGTATTGTATAAAAGATACACTATACACAATATAACAATTATTAAATGTAGACGCGTATAGTCGACTTCCCTAGGGACTACGTTTAAAATATCTAGGAGGATATTAATATGGCAAATACAACATTTACAGGAAATGTAAGAGCGAACGGAGATGGTTCTAGAAATACTAGAGCTGGAAGTATGCAAATGGTTGCAACTTTTCACGTTCCTAATACTAACGCAGCAGCAGGAACTGCTTGTCAAGTATCAGCAACTGATACATCAGCAGTAGTTTTACCTAACAATTGTATCGTTGATAAAATTGTTTTTAAAGGTGAAGGTGCAGGTGGTGCGGTAATCGATATCGGTTATGCAGACATTTCAACTGGTGCAGCATTGGTTAACACTGATGGTTTTGCAGATAACATTCCATCTGATGGTTATACTACTCACACTTTACCAACAACTGTTTTACCTGGTGCTATTTTAGAAAATAATGCAGCAGCAGCAGGATCTGGTGTTGATATGGGTATTGTAGCTATGACTCAACAAGTTCAACTTGTTGCAGGAGTTGCAGCAGGTGGTGGAGCTGGAACTATGACTGGTTCAGTTTACTACCACATCAATGACGCTGGAAACGAATCTGCGTAATTAATTAATTAAGTGTGGGCTTCGGCCCACACAAAATTTAAGGAGAAAATATGTCAGGATATACAAGTGATCAACTAGTAGCCCACGCGACAGCAGATGGACAATTAGTTCCAGCAACACAAAGAGCAAGAATAACTTCTATTCAAGCTGGAGGTGCGGCTAGTTCTAGTATAAAACTTTACAATGGAACAGGAACTGGAGCAGGGAATGTTTTAATAGCTACATATATTTTTGGAACTGAAGGACTAGAAGTTTATGTACCAGGTTCAGGAATTTTATTTGACGCTGGAGTTTATTTAGATTTAACTAACACACCAGGCGTAACTATTACGTTTACGTAGGAGTAAAATTGTGGCTACAATAACTTATAAAGTAACCGTAGCAACGGGGACTAACAAATACGGTACCGGTAATAAATATTATATTAACGGAGAGGCTAATGTTGTCTTGTATTTACAAGAAGGCAATACTTATATCTTTGACACTTCTGATAGCACTAATAACACTCACATTTTTGCATTTTCTACAAATCCTAATAATAGTCCGGCAGCTCCTTACACAACAGGTGTAACTACTACAGGAGTATCTGGACAAGCTGGATCAAATACAACAATAATTGTTGCACCAGTCAGAACTACGGGCGCACCTTTATTATTTTATTACTGTACTGCTCATCCAGGTATGGGTAATACTGCACAAACTATTTCTCCAACTTCTGAAGCTACAGAATTTAATCCACAAATAGATGATATTATAGAAGAAGCATTTGAAAGAACTGGTGTTAGAGGAACTAGAACAGGCTATCAATTAAGATCTGCAAGAAGATCATTAAATATACTGTTTCAAGAATGGGGTAATAGAGGTGTTCATTTATGGAAAGTAAAATTAGCAAAAATACCTTTAGTATTAGGACAAGCAGAATATAATTATGCAAGTGATTCAACAAATTTTCCAGATGACATAAGTGATATATTAGAAGGTTATTACAGAAATAATACAACTACAACAGCGCCAGTAGATGTTGCACTTACAAAAATTGATAGATCAACATATTCTCAAACACCAAATAAATTAGCACAAGGAACTCCTTCACAATATTATGTAGAAAGAAAATTAAATCCTAGTATATTTTTATATACAACACCAAGTTCAAGCGTGTCTGATACAACTACACCAAGTAAATTTCAATTTTGTTTTTATTATTTATCTAAAATTCAAGATGTCGGAGCATATACAAATACTTCTGATGTCGTAAATAGATTCTATCCTTGTATGATGTCTGGATTAGCTTATTATTTAAGTCAAAAATATTCACCAGATAGAAGTCAAGAATTAGAACGAAGATATGAAAGTGAATTATTAAGAGCACTTGATGCAGACAATCAAGGTACATCTACTTTCATTTCACCACAAACATTTTATGGAGATGGAGTATAATGGGTAAGTACGCATCAGGTAAATACGCTTTAGCAATTTCTGATAGATCAGGAATGGCATTTCCTTATGATGAAATGGTTAGAGAATGGAATGGATCTTTAGTTCATTACTCAGAGTTTGAAGCAAAGCAACCACAACTTGAACCAAAACCAGTTGGTTCTGATCCACAAGCTTTATATAATCCAAGACCACAACCAGCATCAAAAGTAAGTTTAATATTATTAAACCCTAATCCATTTACATCTATTATTTATGGTGGCACAACTTATGTAAATGTTTTTTCAGAAGATCATCAAAGAAGTGCTGGTGATGTTGTAAGATTTAGAGGACCTCCTGTAGTAATTTCTGCTGGACCAGGTGGTGCAGATGAAGCAGATTTAAAAAATTTACAATCGTTCGCAACTATTCCTACGTTTGATAACGTAAGTGATTTAAATAATGCAAATGGTTTTACAATTGCTTTAGGTCAAATAGATTCAGCAGGAAATGTTACAGGTGCAACTACAACTGATTCACTAACAACTCCAATAAATTATTTTTATATAACTAGCACTAGTAATGCAACAACAGGTAATGTAAAGGGCGGTGGAGCAAACTGTTCAGCAGGACCAGTAACACTTGAGGTAGTAAACGGATAATGGCATACACTTTAGATAATTTAAGAACTGATATTAGAAACTATACAGAAGTAAGTAGTAATGTTTTATCTGATTCTGTTTTAGAAAGAATAATTAAAAATGCAGAATTAAAAATACATAGAGCAATTGATACTGATCAAAGTGTATTTTACGCAACATCAAATTTAATTATAGGTAATAGATATGTAACTATTCCCGCTGATTTAAGATTTATAAGATATGTACAATTAAAAGATGCAGCAGGAAATCAGTACTATTTAGAACAAAGGGACACTAGTTTTATGGCTGAATATTATGAAACACCTGGAACCCAAGCAGTAGATATTCCTAAATATTATGCTAACTGGGACGAAGAATTTTGGGTAGTAGCTCCAACGCCTGATAAAACTTATGATATTACACTAGCTTATGACAAAGAACCTGCAACAATTACGACAGATACAACAGGGACTTATTTATCAAATAAATATTCAGATTTACTTTTATATGCTTGTCTAGTAAATACATATGGGTACTTGAAAGGACCGCAGGATATGTTACAATACTATCAAGCAGCATATAATGAAGCTTTAGAAACGTACGCTCTCGAACAAATCGGGAATAGACGCAGAGACGAATATCAAGATGGTGAAGTTCGGGCTCAACTTAATGTTAAATCACCGTCAAGTAATTAAGGAGATAAAAAAATATGGCAAACGTAGTACCTTACTCATTCGGACAAGAATTGTTAAAAGGAACACATAACTTTACAGCTAACACTATTAAACTAGCTTTGTATACTGCTAATCCTTACACTACAGCAAGCACAGCTTATAGTTCAGGATCCGCTAACCAAGTTAGTGGAACAGGATATACAACTGGTGGAAATACATTAGGAAGTCCAGTTGTTGCAAACCAAACAAGTGTTGCAACTTTGACTTTTGCGCAATCGCAATGGACATCAGCAACTTTTGGTGCAGCTTTTGGAGTTATATATAATAATTCGCAGAGTGATAAGTTAGTCGTTGTTTTAGATTTTGGTGGAACAAAATCTTGTTCAAACGGAACATTTACAATAACGTTCCCAAGTACAAGTTCAGGTACACCGGCTGGAACAGATTCGCTTATTAGTATAAGTTCGTAATAGGAGAATAAAATGGCTTTGGTTATAAATGACAGAGTAAAAGAAAACAGTACAACATCTGGTACAGGTAATATTACACTTGCGGGTGTAGCAGCTGGACAAGGTAATGTAACTTTTAATAGTGGTATTGGAACTCCCAATACGACTTACTATTGTATTTTTGAACAAGGCACAAATACGTTTGAAATAGGTTTAGGAACTTTATCAGGTTCAACAACTTTGGAGAGAACAACAGTTATTAATAACTCTTCGGGCAATACATCTAAAATAAGTTTTACAGGCGGAACTCTAGATGTATTTTGTACAATGCCTGCAGCAAAAACGGTTTATCTCGATGCGTCGGGCACACCAGTAGGAGCAGCTTCAGCAGGTTTTGCACTTGCAATGGCTGTAGCATTATAAATAGGAAAAAAATATGGCACAAGATTTTAGAAACGTACTAGTTAGAACAATTGGAACAGGTGATACTACTTTATTAGCAGCTGGAAATTATGATGCAGTTATTGGTATTAGATGTTGTAATATTTTAACATCAACAATTGCAATTGATGTTAAAATTGCTAAAGGCGGAGCTGATTACTTTTTAGCAAAAGGAGTTAGTATTCCACCAAATTCTGCTATTGAATTAATTCAAGGCGGAGCTAAAATTGTTTTAGATAATACAAATACTTTGGAAGCAGTTTCAGATACAGCTAGTAGCTTAGATGTAACTCTTTCGTATATAGACACAATTAGTTCTTAGGAGGAATTATGACGGCAATAGTAAATGGAATCCAATACATTGGAGGTCAAACATCTCCAGATGAATTTATAAAAAATCAAGCAGGTACAATTGATGGTACACAAACTGTTGAGAACGGTGTTCTCGCAGGACCAATAACTGTGCCTGGAACAATAACAGTAACAGGAGTATTAGTAATTGTCTAAAATAGAAGTAGATGCAATAACAGAACAATCAGGATCAACACTTACAACAGGTGGTGGAGCAGGTAAAACTGTTGTTGTAGATGCAAGTACTGTAACTTTAGGTAGATGTGGTGGAACTGTAGCTTTAGCATCAGGCGCATCACAGACAGGTTTTGGTAGAAATGGATCTGTTAATTGGCAAACAGGTTCAATTAAAACTACAGGATTTACAGCAGCAAACGGAGAAGGATATTTTTGTAATACAAGTGGTGCAGCTTTTACAGTAACTTTACCTAGTTCACCATCGGCGGGAGATATCGTAGCTTTTGCTGATTACACAAGATCTTTTGGTGATAACAATTTAACAATAGGAAGAAATTCTCAACCAATAGGTGGTATTGCATCTGATGCAAAATTAACTGTAACTGGTCAAGCAGCTACATTTGTGTATGTTGATGGAACAGAAGGTTGGATTAATGTTCAAAACGCAGAAGATACTGAATCAGGTCTTAGTGATTATGTAATAGCATCAGGTGGAACAGTAACAACTTGTGGAGATCATAAAATTCATCAATTTACTGGTCCAGGAACTTTTGCTATTTGTCAAGCTGGAACTCCATCTGGTTCAAATACTTTAGATTATCTTGTTGTTGCTGGTGGTGGTTCAGGATTTGCTTCAGCTTTAGGTGGAGGTGGAGCAGGTGGTTTTAGAATGGCACCTGCTGGTTTATCTACACCAGTAATGGGAGGATCTGGTTCTTATCCAGTAACAATAGGTGCAGGTGGAGCTAAATGTGCTCAAAATCAAGGTTCAAATTCAATTTTTTCAAGTATAACTTCTGCTGGAGGTGGTGCTGGTGGAAACTCACCACCAAGTCAAGATCCAGATTTATCTGCAGGAGGATCAGGTGGAGCAATAGGTAGAGATGCTTTTTTAGCAGGTCGTACTTCTGCTAATAATGGTAATTTACCCCCTACGACTCCTTCTCAAGGAAATCCTGGGGGAGTTCACAATTATCCTACCGGAACTTCATCATCTGCTGGTGGAGGTGGACACGCTGGATCAGGAGCTGGTAATTCAGGACAAAATGCTGGATCAGGAGGAGCAGGCTCTCCAGCCGCCCCTGTTTTTGGTTCTGCACCAAAACCTTTTTATATTGCAAATGGTCCTGCAAATGGAGCATCTGCGTGTGGACAATTCGCTGGTGGTGGTGGAGGGGGAACTTATCCTCCAGCATCTAGTGGAGGCAACGGTGGAAGTGGTGGAGTAGGTGGTGGTGGAAATGGTGGTGGAGGTCCTACTTCTACAGTTTCTAATGCTGGAACTGCTAACACAGGCGGTGGCGGCGGTGGAAATTATGGACCACCTTGTGGCGCAGCCGGAGGATCTGGTATAGTATTAATAAGATATAAATTTCAAAATTAATTATGACAAGTAAAATTAAAGTAGATAATATAAATAAAGTTTCAGATGATTCAAACATCATTAAAAAATGTGGAACAACAGTAACTGTTGGAGCTGCTTCTGATGGTGTTAGAACTGGTGCAGATAATTTACAAGCAGCAGACGGTGGAAATTTAATTAGTCAATCTGGTACAACAATAACTTTAGGTGCTTCGGGCGATACTGTTACTTTAGCAAGTGGAGCCTCACAATCAGGTTTTGGTAGATCAGGATCTGTAAATTGGGTAACAACTCCAAAGACAGCAACTTTTACAGCAACATCTGGTGAAGGATATTTTTGTGATACAAGTAGCGGTGCATTTACTTTAAACTTACCATCATCACCAGCGGCAGGTGACATTGTAGCATTAAAAGATTACGCCGGTAGTTTTAGTGATAATAATTTAACAATAGGTAGAGGTGGATCAAATTTAAATGGAAACGCTGCAGACTCAGTTCAAAATACTAACTTTACAAGTTTAACTTTAGTTTATGTAGATTCAACAAAAGGTTGGATTCCAACTGAAGAAGGAACAGGTAATATTGGTTTTGTTGGTATGTCTGCAACAGGCGGCACAATTACTTGTCTTGGTAATTGTAAAATTCATACTTTTACGAGTCCTGGAACTTTTACAGTTAACTGCACAGCAGGAACTCCTGAAGCAAACACAGTATCTTATATGGTAGTAGGTGGTGGCGGTGGTTGGGGTCAAGGCTGGCAAGGAGCAGGTGGAGCAGGAGGATTTAGAGAATACAAAGGTCCTCTTACTTGTTATACAGCTTCACCATTAAATGGAAATCCAGGCGGAACAGCAATTACAGTAACACAACAAGGTTATCCAGTTACAATTGGAGCAGCTGGTGTAAACCGTCCACCTGGTTGTGGTAACGGAAATGGAACAGCAGGAAGTCCATCAACTTTTGGTCCTATTACATCTACTGGTGGTGGTTATGGTGGTGGAGCAGGAAATCCAGGAGGATCTGGAGGATCAGGTGGTGGTGCTGGTGGACCCAATCCAGGACCAAGTGGAGGAGCAGGTAACACTCCACCAGTTAGTCCATCTCAAGGTTTTCCAGGAGGAAATAAATCAGCTAATGGTTACGGAGCCGGAGGCGGCGGAGCAACATCAGCAGGAATTTGTACTGCTGGTGATTTTGGTGGTGGCGGTGATGGAGCCGGAACAGGTATTAATCCTGCACCAGGAGTAGGAACTCCAGGACCGTGTGGTTCTTTAAGATATTATGCAGGTGGAGCAGGCGGTGGTCCACAAGGAGCAGGAATAGGACAAGCTGGTGAAGGCGGCGGTGGAGCTCAAGCAGGAATTGTAATAATAAGATATAAAAGTAAATAATTATGAGTGAAGTAAAAGTAAATAAAATTAGTCCAAGAACAGCGTGTGGTACAGTCACATTAGGAGATAGTGGAGATACTATTACTATTCCTGCTGGTGTATCAATAACAAACTCTGGTACTGCATCAGGTTTTGGTGCAACAGGTGCTGCATCGTGGACTACAACAGTTAAGACAGGAGATTTTACAGCAACAGCTGGTGAAGGATATTTTGTAAATACAACTTCAGGAGAAGTTGATGTAACATTACCTGCAGGAAGTGCAGGAGCTGTAGTTGCAGTTAAAGATTATGCAAAAACTTGGGATACAAACAACTGTATATTAATTTCTAATGGTTCAGAAAAAATAGGTGGTTCAACTAACAACGCAATTTTATCAACAGAGGGTTTAGCTGTTACATTAGTTTATATAGATTCAACACAAGGTTGGTTAGTAACTGATGATGGTTTACAATCAAATGCAGATACCAATCCATATATACAAGCAACAGGGGGAACTGAAACAACATCTGGCAATTGTAAAATTCATACATTCACAGGACCAGGAACTTTTTGTGTTTCTAAAGCTGCAGTAGCTGCAGCAGATAATATAGTTTCTTACGTAGTTGTCGCTGGAGGCGGCGGTGGAGGAGTTGGTCCTGGTGGCTCTAATATGGGCGGCGGCGGAGGCGGCGGTGGATATAGAGAATTAATAAGTCCGAGCTCACCTTATTCAGGATCACCATTAAATGGTTATCCAACTCCCGGAAATAGAATTACAGTAACTGCTACTGGTTATCCTATTGCAGTTGGAGCTGGTGGAGCAGGAATTGGCCCATCTCCAGCGACAGGTAATAATGGTTCTAATTCTAGTTTTTCAACAATTATAGGAGCAGGTGGTGGAGGTGGAGGTCCAAGTGCAAATAATGGTGGCTCTGGTGGTGGTGGCGTAGCCCCTGGTGGTGGCGCTGGAACAGGAAATACACCTCCTGTTTCTCCAGCTCAAGGAACTAATGGAGGTACTGGTGGTAGTACAGCAGGAGGCGCTGGAGGAGGTGCAACGGCTGCAGGAAGTGCAGGTAGTGGAGCTGCAGGTGGAACTGGCGGTGTTGGTGCAACATCTTCTATTACTGCTTCACCAGTCGCAAGAGCTGGTGGCGGTGGAGGAAATGGAAGTAGCCCTGATGGAGCTGGAAGCCCTTGTGGTAGTGGTGCAGCCCCTGGAGGTACAGCAGCAGCGAATAGCGGTGGTGGAGCTGGTGGTTCACATAATCCATATACTACACAAGGTGCAGGTAGTGGTATAGTAATAATAAGATATAGATATCAATAATTAATATGTATTTACTAACTTTAAAAATTAATATATAAGGAGAATAATTATGGCACATTTTGCAAAACTAGGAGCTAACGGAAAAGTTATTCAAGTATTAACTTGTGATAATGAAGTAATGAAAGATGCTAATGGCAATGAAGTTGAAGCTAACGGACAACAGTGGTTAGAACAACATAACAACTGGCCTGCACAGATGTGGATTCAAACATCTTACAATACATCTAACAATACACATTCATCAGGTGATAACTCAAAAGCATTTAGAGGAAACTACGCAGGTATAGGTTATACTTGGGACGAGGATAACAATATTTTTTGGCCTAAAAAACCTTATGCATCTTGGGTACAAGATCTTACAAATGCAAATTGGAAATCACCAATCGGTGATGCTCCTGCATTAACTGCAGAACAAACTTCACAAAACGAAGCTGCTACTCATATGTGGCACTATGCTTGGAATGAAGCTAATCAATCTTGGGACTTGACAGACAATTTAGCATAGATTAAAAAAGGTGGTGGTATGCAGAAGAAAGTATTAACAGAACAATCATTATATTATGGTGATGTGGCGATGCCTAAAAATTGGGACATTGACCGAGATAAATTACAAAAAGACATTTTAAAATCACAAACTACAGATTCACCTTTTCCATTTTCACGAACATTCGATATGTTGAATACTTATATAAGAGATCATTTTGGTCTGCACTATGGCTCTACATTAATTCAAAAAGAAACGTGGGGAAATATGTATAAACCAAATGAAATTACAATTCCTTTATTAAATATAGATCCAGTAGATCTACGTAACTCTCCTGATTATACATTTCTTTATGGTGTTAACGTTAAAAATTGTAGTGTTAGAATACACTTTGAGGACAACAGACGTAAAGGAAGAAGTTGGGATATACCATTAACAAATAATAAATTTATAATGTTTCCATCAACGAATATGTATTACTTAACTAACAATCAAAAAGATAGTTTAAATTTTGTACAAACTATAACTTATGAATATATCTAGTTATCAAGTAAAACAAAATTTTATAGAAAAAGAAAAATTTAATTTTTTACAAAAAACTTTATTTGGTGATTTTCCTTGGTTTTATAGAGAAAAAATATTAAGCAATAAAAAAAACAATGATGGTTTTTATTTTGCACATATGTTTGCAAGACACAACGAACCTACGTCAACAGCTTTTGAATTACTTGAACCTATATTAAAAAAACTTAATGTTAAATACATACTTGAAATTAGAGCTAATTTAGTAATGAAAACAAAAACAAAAACATTTTCTGGTTTTCATATTGATATAGAAGAGTCTCCTATTAAAACACAAAAAACAGCTATTTTTTATCTTAACAATACTAATGGCTATACTGTTTTAGATCCTAAAAAGAAAATAAAAATTAAATCTAAAGCTAATCAAATGTTAATTTTTGACAGCAGTGTTCAACACGGAGCAGTTTTACAAACAGATAAAAAAAGGAGAATAGTTATTAATTTTAACTATAACTAATATGCACGATTTTATTGAAGAATATAATGTAGATTCTAAACTTTGTGACAAGTTTATAAAATATCATAAAGATAATAAAGAATACAAAGACACAGGTAGAGTTGGTGGCAAAATTGATGTAGCATCAAAAGACTCTACAGATGTTCTTTTTTTTAATCAATCACAAAATTCTTTTATGTTAGATTTTTTTAAATGTCTTACAAACAATATAAAAAGTTATCACAAAAAATATTTTTATAATCCAAATCACAACATACGAACTCACGTAACTCATCATATTCAACATTATCCTAAAGGTGGAGGATTTAAAGTTATTCACTATGAAAGAGATAGCTTGCATACTACTACAAGACAATTAGTTTATATGCTTTATTGTAATACTTTAAAAAAAGGTGGGACACATTTTCCATTTCAAGAAAAAACTTTAACTGCTAAGAAAGGTAAATTAATTATTTGGCCTTCAGATTTTACACACCCACACGTAGGAGTAATTTCTAAAACACAAGAAAAATATATTGTAACAGGATGGTTTGATATAGTATGAATTTAACTAATTATTATTGGTATTTTAGTGGTGTACTAACACCAAAGTTTTGTGATGATGTTATAGAATATGCTAACTCACAAAAAGAAGTTATGGCTAGAACTGGTGGTTATGGTGATAAAGAAAAATTAAATAAACAAGAAGTATTAGATTTAAAAAGAAAAAGAAACTCTGATTTAGTTTGGTTAAATGACACTTGGATATATAAAGAATTACATCCGTATGTTCATAAAGCAAATCAAATGGCTGGTTGGAATTTTGATTGGGAAAGATCTGAATCGTGTCAGTTTACAAAATACAAACACAATCAATATTATGATTGGCATTGTGATAGTTGGGATAAACCTTATGATAGAAAAGATCCCAATCATCCAGAACAGGGAAGAATTCGAAAACTATCTATGACTTGTCAGTTAACAGATGGTTCAGAATACAAAGGTGGTGAATTAGAATTTGATTTTAGAAACTATGATCCACATATGCGAGACGAATTAAAACATAGAATACAATGTAAAGAGATATTACCAAAAGGATCTATTATTGTATTTCCTAGTTTTGTGTGGCATAGAGTTAAACCAGTAACATCAGGCACAAGATATAGTCTTGTGGTATGGCATTTAGGGAGGCCTTTTA
>Ga0208919_1001405_pt1 | contig 13942 bp, 20 predicted proteins | sample 4_EtaG_FD_184076 | JGI IMG/M metagenome (GOLD analysis project Ga0208919, IMG submission 184076) | Marine viral communities from the Subarctic Pacific Ocean - 4_ETSP_OMZ_AT15127 metaG (SPAdes) (version 3) | ecosystem: Environmental > Aquatic > Marine > Oceanic | place: Pacific Ocean | collected...
AGACAAGACACTCCCAAAATATATTTATATCAAGCTCCTAATTTAATTACTTATACTGTTTTAAAATATTATGTGATTAAAAGAATAGAAGATGCGGGAGCCTATTCAAATGATGCAGATGTGGTTTTTAGATTTTTACCTTGTATGGTAGCAGGACTTGCTTACTATTTAGCAATGAAGAACGCACCGACACTAGTACAACAAAACAAATTAATTTATGAAGATCAACTTAAAAGAGCTTTGGATGAAGATGGTCAAAGAACTTCAACATATATTACACCTCAATCTTTCTACCCTAATGGAATATAATTATGGCTAAATGGGCAACAGGTAAAAGATCACAAGCGATATCAGATAGATCAGGAATGGCTTTTCCCTACACTGAAATGGTTAAAGAATGGAATGGTTCATTAGTTCATTATTCAGAGTTTGAACCTAAACATCCACAAATACGTAGAAGACATAGCACTGCGGATGCAATAGCTTTACAAAATTCTAGAAATATGAAATTTCAACAACCAGTTGACATATCTACTATAAACCCTCAAGCACCCCAAGACGATACAATAGTAAGTTCAGGCGGTTCGATGGTTGGAATAGCTAATTTATCATTACCAGGTCAATTTGCTTTTCAAACACAATACGTAGAGGTAACTAGAGATGGGGTAACTTCAATTTTACATAGTATGATTCCACAAGATCCATCTTTACAAAATAGAAGAAGACAAGCAAAATTAACTTTAGGAAATATAACAGTGAGTATTACATAATGGCTATAACACATTCAAATTTTTTAACACAAGTAAGAAATTATACTGAAGTAAGCAGCAATGTTTTGACTGATGGAATTATTCAAGATTTTATTAGAAATGTTGAATTAGATATTGCTGGTAAAGTAGATTATGATGATTTAAGAAAATACGCTACGTCAAATTTTACTGTTAATAACAGATACGTTTCAGTACCTTCCGATGCTTTAGTTATAAGATCTGTACAGGTTATAGATGGGTCAAACATTAGAAGTTTCTTAGAAAAAAGAGATACAAGTTTTATTTCTGAATTTGCTCCAAATGATTCTACAACTGGTACACCAAAATATTATGCTAACTGGGAAGACAATGTACAAACTGGTAATATTATTCTTGTGGCTCCAACACCATCTGCTGCACTAACAGTGCAAATAAATTACATTAAAGATGCACCAAATTTTACTAGCACAAATAATACTTATCTATCTCAACATCAAGAATCAATGCTTTTGCATGGAGTGTTGGCAGAATCTTTTAGATTTTTAAAAGGTCCTATGGATATGTACAATCTTTATGAAAAGAAGTATAATGAAGAAGTACAGAATTTTGCCCTACAACAAATGGGTAGAAGAAGACGAGCGGAGTATGATGATGGTGTTCCAAGAATAAAAATACCTTCACCTTCTCCAAACACAAATTAATAAGGAGAATAATTATGGCAATAACAACAAACGCAATCTGTGATTCTTTTAAAAAAGAATTACTACAAGGAAGTCACGATTTTGATGCATCAACTGATACATATAAATTAGCGATGTACACAAGTTCAGCGACTTTAGGAAAATCAACAGAAAACTATTCAACAAACCCAGGTGGTGGCTCTAACACTGAAGTAACTTCATCTAACTACACAGCTGGTGGAAAAGCTTTGGTAAACCAAGGTGTTAAAGTTTCATCTTCAGTAGCTATTACTGACTTTGCTGATTTAAGTTTTCAAAACGTAACTCTTACTGCAAGAGGTGCTTTGATTTACAACACAACTACAAACGGTGGTTCAAACACTACTGATGCAGTTGCTGTACTAGATTTTGGAAGTGATAAAACTGCAACATCAGGAACATTTACAATTCAATTTCCTGCATTTACTACTTCTGCTGCAATCTTAAGAATTGCATAAGGATATAAAATGATATGGCAGCTACTTGGGGTTCAAACGTATGGGGTTTTCAAAACTGGGGTACTCTCGGTGATAACGCTATATCCTTAAGTAGCGCCAATCTTCTAGCATCTTTTTCATTAGGTACAATCGTAACTGACACAGAAATTCAAGTTGGTTGGGGTGGAGATACCTGGGGAGAAAACGAATGGGGAGATCTTTCAGGATCTCAACCAACAGTAACAGGAATACAAAGTACTTTTTCAATTGGTACACTACAATCAGTATCCGCTAACGCAACTGTCGATGTAACAGGCACATCTTTAACATCATCAATAGGTACAACTATAGGAGGCGCCTCTGTTACAGTTATAGTAGTCGGTAGTCTAGAATCTATGGCGATAGGAAGTGTTGCAACACCTATTGGACAAGAAATAGATGTAACAGGTTTACAACTATCTTCAACAGTCGGTGCAACTACTGTAGATGAATCTACATTGACTGGTATTGGTTGGGGTAGAAGAACTTGGGGCAACTTAGCTTGGGGTGGAGCTTACTCTGCCATAGCTGTTGGACAACAATTAACTTCAACGATAAACTTCCCATCAACAGGAGCATTTACTGATGTAAATGTTTCAGTTACAAGTGTGGGACAATTAACTACAACCTTTGCAAGTCCTTCTTTCTCAATTCAAATTGATCAGGATATATTTGTACTTGCTTCTGAAGATCAACTCGATGCGCTGACAACTGTATCAACAGTGACTGGAGATGCTAGTGTAGATGTAACAGGTATTCAATCTACAATATCACAAGGTAATACTGTTGGAGGTCTTAAAACTCCTGTAGATGTTACGGGCATTCAAGCTACAATGACATTAGGTTCTATAAACCTAATTCAATCAACTAATGAATCAGTTACTGGACAACAGTTAGCAATGACTCTTGGTCAACACGCTGAAATTCCAGGACAAATAATAGGTGTTTCAGGTTTATCAATAACATCATCTCTTGGTGAAGAGGGTATTACAGGGAATGGACTAGTCACTCTTACAGGCCAGTCATTGACTTCTTCTGTCGGATCACCTAATATTACAGCATGGGCTGAGGTAAATCCTGGAGTTGCTAATGTTTGGACAGAGGTTGACCTAGCTGCTTAGTTAAGATAAAATTAAGATTATTTAGGAGATAAAAATTATGACATCGGCATATTCAACAGATTTAAAACTTGAACTTATGGTTACTGGCGAAAACGCTGGTACATGGGGAGATAACACAAATAACAACTTAAACTTAATTCAACAAGCAATCGCAGGATTTGAACAAGTAACACTTTCAAGTGGAGGTACTCTTGCTTTAGTGATGACTGACAAAGCTATTTCTAATGCTAGAAATATGGTAATCAAATTTGCAACAGCATCAATTGCTGCTAGTACAATTTGTACAATTCCAGATTCAATAGAAAAATTTTATATTTTTGATGCAACAGGTTTAACTAATCCAACAAACCTTACAATTAAAACTGCATCAGGAACAGGATTTACTTTAGATGCTGCTAAAATTTACGCAGCATATTCTGATGGAACAAACTTAAATGAAATTTCATTAGACACTTTAGGTGGCACTGTTGCTGCTGCAAATATTACAGGCACAATTGCGACTGCACAAATTGCAAACGATGCTGTAACTCAAGCTAAGATTGCAGATGATGCAGTAGGTGCAGACCAACTTGCAGCAGACGCTGTAGTAACTGCTTCTATTGTAAATGATGCTGTGACTGCAGACAAACTTGCAAACACTGCTGTAAGTGCAGGATCTTATACTCTTTCATCAATTACAGTTGATGCTCAAGGAAGATTAACATCAGCTGCAAGCGGATCAGCATCGGCATCAAACTTAGTTGGAACATTTGGAGCAGTTGGACCTGCTTCAGGAACATACACGGCATCACCAGGTGCTAATTTTATTGTAGCTTATGTAGCTGGCGGCGGCGGAGGAGGTGGAAGAACTCCAGGAAGTGTTAACGGAGGTGCTGGAGGATTTGGAGTTTATGCAACACCCATATCACAACCTTACTCTAAAGCTTATTCAGTAGGCGATAGAGGAAATGGCCAACAAGGTCAAGGTGGTGGTGGAAATGCTGGAGGAGCAACTAATTTTGGAAACCCTGCAACAGTAACGGCAAATGGCGGTGGCGGTGGCGGTGGACCAGGAGGAAGTGCTGGAACACAAGGAACTGTTTCTGGTGCTACAAAAGATATAACAAATGTAGGTAATTCTTCTAAAGGAAATATTATGAATCTAAGTTTAAGAAAACAAATGGGATGCAGTCATATATCAAACTCTCCTTCTAATTTTAATGCAGTAAATGGAAATATTTCTTTGTCACAAGGAGGACCAATTGGTAATATTAATTCTGAAGGTGGTGAAGATGGCGGTTTCGGTTTTTTATACGTTTACGAAAATATAGGATCTTAATTATGGCTAAAATAGTAATGACATACGTAGAAGATGGTGGAGTTTATAAAGCATTCTTTACTCAAGAGGAGCTTGATGGTGCTACTAGAATTAATCAATCGCAATACACTATTGTTGATTTACCAGACGCTGATTTAACAAAAGTTCACAACGAGAAAGCTGCTTTTAAAGTAACTGACGGAGTTCTAGGAGTTATTGATATTTCACCTGTTCATAACAAAGAAACTTATTCAGAAGCAAGAGAGAGAATAATAACTTCTTTCGATGCATTAAAAGAAGGTAATTTTAAAAATACTGTTTCTTCTTTTATGGATGTAATTAATGGTATTGATATTGATTCTTTAACTATTGATCCTTCTGTGTCTTTTGCAGAATATGTAAAATCAATTAACTCAAATGTTTATTACGATTCTTTTCAATTAGCATAAACATTATTGTTATTGACAGAATATTTTCTGTAATATAAAAAGTTTTTAAAAACTTTATGCAGAATTTTATTGTTGTAGATGATTTTTATACTAAAGAAAACTTTGGTTTAATGTCTAATTTTCAAAGAACATGTAACATGAAAGGTTTACAAGTTCCTCAAAATATTTATTACCCATCGAGGTTAGACGCATACCCTACTTGGGAATCTAATTGTTTTGAAAAAAATGAATTAGAATATAAAATTACAGAAAATGCAATTTTAGAAAATACAAAATTTAAAGTAAGTAAAATGCAATCTTTATTTAGAAAAGTATTAACTTCTGAATTATTAAAATCACCTTATAAAGATAGAAATGAATCATTAGTCCACCAAGATTCCGATAACTACGATTGGGCAGGAGTTGTGTATTTTGATAGTTTCAGCATTGATGATGGAACTAGATTATATTCTTATGCTGATCAAATAAAACCAGATGTTATTGTAGGATCTAAACCAAATAGATGTATATTATTTAAATCTCATTTGTTTCATTCTGCTGGTATAGATTGGAATAAAGATTCTCGAACAGTGCAAGTTTTTTTCGTGGAGATAGATAAAAATGTTTGAAAATATAATTGAATTTAGTGCTCATGAAATATATGTAAATTTAAAAGATGAGTACCCTTCACCTGCAAAAAATAATTTACCTGAATGGTTTAAAAAATTAAACCATGATTGGAAAAACAAAACTGTAAAAGGTTGCATGCCTTTTTTAGATTCTATGTCAGCTGGCTATATTTTAAAAATCCCACAAGATTTTTATATAAATCATAATTTTACTGATGAAAAAGGTAATCAAGATACAACTTTTGCTTGTCCTATGAGCGAGGAAACAAGTATGTTGGATCTTCATTTTGTTAATTTAAATAAACAACAATCAGAACACCATGCTATAGATCAAGTTAAAGGTAGCCCTCATTTAGAAAAAAATAATAATCAAGGTGTTTTAAAGTTTATAAATCCTTGGAAAATAAAAACTCCTCCCGGATATTCTTGTTTATTTGTTCCTCCATTAAATAATTCTGATGACAGGTTTAGTATAATTCCTGCAATTGTAGATACTGATTCTTATGAAAGAGAAGTTAATTTTCCTTTTATAATAAATGGAGATAAATATAAAACTTTAGAAACTACAATTAAAAAAGGAACACCGTATGTACAGGTCATTCCTTTTAAAAGAGAAAATTGGAAAATGAAAATAAAATCAAAAAAAACTAAAGATATTGTTAAAGAAGGATTTGGTTTCTCATTAAAATTTTTACACAGATATAAAAATTTAAATTGGCATAAAAAATCATGGAAGTAACAAATTTTATTAAAACTTATAATGTTATAGACAAAAAAGTAATTTCAAAATTTCTACTGTATGCTAAAAATTCTCAACAATTTCAAAATGCTCCTATCGAAACACCTGATGGTACTGTAGTAAACAATGATATACGAGATGTTGAATCTTTACATTTAACTGATAACCATTTAAGTTTAACTAATGTGCATTGGTACAATTATTTTAATTTTAATTTTTTACAGTGTTTAGAAAAATATAGAATTGAAACTAATTCTGAATACCTTCATTACGAAAAATATTTTGAAATGAATGTTTTAAAATATACTAAAAATAACTTTTATACTTGGCATACCGATCACGGTTTTAAAACTCCTAGAACAATCAGTTGTATTTTATTTTGTAATGAAGACTACAAGGGAGGTGAAATTTGTTTTAAATTGCCTAATCAAAATGAATTTTCTATGAACGGTAAATTAGGCGATGTTCTCATGTGGCCTAGTAATTTTATATACCCACATTGTGTTAAACCAATCACGGACGGAGAAAGAATTACTGTTGTAGGCTGGGTTGTCTAATGAAACACAACGTACTACCTTTATTTTCACAACCTTTATTTACTGTAGAAACTAAAATAGATAGTAGTGAATTAAATTTTATAGAAACAGAACTTAAAAAAGAAAAAATAAATCATAGTGAAATAAATAAATTAAGTGAAGACCCTATTAAAAATAGATTTTATACAGGTTCAGAAAATATATTGCACAAAGATCAATATAAAAATTTAAAAAAAATAATAATAGATTCAATTAAATTATTTAATAATTCTTATTTAATGTATAACACTAATTTTGTTATAATTAAATCTTGGGTTGCTTCTTCTCCTTTTAATAGCAGCTGTGAAATTCATAGGCATAATAATTCTTTTTTAAGTGGTGTCATTTATATAAAAGCAAACGAGAATAGTGGTGACATAGAATTTCAAAATTTTAACCATAGAGATATTTTAATTTATCCAAGAACTGATAATACTTTATATAATGTAGAACGCTATTGGGTAAAACCTAAACCAGGTTTGTTGTTATTGTTTCCAAGTAATATGTATCATAGAGTCCATAAAAATAAATCAGGGGAAGATAGGATATCAGTATCATTTGATATTATGCCTACATACTTTATAAATAAATTTAAAAATGAAACACCAATTAATTAAAAATTTTTTAACTCAAGAGGAGATTAATCTTTTGTCTGATTATTGTAGAATATTACATAGGCAAAATAAAACAAATTTTGATAACCAAAATAGCAATTTTGATTCTAGTTTTTATGCAGATCCTTTAACGGAATCTTTAATGTTAAATAAAAGAAAATTAGTTGAGGAAAAATCAAACATAAAACTATTACCTACTTATTCTTATTTTAGAATTTATACTTATCAATCGGATTTACCTAAACACAAAGATAGGCCTTCTTGTGAAGTAAGTGTTTCAGTACACATAAATTCAGATGGAACTCCTTGGGAAATATTTTTTGATGGTGAAAAGTATGAAACTGTTCCTGGAGATGCTATTCTTTATAAAGGTTGTGAAGTTGAGCACTGGAGAAAACCATTTGAAGGAGACTGGCATGCTCAAACATTTTTACACTATGTAGATTTAAATGGACCTAATAAAAAATTTTTTATGGATCAAAGAAGAATGTGGGGAGACAAGAAATGAGTTCTTTAGAAATTCTTTTTTGTGATTGTCTTTATCATTCAGAAGTATCTAATATTGAAATTAAAAATAAATTATTAAAAATAATACTAGACATTGAAAAAAATAAAAAGTCTGATGAAAAAACTAATATAGGTGGATTTCAAAAAGAACTAGAATGTAGGGAATTATTTCTAAGTTTAATTTCAAATGAAATAAAAAAATATAAATCTTTATTAAATTTTAACAGAGAATTAAAATTAGATAATTTTTGGTGCAATATAAATTATAAAAACAATTATAATTTATCCCACCTTCATCCAAAAACTTATTTTTCTGGTGTGTATTATTTAAAGGTACCAAAAAATTCTGGTCAAATAGTTTTTGATAATTCTAATATATTTCTTAGAATGCACCCAGAATTAGAGGCAGCTTGCAATCACCCTAATTTTAATGTATGTAGAGAAATAAATCCTAAAGAGGATCTATTACTTATGTTTCCATCTTATCTAGTACACGAAGTTGAAAAAAATAATTCTGATGATAAGAGAATATCAATATCTTTTAATTTAATACTATGAATCAAATAAATATATTTACTAACTCTCTTTTTTTTACAGATCAAAAAGACACAGAGTTTAAAGAACAAATTAAAAAAATAAAAACTGTAGACAAAGTTAAATTTAAAAAAATTATTAAAAAATTTGTAGATAACCTAACAAAAAATTATAACGTAAGCTCTGACATAGTTTCTATAAATAATATTCAATATGTTGAAGATTTAAAAAATGAAACAAACTTAAAACTTGTTAAAGAAAATGTTTTATTTCAAGGGTTATACATGATAGACGTAGATGAAGATTGTGGATTAATCTCTTTTGAAAAAGAATCTGAAATATTAGCCATGCACACTGATTTTATTAGAAATTTTAATTTTATAGCTAGAGAAAATACTATTGTGTCAATTCCGTATAATGTAGATTTTATTATGAAAAAAAATAACTCTAATCAAAAAAGAAAATATATTTATTTTACTTTAAATCTTTAGTAGAACATTTAAATTAAAACGCACAGCATCTTGAGAAGGAGGATTACCTTTATGCTCAACCATACTTTTATAAACTTTTGCTTGTCCCATTTTATCGAGATAAAATGTGTTGTTAACAAAAGTTCCGCCATCGGTGGAGTGTGGGTTATATAAAATACTTAAATACTCTTCTGTAAATTCATCTTGATGATATTCAGTAAAGTTTCTTGGAAAATACATGTTCCATAAAAATCTTTTTATTTCGTAATGTTTAATATTAAGTTTTTGGCAAACAATTTTAGTGATTTTAAAAGCTTCTTCATTTAAAGGAGATGACGTTGTTTTTCCGTTTAATAAAGTTTCTACACTAAACCCTCCACTTCTTCCAACAAGGAGTGGTTCTAATAAAGATTTATAATCAGTACACCTAGTTAAATACCATTGATGATAAATTAATTTATCAATTAATTTTAAATTTTCATCGGTTGATAAAATACCATCTATTAAGGTTACTTCATTAGTATTCATATTTTATAATTCGTTCTTTTAATAAATCTTCTCGAATATCTTTTACATCAAAATTAAATGAAATAATACTTCTTCTTTTATTTGTTTCATTTACTCCTGACCGATGTATTACATGAGATGGAAAGACAATAAAATCGCCTTCAACAACTCTTAGTGAAATAGCTCTGTCTAAATTATGAGGATCTAGTAGCTGAGTATATTGATGGTTATCAAATTCTAGGTAGTACACGCCCGTAAAATTATTAGCGTGAATATGCCAACCATGGGTACCTTGGTTTTTATATTGTTGGAACCATAATTCATGTATTTTAATTGTTTTAAAACCTATTTTAGAAACCATTTTAACTAAATGGTCGTGGATATGTTGACCCGCATATTTAACCCAAGGCCTCTCAAAATCCGAAGATTGATTCCAATCTAATTTAGAAAAGACATCATCAAATTTTTCTTCATCTAATTTAATTTTTGATTGATGAATTAACGATAGTAGGTTATTTTTAATGTTTAAATGATTACAAAAATGTTCTTTTAAAAGAGGTGTTCCTATGGAAAAATTCATAAAAACATGTATTATAGGTTTTGTAAAAAAATAGCAAGTTCTATACTACCACTAAATTTTGTTGTAAAATAACATTATGCCTTTAACAAAAGTAAATATAGCACCAGGATTTAACAAACAAGTAACTGCAACAGGAGCAGAAGGTAAATGGACCGATGGCGATTTTGTTAGATTTAGATACGGTTTACCTGAAAAAATAGGTGGTTGGGAACAAATTGTTAGTTCAACCCTAGTAGGTGCTGCAAGAGAACAGTTTGTTTGGGCAGACCTTGATGGAAGAAGATACGCAGCCATAGGTACAAACAAAGTTTTAATTATTTATTATGAAGGATCTTTTTACGATATAACTCCTTTAGGTACAGCTTTAACTAGTTGCACTTTTAGTACAGTCAACACTTCAGCAACAGTTACAGTAAATAAAGCTGCACACACTTTACAGCCTGGAGATTTATTTACTTTTACATCTGTCACCCCTCCAACTGGAGCTGGTTATGCAGCATCTGATTTTACTACCAACACTTTTGAAGTGGTAACTGTTCCAGATAGTGATTCCTTTACTATTACAATGGCAAGCGCAGCAGGGACAACGGTCAACGGAAGTGGATCAGCTACAGTTAACCCTTATATAAGTGCAGGTTCTTTAAGTTTTACTTATGGATTTGGTTGGGGAACAGGATTATTTGGAGGTGGTCAACAAGTATTTGGAACGCTAAACGGAGCTTTATTGGATGACACTGCAGGAACAGGAGGATCCGGAACTTCAATAACACTTGTATCTACTACAGGGTTTCCTACATCAGGAACTATAAAAGTTGGTAACGAATTTATTTCTTATACAGGTATATCTACAAATGATCTTACTGGTATTACTAGAGCTGTTGCAGGTACAAGATCAGCTCATGCAGATGGATCAGGGGTTGAGTATTATACTGGATGGGGAGAAGCTTCACTTTCTCAAACATTAACGATAGATCCTGCTTCATGGTCTTTAGATAATTTTGGAGAAAAACTAATAGCAACTATTAAAAATGGAAAAACTTTTGAATGGAATCCAATTAATTCAAATCCTAGTGCATTGACCACTAGAGCTACAGAAGTTAGCGGAGCACCAACAGCATCTGTTATGTCTTTAGTTTCAGATAGAGATAGACATCTTTTAATGCTTGGAACTGAAACTACTATTGGAAGTGGTACTACTCAAGATAAAATGTTTATAAGATTTTCTGATCAAGAAAATATTAGTGATTACGCACCAACCTCAATTAATACAGCAGGTACTTTTAGAATTGATGCAGGCACTAAAATAGTGGGTGCGATCAAAGGAAAAGATTATACATTTGTTTTAACAGATACTTCTGCTTATGTTATTCAATTTGTTGGTCCACCATTTACTTTTTCTATAAGACAGGTAGGATCAAACTGTGGAGCTATAGGACAGCATTCTATTAAATATGTAAACGGAGCAGTATATTGGATGGGAGAATCTGGTGGCTTTTATGTTTACGATGGTACTGTAAAATCTTTACCATGCCAAGTTGAAGATTTTGTTTTTACCAACAAAGGAAATAATCTTGGTGTAAACTATCAAAACGGTGAATCAGTGTACGTAGGTTTAAATCACTTATACGAAGAGCTTACTTGGTTTTATCCTAAATCAGGTTCATCATTTAATGATAGATCTGTAACCTATAACTATCAAAGTAATACCTGGACAACAGGTTCGTTAGCTAGAACTACTTGGGTAGATGCTAATTTATATGACGTCCCTTATGCAACTGAATTTACTTCAACAGCAGTTCCTACATTTCCAGTTATCCAAGGTGCTACAAATGTAAATGGATCTACTATCTACTATGCACATGAAATAGGAGTTAATCAAGTTGATAAATTGGGTAACAAAACAGCAATACCAGCATTTATTGAATCAGGAGATTTTAGTTTGAATATAGAAGGTAATGGACAAGTATTTATGAGTATGCGAAGATTCGTTCCTGATTTTAAATTAATTCAAGGTAATGCACAAATTACAATACAATTAAGAGATTTTCCTAGCGATACAGAAGCTTCCTCTCCACTTGGACCATTTACAGTAAGCTCCTCTACTGATAAAGTAGATACTAGAGCTAGGGCAAGATTTGCTAGTTTAAAAATTGAAAACTTATCTACTGATCAAAATTGGAGATTTGGAACTTTTAGAGCTGATGTACAACCTGATGGTATGAGAGGATAATGGAAGAAATATTTTTAAGAGATTATGCTAATAATGTGGCTCAAGCTCAAGATCCTTTTGGTGTTGCAGCAGTGCAAGCGCAACCAGGATTTGAAAATTATACACCTAGTTTTGTGAATCAAGAGTTACAACCAATGGGTCTTGCACCTAACGAACCAAATATAGATATACAACAAATTGGAAAAGATGTGGCTAAGAATGTTGTAAAAAACAAAGCTATGGAAAAACTTGGCCTTAAAGCTATTGAAGCAAATGTTTTAGGGTCAGTAGTGGGTGTAAATCCTTTTAATTTATCAAATCCAATAGGAGCGTTGTACACAGTAGGTTCATTGTTGCCAGAAAGTGTAAAAGGAATTGCAGAAGTTTTAAGAAGTAAGAGGGCTAACAAAACAGTTAAGCAAGCTATTCAAAAAGAATCAGTAAGAGATTTACAAGGTAGAATTGACAAAGGAGAATTTGGTTCAACCACTCCTACACCACACGATGATAGAAGAGGTGGTCAATATGATGGTGGTGGTGGTAAAACAAGCGGAGGATTCTCTTCTGCAGAAAGAGGAGCATCATTACATGGCTAGAGTAGATATAGTAATTCCAGAGCCAAGCGCTACTTATCAACAAGAAAATCAAAGACAGGTAAGTCAGTCTTTACGAACGATGCAAGATAAGTTAAACACTTCTTATCAACAAGAATTAAAAAATGAACAAGATGCATTTAATTATTTTTTATCATGACAATTAAATATAAAAATCAAGGTTATAAACAAGCCAATACAGATAAGACCACGGTGTTCACATGTCCTAGTGATGCAACAGTAATTATTAAAAGTATTTATTGTTCTAATAGTGATGCTTCTTCAGCTGTTTTAGTTAATATGAATTTTGTAGATTCCTCCGACTCTAACACAGAGTATGAATTTTTCAGAGATGATGTGGCTGCAAAAACACAAGTGAATGCTACTCCACAAGGTTTAAATTTAGAAGCAGGTGATGCAATAACAGTTCAATCAGCTACAGGAAGTAATACAATTCAAGGTGCAATTAGTTATGCTCAAATAGATAGATCTCAAGAGAATGGCTAGAAAATTTAAAGATTTTGTTGAAAGAGATAAACCTAGGAAAAGACCCAGAAGACACTGTAAGTCACCCAATAAAAAAAAGAAATTGCAAAATAATAAGAAATATAATAGACAGGGACGAAGACAAAAATAATAGGAGAAGTTAATGAGTGATTTACCTAAGATCCCCGCAGAAGCAAAAGAAATTATCAAACATAAAAGAACAGGCAAAGTATATGCTAATAAAATTGACTTTGATAATGATGTTGCTGATCCCAATACTGATACTACTGCAGATGACTTTAGACAGGATCTCGAAATAAAAGTAACTAGAGTTTCTTTGGGCGCTAAAACAAAAAAATAATGCAACCACGTGGAGCCACTGAGCTACAACATGAAATGCTTGAAAAGCATGTCCCAAAAGAACTGCTTGACCAAGTACAAATATGTACTTCAATTCCAGGTAAAGTTCCATTAGATCCAAACAAACTAAATATTCTTTGGCAAAAGAATTCTTGGGATCAACCTAACCTTCAAGAATTTTTTACTAATAAAGAAAGACATAAGGAATATGATTGGTACGTATTTAATAGTCATTGGAATTATGAAAAGTTTAGATATGCTTTTGATATACCAACTGAAAGATCTGTTGTTATTAAAAATGGTATAGATACTTTTCCTGTAAGAAAAATATACAAAAGAGGAACTCCTA
>Ga0208919_1001406_pt1 | contig 13924 bp, 15 predicted proteins | sample 4_EtaG_FD_184076 | JGI IMG/M metagenome (GOLD analysis project Ga0208919, IMG submission 184076) | Marine viral communities from the Subarctic Pacific Ocean - 4_ETSP_OMZ_AT15127 metaG (SPAdes) (version 3) | ecosystem: Environmental > Aquatic > Marine > Oceanic | place: Pacific Ocean | collected...
GGTTTACTACTGCCATTAATCTAAAAAGAAACTTCTAGCTTCTATCTCCTGTTTTAATTCTTCTTGAAATGTTGTGTTTAATTTTTCAAGAACTGCATCTAAATCTCTAACTAAAGACTGTGCCACATCTTCTTCGTATTCTGCACTTGCTCTAGTTAATGATTGTACTATTTTAGCCATTATCTTCTTCCGCCTGCATGTATATCTAACCTAAAAGTTCCTAATTTCCAACTAGTATCAACAGCTGTATTAGATATAGTTAAAGCTATCGCCCTTCCTCTTGCACGTGTGTCTACTTTATCTGTTCCAGTTGTAATAGTAAAAGGACCCAAAGAAGAACTAGCGGCAGTATCATTTGGATAATTTCTAAGATCTAATTGTACAATTGTACTTCCTTGTTGGGCAATAAAATCAGGTATGATTCTACTAACTCTCATAATGTTTTCACCATCTCCTCTAAGATCAGCCATATTAGTTGCAGCTCCTCTAATAACTTTTTGTGTAATATCATAATCACCAGAAGTAATATTAGCAGGTATGGCTGTAGTAACTGCTCCAGCTTCTAATTGATTAACTCCTGTTTCATGTTCAAAATAAATTGTTGTGCCATCTGTATTGCCTGTTACATCAAATGATGTATCAGTACCTGCATCATATTTAGTACCATGCGGTAAACCAAATACAGCAGAATCTTCCCAAGTGCTTCTTGGAAATAAACTATTTGCGTTAGTAAACCATATAGGTCGTTTTGCTGTTGAGTCTAAATAACTATATGTAACAGATCTGTTAACAACATTTGATGTAGCTGTTGGATAAAACCAAGTAACTTCACCAAACAAGTTATTAATACCTGCATACACTAATTGATTCGATGTAGTGTTAAGATCATCATAAACATAATCTTCAACTAAACAGTCCATTGATTCTAGTTTACCAGTAAATCTAAAAAAACCATTATCAGACATCCAATACGCAGCACCATCAACTTCAACGGCTGCATTCATACCTATTAATCCACAGTTAGTTCCTACTTGTTCGTAAGCAAATGTAAAAGGAGTACCTACAAAACGCATAGTAAATAAAGCTGTATCAGACCAAATGTAAATTGCATTTCTACCTAGTTTAGCTCCCATAATCCGTGATCCGTCGGCCAGTCTTTGTGTACCAGCACTATTTTCAGCTGTAGGTGTATAAGTATTTATATCTTCTTGAGAAGAAAATCTAATAAACATATCATCTTGAGTTGTTTTATCTCCAATAGTTTTTTCTGTACCAAAAAATACTAAGTGACGATCAGGAGTAGATACTAACATATCACGTGATGCTGTTGGTGCGCCTGTTATAATAGTAGCACGGGTTGCTGTTGCATTAGCTGCATCACCATCCCATTCAAAACATTCTCCATTATGTATAAGTGCAATAAGAGTGGTACCTAAATTATCTAATGACCATAAACCTGGATCTGTTACTGAGTCAGTGTTTGCTGCTGCTGATCCCCAACCTGTCCATGAAGATGTATTAGTTACAGTAGCTCCATTTAAATGTGTAGTTGCAGTTGTTCCTCTAGCTCCTCTTCCAATACCAGTTAATTTAGTGCCACTAATTCCTGTATAAGATATTTCTTCAGTTCCTATTTGAACATAGTTTGTTCCTGATGTTGGAAAACCAGTTACACTAGTTAATGTAATTTCTGTAGCTGATCCATTGTTACCACCAGATGTACTAGATATAGCTCCACTTAATGTTGTGGTTGCAGATCCTAAAACACTTCCGCCCCATAATGATATACCCCAACCAAATGCACCAACTTGTTCTGCTGGTCCTACATGATAATATTGATAATAAGTTATACCCCCTGAAGTAGTTGCTCCACTTCCTGTTTCATTACTTGGCATCGTAATAGTAATAGTAGTGTTAGTTGGTACACTAGTTACCATAAATTTTTTATCAGCAAAATCTGTAGCTGTAAAATTAGAATTAGTTATAGATGAAAATGTAGAAGCATCACCAAAAAGTATTATATCTCCTGCAGAAAAACTATGTGTTCCTGGAAAAGTAATTGTAACAGTTGGATCATTATTAACTGTGCTAAACGCATTTGTAATAGCTGTACCTGATGGATTAACTAAAGGATGTATATCATAATAAACTCCACCAGAATATACATATAAAATTCTGTTTGTGCCTATGGCTGCAAATTTAGTTGATGTTGAATTAACAAAATGATGTAAACCTCGTGCAACACCGGTTAGTTTTGATTCACCTAATTGAGTCCAACCACCTATTTTTTCAGGGGTACCATATCTAAAACGAACATTTTCTCCACCTGTCCATTGAGATTCAGCACCTGTTGATGTGACCTGTTTGTTGAACCCTGGTAAAAAACCTAATTTTTGTAACATAAAACTCCATATTATGTATTCCTCATTGGTGGAATACCTAACATTGGCCTTCTGTCGAACCTGTTCTTTTCTGCAAAAGGACCATTTACATGGTTATAATGAAGAAACACTTGTCCGCAAGTATCCCCTTCAAAAGGTTCTCTCCAATGCTCTAATTCACATCCACTATATACTAGCATATCGCCAACATCAAGTAGGACTTTAGTACCTTTAGGTGCATCAGGTTTATGTATATTTTTATACTCGTCTATAACGTTGTCAGCTCCTGTGCCATCTATAAATATAGGCCAAGGATCGCCACCTAAATTAATAGTTGTAGATATTTCACAACTAGGTCTGTCTTTATGTCTTTTTAATTCGTCACCATGTTTATATAATCTTGCATAGGAATAAGTAGGACATAAGTCTAAGCCGGTTTCTTGTTGCATTACTGGTAATACTTTAACAAGTAAAGTTTCCATTACATTATCAGCATAATGTGAGTAAGTATTAGGGATTTGTTGATCTGTCCATGTGCCTAACAGGCCTGTATCATATGTAATATTGTTGTCATACATCCATCTAACAGCATCTCGTTTAAGAAGAAAATAGTTAAATATAAAATTAGCTAACTCGTAGCTAATTGCTTTTTTAATTACTTGGTATTTATTGAAAACCATGCTGTATAAAATTAAAACTTACTGAAATTCTTATATCATTTGACTCGTTAGGTGCAACGGTATGCCAAAGATAAAATGGAAATATAATAATTCTACCTTCTATTGGTTCTAAATGACATTCTCGCCACAAATGTTTTGGTGGTTTACCTTCTTTTCTTATAGGCATATTTAATTGAACTCCTGGTCTGGGATCATTACAAGATAATTTACCAGAGTTTTTTGGAGTCTTTATATAATACACTCCACTAAATAAACTATTGGGGTGTATGTGTGGAGCATTGTATCCACCTGGTGGATTTATGTTAGCCCACATATTGCCTAATATAGGTTCTCTATCTAACCATTCTTCTTTCCATATGTCTTGCATCATTATAAACAATTCATTAACCAAAGGTTGAAATACAGGCATTTTATGCATTTCAGTTGTAGAGTGCCAACCATTACGATTTGTTTTTTTTAAACCTGGATCTTTTTTAGACCATTCAATTATTTCATTGGCAAATAATTGATTATTTAATTTTACATCTTTACCATATATAATTGTTGGAAAAAATTGTTCTTTAATCATCTAAATGGTTTGCCTCCAAACCAAACAACAAGTGATTGTCTAACTCCTTTTGTTACTGGTTGCACTCTGTGATTTAAAAATGATGCAAATGTTATCGCATGACCTTGTTTAAGGTCTGCAAATTTTCCAGGTGCCATAAGTTCTAAATGCCCTCCTTCAAATTCTGATGGGTCATTTAACAATATTGTCATTGATATTTTTCTAACAGGTGGTTCATGTTCCATGTGTGTATCACAATCCATATGCCAATCATAAAACCCTCCTTCTGGATATTCTGTAAACTGAGCATTTTCTGTAACCTGTATATCTCCAAAACCAAAATGGTTTTCATTTGCTTTTTGTATAAAGTTATTAAGATCACGATACATGTGTCCCATTTCTTTAAATGGTATCCAAGATATTGTTGTCACTCTTTTCTTTGTATCTGTGCCACCTCCAGGTTTACCCATACCAACTTGTGCTTGTTGCGGTGGTTGTCTTCTTCCACATTCAATAATTTGTCGACATTGATCTGGTGTAAACAACGGTGTTGTTGTTTGAACTATCCAACTCTTCCATTTAGGTTCTGTGATGTGTCTATTTTCGTACATCTTCTATTACCCTATCATACATTGATTTAATAAATTCAGGTTTTTTTACAGGATGGTTTTTCCAACAAAAAACATTTAAGTATTGAAAAAATTTTGTTTCTTTTCCATTTTCTCCTATATAACATAAAGTAGATTCATATTTATCTTTAAAATATTCATGTCTATGTGCACCGCTTCTAATATGCACGCCATCCGCATCTAAAACAATTGGACACAGTAATCCATTTTTTTCAAAATCTGGATTTATTTTTTTTACAAATTTATCTACTGTTGGAAAATGAGTTTTCATATTTTTAAATTTTACTTCTTTTAATTTATTTTTAAATATTTGATAGTGAGGTTCTAACATTAATTTACTCCTCTATTTCTAATTGGGTCATATTGAACATCCATATTTGCAGCTAACGTTCGTCTATATCCTGGTCCATTAAAAGGATACACACAGTGTCTCATGTCATATGGAAAAACATAAAAGTCTCGTTCTTTAATATTTGGTTGATAATCTATATGTGCAAACATACCTGAAGATGAACCCAATATCTGCAATTTACCATTTTGTGGTGCATCAGCTGCGGAATATTCTATTCCATAAGACTCAGGTAATTTTAAAATCATAACAGAAGATAAACCTGTAAACAATGATCCTTGGTGTACATGTACTGGATTGTACTCATGTTCAAACATTTGATTTACCCATATTGAATTTAAATGCATTTTATATTCTTTTACTTTGTTCCATTGTAAGTAGTGTGTAAATTTTTGATGAAACCATTGTAATACGTTTTGTGGTAAATGATTATGTCTAGTCATTTTAGGACCATCTTCACCATCAAAAAATAAACTATGTTCTTTCTCTATCTTACCTACTAATTGTTTATTAGCTGGTTTTAATTCAGGATATTTAGTTTCATAAATATTATTAATTATATTATATACATCTAAAGGCACTTGGTATTTTAATACCGACTGACCTAAAAATATAAAATTAAAATTATTCTGGTTTGGATCCGAGGTCACTGGTTAATTGTTCTTTCTTGTTGTAAATCATTTCTCCTGATTTTTTAACTCTTTCTATACTTTTTAATTGACCTAACACATTAAACACTTCAGGTTGACTTGAACCAGATGTTAATGTCTCTGCTTTATTTTTCATAATCATATGATAAGAATCTAACTGATGCCTGTTAACATCTTTAGTATCAAACGTGCCATCATCAAACTCTTTCTTTAATGTAGACCAGAGTTTAATTTCTCTCATTCTATCTCTAGCAACTAACTGCATGTTAGCTAAACCATATCTAGCTTCGTCTAAATCTATTTGATATTTTGTTAATTTATATTCGTCTTGTTCTGTCTCAATTTTTTTTTCTAACCATTTAACTTTAGCCTCTGATCTTCTACAATCAAATGACAAAGACATTAAGTTTTCTAAGAATACGTTTTGTTCTCTAACACACTGCCAATATTTTGCAGCTTTAGTTGGATACTTCATGTCTTGAAGAACAGACATTCTCATTTCTGTCTCTGTTCTAAATACTTGTTTCTTGGTCCATGTGTCACGAAGCTCGGCTGTCATAGCCTTAAACTGTTTGACGTCCTCTGGATCTAATAAATTATTTAGGCTAGGTGCCTCTTTTTCTATTAACGCATGTATATTTCTTTTTTCTGTCATAATAATCCTTTCGTAAATTAATATATACTTTATTAACTAGTTGTCAATGAATGTTTTTATTGCTAACTCAGCTCCTGCAAATTCTTCTGTAGTAGTTAAAGTTGGTGTACCACCTGCGCCACAAACTAATGCAGCTGTAGCAGCAGTTCCTGACATTTTACCTTGACCAATCTGTGGTCTACCACTAACTGGTGTCGCTGGGTTTACAGCAAAAACACTTCCGTTGTAATCAAGAGTTGTGTTATTAAATGGAGATGCACCTCCAGCAAAAATAGATGCTGTTTGAGTTCCTGTTCTACCACCAAAACCTGTTGAAGCAGTGGTTAGAGAACCCGTAGCTGTAAAATCTGTTCCATCATATTCAAACGCAGTATCCAATCTACTAGATCCAGGTGCGTTTGTAGCTCCTCCCATAAATATAGCAGCTGTTAGTGTTCCAGCAGCTGATACAGCTTGTGCAGATGCAGGATAATTTTCTCCTGCACTCCATGAACCATTATATTCTTGAACTTGGTTTGATGGGGTACCTGATGTATCAACGATACCGGCCACTTGAACTAACGCAGTACTTGTTCCTGTCAAAGGAGCATCTCCTGCTTTTGCTGTAGGTGCTCCTGTAAGATTAGTCCATGTTGTTCCATTATAATTTTCAAACGCGGTAGTTACTGAATAAGGTCCCGCATCTCCTGTTCCAGCATAACCTCCAAAAGCAACGGCTGCTGTTTGAGTTCCAGTAGAATTAACTTGATATCTTTGTGTGTTTCCGTTGTTAGCGCTTGTCCAGGCTGTTCCATTATATTCTTCAGTTACATAACTTCCTCCCTCTGGAGACGATGGTGGATAAATATAACCAAATGATGCAAGGCCTGCACTAACTGTTCCTGCTATTGTTGCAGATCTTTTAGTGTTTAAAGTTCCTCCAGAAGTCCATACAGCACTTCCTAATACATAACCTTTAAGTTGTCCTAAAGTTGAATTATACCACACCTCTCCTGCTTCTGGATTAGAAGGATTTGATGATACAACATTGACTCTTCTGCCATGTAAATTTTCGTACGTAGACATTTTAAAATACCTTATGGAAGAGTTATGTCAGTGGGTCTGTTATTACCTGGTCTAGCTTTTTCTTCATCAGACTGAGCATCCCAAGCTGTTTGTGCTGCTTGTACTTCAGCATCAACTAAAGCTTGTGCTTCTGACTTAGTTTTAAAAACACCTTTGTCAGCTACCCACAAAGCGCCTTTTGGATTGTTTCCAACCACCCAGACGTCAGCAGGATAACCTCTTAAAAAAAAGTTTCTTCTATCTTCAGCTGTGAAGAATCCTTTTCCAGTGTTTTCAGCTACTCCATATAAAAAGTTTTCCATAGTCTTCCTCCTTTTAAAGTTTGTATATCATAGTTTAGCTCTGTGTCAAAGTCTTAACATTTAACGCAGTTGATTCTTGATTAAATTCGTAAGTTGCATCTTTATCAGTTCCTCCACCAAAAGACATTGCATTTGACGGACCTGTATTATTGCTCGTTCCACCATTATTTTGTTGATTCCCTGGTAAGTTTGGAGCAGTTGACCATGCTGTTCCATCATAAGTTCCCGTAATAGACGTTGCTGTAGGTGCTGATCCTCCTGCTACATAACCAGCAGTTTGAGGTCCTCCTCCTGCTGTATTTTCTTTTACAGCTACTATATAATTTCCACCAGTTGTCCAGTTAGTTCCATCGTATTCTTCACAAAGATTTGTAGGATCTTCTACTCCAGGTGAACTTCTTCCTCCACAAGCAAAACTAGCAGTTTGTGATCCACCTGCTGAAAATATTGCTCTAACTTGAGACATGTTATTACCAGCTGTCCAAGTAGAACCATTATACTCTGCCGAATTATTTCTGTTTCCTGGAGGCATCGGATAGTTGTGACCACCACTAGCAATTGCTGCAGTTTGTATTCCAGCCATTCCTGATCCCCATGAATCATAAGTGTAAGAACCACCTGCTGTCCAATTCGTTCCATCATATTCAGCTGTGAGTCTACCAGTAGTTGGAAAAGTTCCAATATCATTTGGGTATAAACCACCAAGTCCTAAACCTGCAGTTAAAACTCCACATGATCCAACATCGTTTACACTTTGAGGATAATTATTTACAGTAGTCCATGTGTTACCATTATATTCTTCAGTTGCATTATAAATAGGTATATCTCTTCCTACAAAAGCAACCGCTGTATTTTGTGTTGCACCAAAACCACCTAAACTATATCTAGCTGTATTTAAATTACCACCACTAGACCACGCTCCAGCTGTAATAACGTTTGCTGAAACGTTAAATTCTTCTGTTATTCCACTGGCAGGAGCATTAGCAAAACATATAGCTGCACTAGCAATTCCACTTCCTCCAGCACTATCTCTTGCTGTTGCCATTGATGGTTTTGCCGACCAGTTAGTTCCATCATAAGCTTCTGTTGTAGTAATTGCTGGATTGTTAGATCCAAAAACAATACAATCTGTTTGAGTACCAGCTTGAGCTCTAAAAGCTCTACCTGTTGATTGTTGATTAACAGCTGTCCATGAAGAATCATCCCATTCCTCAGTTAATCCATTTGGTGCACCAGAAGAAGAATTTCCAGTAGATAAAGCAGCAATTGATGTACCACCACCATATCTCCCCCAATCACTTACATTTAAATTTGGACCTGAAGTCCAAGTAGAACCATTCCAACTCTCACCTGCATTTGAGGTAGCAGGTCCTGATACTCTTCCTGCAAAAATAATAGAAGCTGCTGCTGTTCCTGCATGACCAACATAACCTCTGGCTGTATTAATATTTGGAGTTGCAGTCCAAGATGAACCATCCCATTCTTCTGAATTATTTTTAAATTCAGGTGAGCCTGGAGAGGCTATTCCTCCTGCTATTAAAGCTGATGTTGCTGTTCCATCTGCTTGAGCTCCATATCTTGCTACATTAAGATTAGGTCCTTCAGACCAACCACTACCATTATATTCTTCTACATTTGCTGTTTGTTGCGGAGAAAGCGATGCATTGTAACCACCTATTGCTAAAGCAGCTGTTTGAGTTCCAGCTCTTCCTAAAAGAAATCTACCTGTTGCTAAAGGTGCAGCACTTCTCCATGCTTCACTAGCAACAATACTTTTAAAAGTATCACTACTTGTGTTGTACCAAACTTGGCCCTCGGCCACTGATTCAGTTGGATCAGTTGTTACTGCCTGAATAGCTCGTCCGTGTATATTTCTATATGTTGTCATAATTAACTCACACTAAAATCTGTTATATTACCTGCTGTTGTTTCTCCAGTAAATTCTTCTGTTGCTGTTAGTCTTGATGGAGTCGCTCCTCCTGCAACAAAAGAAGAAGCATTTGATGTTTCGCCTTTTGCCGATGCTGCTCCACCACTTCTTGTTTGTGCTAAATTAGGTGCACTTATAAAACCTGTACCATCAAAATACATAGTTGCAGCAGTTCTAGATGTAGAAGGTCCTAGTCTACCTGAAAACACAAGTCCTGATGTGCTTGATCCAGTAGCTGTTACTCTATCTGCTCCATAAGTCATAGTAGGTCCTGAAGTCCAATTAGTTCCATCATAAGATTCAGATGTATTTACATAATTTGCTGGAGATGTATTTCCACCAACGTTTCTTATAGCGGTTACTATATTTCCAAAAGAATCATTACTTTGTTTACCAACAGGTAGTGCTCCACCTGATCCCCAAATTGATCCATTGTATTCTTCTGTAGTTGTTATAGTTCCTGGATTACCTCCACAAACTAGACCAGATGTTAAAACTCCTGCAGCTCCCATCATAGTTCTAGCTACTGAAGTAGCATTACCAGCTGTCCAAGAAGAACCATTATATTCTTCAGAAAGAGTTGATGCAGGATAATTACCACCACAACAAGCAACCGCTGCTGTCTGTGTTCCAAATCCACCTAATTCTCTTCTTCCAGTGCCTAAAGCTCCTCCTGATGACCAACTACTACCATCATATTCAAATGTTGCTGTTGTTTTACCATCGGGTGAAGTGTCTCCACCAAAACTTAAACCTGCTGTTTGAGTTCCAGCTCCTGCATTATCATAAACTGCTACAGGTAAAACTCCACCACTTGCCCATGCAGCGGCTGTAATAACTTGAGTTGAAACATTAAATTCTTCCGTATCTGTAGGAGCATTATTTGTTGGACCAGAAAGTTCTTTATATCCACTAACTGCAATTGCAGCTGTCCCTGTTCCTGCTCCATTTAATCCAGCTCTTCCAACTGCTAAAGCTGGTGCAACTGTCCAAGATGTTCCATCCCAAGATTCGTTTGTAGTAACTTGAACTGATGCGTTTGTATTTCCTCCAAATATAACCGCAGAACTTTGAGACATAGATGAGCTAGCAGCACTAGATTTTGCTACGTTAGTGCTTGTTCCAGTTGTCCAACTAGTGCCATTATAATCTTCAACTGTGTTTACATTAGTTGTAGTATAACCTGTTGCAAAAGTCGCTGCTGTTTGTGTTCCAAATCCTGTACCTGCTCTTCTAGCTGTACTTACATTCGTTTCTTCTGACCAAGATGATCCATTATATTCTTCTACGTTTCCAATATTAGATCCATTATATCCACTAATAGCTAAACCTGCTGTTTGACCATCAGGGCCTCCAGCTTGACCATGATATATACTTCTAGCAGTTGTCATATTAGTTTGTTCTGACCAAGCAGATCCATTATATTCTTCAGTATTTCCTGTATAAGGAGGAGCACTTCCTCCAAAAACTAATCCAGCAGTGACACTTCCTGCCCCACCTGCTATATATTTACCTTCACTAATTGCTGTAATTGCAGTCCAACCTGAACCATTATATTCTTCACAATTAGTAACTCTAGTATCTGGATTGTATGCGTAACCACCTGCAACTATATTAGCTCCTTGTGTTCCTATTCCAGCTGCAGCATATTCTCTTCCAGTAATTATTGGTGAAGCACTTGACCATGCTGTAGACATACCTAATGCTCTAAGCTTTCCATCAGTGGAGTTATACCACATCTGTCCTGTTTTTGCCTCACTGGGATCAGAAGAAACTTTAGTAATCTTCTGACCTACTATTTCTTTATAAGTAGTCATCAGTCTCCTTAATTATTCTTTAAGAGCCAACCTTGTGTGCTATCTACATAGACTAAAGTATTTGCTGCTCTTTCTGTTGATACTGTTAAACTAGCTGTAGATCCTGCAATTTTTTCTGTTCCATTAGGATCAATTGTTAATGCGTTAGAATCAAATGTTCCAGCATAATCGATAAAAGCAATCTCATCACCAATACTTCCTGCAGGTAAATCCATTTCTATTGGATTACTTGTTGTATTAATAAAATATCCTTGTCCTGCTACAGCTGTAAAAGTAGCAGAAGTTTTAACTGCTTGCCAGTCTGCACCACCAGAAATTGTAGTCCAAGATAAAACACCAGAACCATTTGTAACTAATGCTTGATCAGCATCTCCATCTGTGTTTGGAAAAGTTAGAGTTACATTTGATGCAACTGTTGATGGGGCTTGTAAAGCTATGTAATGAGAGTTGTCTGCATCACCTAATCTTAAATCTCCTTGATCACCAATTTGTAAATTATTGCCATCCCATGTTAAATTATCAGAACCACCAAATGCTCCTGAGTTATTAAATTGAACTTGTGTGTTTGATCCACCTGGTGAAGTAGCTGCACCAAAACCAACATCATAAACTCCTGTGTTAGTTGCTACACCATCAAAATAAACTAGCTTCCAACCTTTATCACCTGTTGCCCAAGTAACTGTTGCACCTGAACCTGAAGCTGCTTTTAATTGCACTGTGTATGCACCTGATGTGCTGTTTTTAATAAGATAAAAATTTTCTGTAAGAACTGGAAATGTTACAACTTTATTTCCTGTAATTGCTTCTGGAGAAACTGCACCAAAAATAATAACCCTTGTTGCAACAGTAGAACCTGTTCCACCATCAGTCTTAGTTAAAGTTGTAGTACTTGCTCCTGTTCCACTTGGAGATCCAGAATTTAAAGTTTGTACTTTATAACCACCAGAGATTTGCTCAATGATGTTTAAATTTGTGTTAGTTTTTGTTCCCCATGTACCAGCGTTTTCACCGGTTACCATTAACTCTACGCCGAGAGGTGTGTAAGTTGATGTCATTGTTAAAATCTCCTAGTTTGTTAGTTTATATTGTTTATTTAGTTTTAAGTCAAACATAATTATGCAGGGGTTTTTCTTGTATATCCTGTGCTTGTTTTAGGTGTTAATCTTGTATATCCTGTGCTTGTTTTAGGTGTTAATCTTTGAAAATATTTTAATATAATACCAGCGTCATTTAAATTGGTTGTAGCTGTTAAACCAAGACCATCTAAACTTGCACCAGAAACTATAGTTTGAGTAACTGAACCTACAGCAGAAGTACTGCTTTGACCAGTTAGTCCCATAACATCGGCTGGAGATAAAGACCCTAATGAAGTTGTAGCAGATTGACCTGACACAGCTATAGTTGGATCTGATGTAAAACTAAAAGATCCTACATTTGCAGTAGCAGGTAATCCCGATAGATCTACTAATGTAACACCTGCCGTAGTTACAGTTCCTAATGTAGTTGTAGCAGATTGACCTGATAAACCTACTGAATGATCATCTTCTGTTAATAATCCGTGTGAAGATGTAAGTGATATTCCTGTAAGTGTAAACGTAAGATCTGATTTAACAGCTGATAAAGAATTTAATGTTGATGTAGCTGATAAACCTGTTAGTCCAATTACGTCTTTAGCAATAACTGTCCCAAGAGTTGTTGTTGCACTTAAACCAACTAAATTTTCAACTGCACTTTCAACTGATCCCCAACCATTTTCACCCCAATTAAGAGTACCCCAACCAGGTTTTATTTCAATTAATTCTGTTGGTATTCCAAGAGAGGTTGTAGCTGTAAGACCTGTAAGTGTAATAATAGGTGTATCTCCCCACGCTTGATAACCCCAAGTATTTCTTCCCCATCCGGTTTCAGTTATATTTGTATCACCCCAATCTGCTTGACCCCAGTATGCACGACCCCAACCATCAGTGTTAGCTTGTCCACCCATACCTGAGTGATTAGTACAATAATAATATAAAGTTGAGGGTGCACCTGCTGCAACTTCTATTTGTGTGTAAGCTCCTGCATTACCTGGCACACCAGATGTAGTTACACCTGTTGTATATGGAGCTGAAGGTGAGTTGTTATCGTTAGTTGAAAATCTTAAAGGGTGATTACCATTAGTTCCATCTGATTGATCAAATTTATAAGTAAGACCTGCACCGATCATTACGGTGTCTTGTTGAACTCCATCAATAACATATTTATTACCACTACCAGTGCTAACCACTGTTACTGTAAATGTCTGAGCTATTGACATAAGGACTTCCTCCTTATGCTATCTGAATGATTGCGTTTCCTGCTGTTTGAGCTGGGAACTGAATTGTAAAAGTTCCGCTTGTTACAGTTTTGTTTGCACCAAAATTAATAGCACAAACTGCTTTGTTAGATGCATTAGAATTATAAATTAAACATCCTCTTGCTGTAAAAGAAGCTGATGAACCCCAACTTGTATCAGCAAATTTACAACAAGCAGTGTCACTAGATAAAACTGGAGTTACACTTGTTAAAGAGTTTCCACCTGTTGTGTATCCAGATGAAGTAGAAGTTACTTCATAAGTGTTTGTTGGATCTGCTGTACCATCTGATGGTGCAGTATAAGCTGTTGTTGATTTACTTAAAGTTGCTGAGTCACTTGAATATAAAGCTATTTTAAATGTGTTTCCTGAAGACGCTGTAAAATTATGCGTTCCAACTAAAATTTCTTGTTTAAAACTATTACATATTGCCGATGTTATTGTCATAAAAATCTCCTAATTACTGAGGCGCTGACTCGATTGGAATTCTAATTGTACCATCCGTGTAATCGTCTCGTCTTCTTCTTCCAATTTGCATTGCTGCAAACTTTTGTAGTTCAGTTTTATACTTCTGTTCGTATAATGT
>Ga0208919_1001408_pt1 | contig 13897 bp, 15 predicted proteins | sample 4_EtaG_FD_184076 | JGI IMG/M metagenome (GOLD analysis project Ga0208919, IMG submission 184076) | Marine viral communities from the Subarctic Pacific Ocean - 4_ETSP_OMZ_AT15127 metaG (SPAdes) (version 3) | ecosystem: Environmental > Aquatic > Marine > Oceanic | place: Pacific Ocean | collected...
TCCCAATAGCAGCTGCGTTGGGATTAGGCTTCTTTATATGGAAATTAATTAACCGGATCATTGATGGGTTAGAGACAAAGGTAAATACATTAGACGATAAAGTAGAAGCGGCTTTGAATGCTATGGAGGAGAGGCTTAGTACTAAATTAGATAGTCAGCACGTTATTATTATTAGCCTTATCGATAGGGTACGCGCCGTGGATAATCAAACCATACGACAGGATGTTTTGCTCAAAACGTTGCTGGGTGTACCAAATCTAATTGATATAGAAAAAGTAGCCAAAGCAGACCGGGATGATCAGCGTAAGGATTAGTTTACTGTTTCTGGCATTGCCAGCGATGGCGTCAGAGCTGGTCTATCGTTTTAATAGTCCTGCCTTTAACGGTATTAATCAGTCAGCACATTACCTGACTGTCGATGAGCAGGAGCGTACTCGCGGGGATAAGTTAGCCGAGGACATTCAAGAGCGTTTGGATGAGGCGGAGCGAGAGGCAGATAACACGGTTCTTTCTAAATTTATCAGGAACCTGGAGTCTCGAATTTACTCAACACTAGCGAAAGACCTGAGTGAGTCTTTATTTAACTATGATGGTATCCCAACCTCTGAGAACCCGATTACTGGGGAAATTAACTTAGAGGGAAACATCCTGAGGTGGGTGAACGATGGGACAACGATTACATTAACCGTTGAAGAGTGGTTTGACGGTGTATTGATATCCACGACAGAGATCGTCATCCCTGTGGGTGACTTTGGCGGTTGTTGGGCCGATTGTGATGGCTCGTGATCTACTGCTGTTATGCCTTTTGTTTTTAGGTGGATGTGCTGCATTTACCGGAGTTCAGCGCGGCCTTGATTTAGAGAGGCAAGGACCGGAGCTTGTTCCTAGTGCGACACATCAGTTGCTGAACTTACCTTCACCTTTGTCTAAAGCAGTTGTTGCGGTGTATGACTTTCAGGATAAAACCGGACAGCGCAAAGCCTTAGATAATATCGCATCGTTTAGTACTGCGGTGACTCAGGGCGGTATTGATATTTTGATTGAAGCATTGCGGGATGCAGGTCGAGGTAATTGGTTCGCAGTGGTAGAACGTGCTGGTCTGGATGGTCTTACACGCGAACGGCAGCTTATAAAGAATACGAGGGATATGTATGAGGGTGATGGTGCAAATGCACTAAAGCCTTTGTTGTATGCGGGGATTATCCTTGAAGGTGGAATTATAGGATATGACACGAACATCAGGACGGGGGGTTCTGGTGCAAGGACTTTGGGTATTGGTTTAAGGCATCAGTATCGAGAGGATCGAGTCACGGTAGTTTTACGTGCAGTACTCGTGCAAACCGGAGAGGTCTTGCTGAATGTAACTTCAACAAAGACGATCTTATCTACGGGTGGCGGTACGGATTTTTTTAAATTCTATGAACTTGGGACACAGTTAGTAGAGGCCGAGGCTGGAAGTACAGAGAATGAAGCCACAAGCCATGCTGTGAGAGCGGCTATCGAAGCCGCTGTCTACGGTCTGGTAATCCAAGGACTTGAAAGGGAAGTTTGGGACTTTGATTACGAGACTCTAACGGAGGAAAACGATGAAGAACCTTCTTAGTGTATTTGTACTGTTCCTGTCTTTTTTTGCGTATTCGGGAAACAACGATATTTACCTGACGCAGACAGGGACAGGTTTAACGTTAACCATTGACCAGATTGGGGCCACGAATAAGGTGGGTACGTCCCAGGCGCGAGTTACAGTAAGCGGTGCGAGCATGACAATTGACCTGGATCAGATCGGTGACAGCAACACGATTGCGGCAAGTATCTTGCAAGCAGCCAGTAGTAGTTGGACGTATAGCCAGACGGGTAGTAGCGGATCAGCGACCTTTGCTGTAGGCGCAACAGGTGATGTAGCGCAATCGGATTTTGATTGGGCATCCAGTGGTGGCGACGGAAATATTTTAGTGTTTACTCAGGGCGCGGATGCTACGGCCACAGGCGGTAATAACGACTTTGCGATTACAGGAGCATCAAACAACTTAAACGTGAAGTGTGAGGTTGTGGGCTGTATCAACAACTGGACGGTTTCCGGTAACAGTAACGACATAGATACAACTCAGGCGGGAGATGCAGACTCTAGCATTACCGCAACAGTGACAGGTGGGTCTAATAATATCGACGTCACCCAGTCTGGAGATCAGCATACGGTAGCGTTAACGCACACAGGAAGCTCAATGGTTATTGATATTGCTCAGACGGATACAGCCAATAGCAATGTGGCAAATTTATTGTTACAGGCGAGCGGTGGATCAGGTAGTACTATCAACATCGATCAATGCGCTTCTGGCTGTTAATTCTAGCGAGTTGGGCTAATGCTGTTGATGTGGGGTCCATCTCAGAGCTACGCGGAAACGGCGAGGTGGTCCGACAGGGTTCTGATGATAAATTACTGGCAGAGCTGGCTCTAGGCATTGCCAGTTACGATGATGTCCGTACCGGCAACGGACGCATGGCGATAGAGTTTTTAGACTCGTCGGTATTGAAGCTTACGGAACATTCCAAGGTAGTGATCGATGAGTACATCTACGATCCCAATCCTGAGAAAAGTAAGCTGGCCCTTAATATGGCGTCCGGTACAGCACGGTTTATTACTGGGCGATTAGCGGCGATCAAGAAAGAGAATATTCAGATAAGGACGCCTTCAGCCACTATCGGGATTCGGGGCACAGACTTTACAACAACGGTGGATGAGTTAGGCCGCAGTCTGGTGATTTTGTTACCGGATGCGAGTGGCAATGCTTCAGGGTCTATATCGGTTACGACTTGGTCGGGCACAGAGATTCTGGATCAACCCTTTCAGGCGACGATGGTGAGTACGTTTGAATCACGTCCTACAAAAGCGGTCGTGCTAGGGAATATCAGCTTGGATTTGATCGACAACATGCTGATTGTCAACAAGCCACCGGCAATTATAGAGGCAGAAGCCGAACAGCAGGGCGAAACAAGTTCCGATTTGGATCGAGACTTCTTTGAAGATGCGCCTGATTTAGACAAGGATTTCCTAGAAGAGGAAGAAGAGATCACGCGGTTGGATATCGACCTGTTGTCTTTTGATTTTTTGGTGGACTTGTTGGCGGTGATGGAGACTGGGGCTAAAAAGAAAAAAGAAGTGGTTGGTGAGCTGGGCGGAGTGCAGCTTGCGGGGATACTTCCAGGTTTTGATCCAGAGCTTCAGACCTATACGTTTATTGAGGGTGAGCATTTGTTTTTTGTGCATCAAGGAACGAACACGTTTGATATAGGGATCGAGAAGAATAATTCCACTGCCCTACGGATTAACAGTGTCGAAACGCTGATGGATGTAGAGGTTAATGGTACGGGCGATAACAGCATTATTATTTACCAGTCTCCATAGCTTTGCTGGAGATAACCTGATCACTGTAAAGATGCAGGGAACAGGGACAAACATTACGACAAAGCAGGCGGGGAGCAGCAATACGACGGGTATTTACTGTGGGTTAGGTAGTTTTGATAACACTTTGGTTCAGAATCATAACTGCGATGGTGCCACGATTACGGTCAATGTGACTGGGGATTCTAACCAAGCGTACACACAATCGGTCTGGTCTAATCACGATGGTCAGACCTGGATCACCACAGTAAACGGCAACAGTAATTATTCGGTCATCGACATGGATGAGGATGACAACACCTCGACCATCATCCAAACAGGGAATGACCATCAGGCATGGATACTGGGTTCCGGTGATGACAATGTGTACAAGATTGAACAGGACGGGGAAAGCCAATACGGAAAGATTATTTCCTTTGCGGATGATTCAGATATTTGGATCACGCAAGAAGGCAGCGGTGATCACAATGCCTATGTCTATAACTACAGATCAGATAACGCCTCAACACGCTTAATACAGAAAGGCTCAGGAAATAAAGATGCGGATATCTTTTGGTACAGCGGCGGGGATGACGGTGAAGTGACACTGACGCAACAAGGCAACGGAGCGCACACCTCGTTGATGCGGTTTTACACAGGTGATTATGACGTGACTGTGGTGCAGAAAGGAGCAACGAATAAATCCTACAGTGCCACATTTAACTGCACGAGCAACTGCAATAAGACGATTTCTATTACGCAGCAGGATTAAGGGTTTGCATGAAATATGCGTTAGCTGTTCTTGCTGGGTTGGTTTTGCTTCGGATAGTGGATCCTTGGCCGATCGAGACATTACGGCTGAAGTACTTTGATAGTTTGTTTTCATTACAAGATCCGGTGCCCAGCGATTATATTTCTATCTACGACATTGATGAGGCGGCACTAGAAAAGAACGGTCAATGGCCTTGGCCTAGGCAGGAGTTGGCAAAGCTCAATGCCTCGTTTCTTGAGCAAGGTGCAGCAGCGGTTGTGTATACGGTTTTGTTTCCAGAGACAGACCGTTTTGGTGGCGATGAGTCCTTTGCCTTGAGTATGGTTAATATGCCTACGTTTTTATCGGCGGTGGCAACCACAGAAACAGAAAGACAGGATGGATGGCATGTCGGGGTCACCATGCTAGGGCCAGTGTTAGAAAGCGCGATTGAATACCCAGGCATCCTGCCTAATATCTCTGCATTGCAACAGTTTGCGGCAGGTACAGGAGTGGTGAATTCGGCTCCTGAAGTAGATGGTTTGGTTCGCAGAATACCTATGCTGGTTCGTGTAGGTGACTCGTTATACCCGGCATTAGGTTTGGATTTGTTGCGCGGTTTGGCAGGTGATCCTAGTTACCAAGCAAAAGCTGGTGATGCAGGGATACAGTCCGTTCGTGTTCCAAGTTTTAGTACCGTAGAGACAGATGGTTTAGGTCGGGTCTGGTTAAGCTGGAATACGACCTTTGAAGAAGATGTAGCCGGTAAGATTGTTTTAGTGGGGGTGACAGCGGCTGGTGTGAGCCCAATGGTTCCTACTCCAATTGGATTAATGCACCCGCACCGAGTACAGGCTGCGTTATTTGAGACTTTAATTAAAGGCACATCGCCAGTACGCCCCGATTGGGCGTTGTTCGCAGAACTCTTGGTGATTTTGTTCTTTGGAGGCTGTGTCATCGTAGTGACGCGATTCACAGCAGCAACTTGGGTGAGTGTGCTAGTCATTGGTAGCGGGGCAGCAGCGGCGTCTGCGTCAGTCTGGGCGTACTTGCGTTTAGGCGCGTTGATTGATGCGGCTTTTCCAGTATTAACGGTAGCGGTGACTGGTGCGACGGGTATTGCCCAGAGAATGATTACGGAATACCGGCTGAAGTTGCAGATTCGAGGTCAGTTTGGAACGTATGTATCTCCTGACCTAGTGAAGCAGTTAGAGAACGACCCTTCATTATTGAAGTTGGGTGGTGAAACAAAGACGATGACGTTTCTTTTCTCGGACATAGTGGGGTTCACTCCGATTTCGGAAAAGTTGCAGGACGATCCACAGAAGCTCGTGGACCTGGTGAATCGATTGCTGACGCAGCTTACCGATTGTGTGCTTCGGCATGGAGGCACGGTCGATAAGTTCATGGGTGATTGCATCATGGCATTCTGGGGAGCGCCGTTAGATTGTGAGGATCATGCGCAACGCGCCATGCTGACAGCCAAAGATATGGTGGCATTGATCGATGACCTTAACGCGGAGCTCGATGCGGAAGGATTGCCTAATCTCAATGTGGGCGTAGGTATTAATAGCGGCCAGTGTGTCGTAGGAAACATGGGAAGCCAGAGTCGATTCGATTACTCGGTGTTGGGGGATGCCGTCAACGTGGCAAGTCGCCTCGAAGGTCAGACACGTAACTATGATCACTGGATACTGATGGGGGAGAACACAGCGAAATATCAACCGGATTGGGTTGAGTATGTCGATGGGATCCAGGTAAAAGGAAAGAGTGAGCCTTTAAAGGTGTTTACTCTGAAAGGAGATTAGGTTGTGGCGCATGAGACGCGAAGAAAAAATCTGATTAAAAAGCATAGTTTGCAAGGAGTTAATAAGCCAAAACGTACACCTAATCATCCCACTAAATCGCATATGGTTTTGGCGCAGGAAGGACATACATTAAAGCTTATTCGTTTTGGGCAGCAGGGCGTAAAGACTGCCGGAAAACCCAAGGCTGGGGAGTCAGCCAAACAAAAAGCGCGTAGGAAATCCTTTAAAGCGCGACATGGAAAGAACATTAAGAAAGGTAAGATGTCGGCGGCGTATTGGGCAAATAAGGTGAAGTGGTAGTGTGGCAGATTAGCGCAGCATTAGGAGTAGCCTTGGTGATTGCGGGTGGTGCATTTAAGATGTACTACGACAAGTCTGAGGCTGAAAAAGAAGCGATGGCTACGCAGTTACAACAGGCAATGGACAATCAGCAGCGTTTAGAGAATGCGATAGCCGATCAAAATGAGCGGATCGAGAAGGCGCTTGCAGAACAAAAAGCATCACAAGAAAGGATTCAGAATCTGACTTTGGCAAATAATGAAGCCAATGAGAAAGTAGAAGATCTACGCAACAAGTTCGCACGGCACGACTTAGATATGTTGTCGATACGCAAGCCAGGTCTAGTAGAGAAACTGGTGAATAGAGGAACGGCCAAGGTGTTTTCTGATTTAGAAAAGCTGACTAACCCTAATCAATTTGATGAAAAAGTTATTAGCGATACTGTTAATCCTAGCTAGTAGCGGCTGTTCTTTTTTAGGACCGTCGCGGTTTACTCCACCGGAAGTAAAGCCGGTCGAGGTGGTAACGATTGAGAAGCCAGCCCCGATGTATCACCCTCCGTTACCAATGGCAGTCAAGTCAGTTCCCGTGGAATGGAAGATACTGACACCGGACACAATGGAAGAGTATCTAGACGATTTAAAAGCAGGTGAGGCACCAGTCAATGCATGGTACTCACTGACAACGAAGGGGTACGAGAACCTCAGCAACAATGTGGCACAGGTTCAAAGATACATTCAGCAAGTGCTTTCGATCATTGAATATTATCGAGAGACAGATAAAGCGAGACAGGAAGACGATGAGCAAACTGACTGAGATGCTAAGAAGACATGAAGGTGTGGAGAGCCATGCGTACATGTGTTCACAAAACTTTTGGACAATTGGCGTTGGTCGCAATGTGGATCCTGGCGATAATGGTGCGGCAAGGGGTCTTGGTTTGGCGGATGATGAGATTGATTACTTACTTAGTAATGATATTAAGCGAGTGGAAAAAGAATTGAGTGACGAGTATGAGTGGTTTTCTGGTTTAGATGATGTGCGTCGAGACTGTATGGTAGACATTAGCTTTAATCTGGGCCAAACCCGTTTGAGAGGATTTAAAAAGGCTTTAAGTGCTATGGCAGAAAGTGATTGGGAAGAGGCCAGTGAGCAATTTTTAGATAGCCGCTGGGCAGATCAGGTAGGGAATAGAGCGACTGAGTTGGCTGAAATGATTAGAACAGGGGAATACATATGATTTGGGCAGGTCCACAATCTCTTCCGCGTTCTCCAGGAATTGGATGGGGGCACGGGGGCGTACAGCAGCCTCAGCCTCAGCCTTATTTTCCCCAACCTCAGCCTCGCTTTAATCCTTATGCTTCTCAAAATCCTAAATTCATGCCTTTACCAGGCCCGATGCCCGGACCCATGCCCCCTCCGAGAAGCCCAGGAAAAGGTCGTTCTTATAGGCCGCCTACATTCCCGAGCAATTATGGACAGATGAGGTATACGCCTCAGCGTTTTGGTGGTTACGGAATTCCTTCTAGTTTACCTGGTATTTTGAATCCCCCTATTGGTCCGCCTCCAGGTGGTCCAGGTAAGGGACGGCGTCCAGGTGGCCCAGGAAGGAAAGGTGGCGGCAGTCCAGGCAAGGGAGGTGGCGGCAGCCCAGGGCAGTTTCCCCCAAGCGGTCCTCCACCAACTCAGTTGCCTTCTCCTCCATCAACTCAGTTGCCTTCTCCTGGCCCAGGAAGCCCAGGGAAAAGAAGCCCTGGTAGCCCCGGAAGAAAAGGCGGAGGTGGTCAGCCCCAAGAACCAGTAATGACGGATCAATATTTTCCATCTCACCAAGTGGTGACGGGCCGTGGTGGGCAGATGCAGACCCCAAACGTTCAGCCCCAGCCAGGTTCTGGTCAGCCCCCATCTATGGGTAGTATGGTGGATATCATGCCTGGTGGGGCATCTAATCCTCATCAGATGTTTGGCACGTTAGGTGGTCCTGGTTACGGTGAGTTTCCATTAGGGACTGCTGGTCCTCGGGTTGATCCGAGTGACCCCGCATATAGAGCTCCTCCAGGTAACAGGTCTATGGATGAGGTGACAAATCGGAATCTGGAACTTCAGCAGAACCAGACTAATCAGTTTCGAGCACAACCGGATATATACCGTGGTGGGCAGATGCAGCCCCAGATAGGTCGTCAGCTTAGAGCAGTCCGTCCCCATATTCAGACAGACGTTCCTAAAGATCTTGCCCAGGCCGTGCGTCGGACACACCCCCAGCCAGGTTCTGGTTTCGATATGCCACCGCCTCCAGCTCCATTAGCTATGGTCGGAGATCCTGTTGACGTAGGGTTTTCAAGCGGAGTCACTGTCCCTCAACCCACAATGTCACAGGCGCAAAAACGGGCGCAATACTTTCAGCAACAAAGAATGAACAGAGCCGGATATAGCACTGGTGGGATTACCGATTTACCAGTGGATCGCAGGCAAAATGGAGGTAAGACAGGGGATTCTGGTTCTAAAACTCGTATGTCAGAGTTAATGGATCAAGGATTTTCTTATGATGAAGCTTTAAATGCTGCGATTTTAGAAAAACAAGGGGCTAGACCTGTTGCGTCTGGCGAATCTGCAAGTTCTTATGAACAATCACAAGCGGATCGTCAACGGCGGTTTAACGAAATTCAGACTCTTGCGCGTCAAGAAATGCTCCGAAGGATAAATGAAGTTGAAGGTCATGTACCCGGTGTTCAACGAGGCTTTTTAGAGACGACTCTAATGAATGAGATTCAGCAGGATTATGATAAGTATCCTCGTGGTGAATATGTTTTCAGAAGGGATAGAACTGAATAATGCCTCTTCGTAAGATTTTATTTCAGCCTGGGGTTAACAAAGAAGGTACTGAGTACAGTGCGGACGCAGGCTGGTACGACTCAGACAAGGTGCGCTTCAGGAAAGGCCGCCCAGAAAAAATAGGCGGTTGGTCAAAGTACTCGCCTGAGTCATTCCTTGGCGTATGTCGATCGATTCATGACTGGGCCTCTCTGGAATCTATTCGCTACATAGGAATAGGGACGCATCTCAAGTTCTATGTCAATGAAGGTTCTTCTTTCAACGATGTCACGCCCATACGGTCCACGACTTCGGCAGGAGATGTAACGTTTTCCGCCACTAACGGATCGTCTACGATTACAGCAACTGACACCTCGCACGGGGCGACGGTCAATGACTTTGTTACTTTCTCTGGATCCGCTTCTTTAGGTGGCAACGTCACTGCAGCCGTACTGAATCTGGAATATCAGATAGCCTCGGTGCCGACAGCGAACACGTTTACTTTCGTTGCCAAGGACTCTGACGGGAATACCATCACGGCCAATGCGAGTGATAGTGGTAACGGTGGTAGCAGTGTTGTTGGTGCGTATCAGATCAGCACCGGACTGAATACTTACTTAGAGGGCACAGGTTGGGGTGCAGATACGTTTGGTGCGGGAACGTTTGGTAGTAGTAGTGCCATCTCAAGCAGTAACCAGCTTCGGTTGTACACTCAGGATAACTTTGGTGAGGACTTAATATTTAATGTGCGCGGTGGTGGCGTGTACTACTGGGATGAGTCTTCTGGAACTTCGGCAAGAGCGGTTGATTTAAGCAGCTTGAGTAGCCCGTCTAATACACCGACTGGCGCGTTACAGGTGATGGTTTCGGATATAGACCAGCACGTCATTTGTTTTGGTGTTAATGCGATTGGATCAAGCTCGATCGATCCGTTGTTTATTCGATGGTCGGATCAGGAGTCTGCTGCGGATTGGACGCCAACAGCAACGAACACGTCTGGCGGTGTGCGGATTAACTATGGATCTCGTATTGTTGGTGCGCTGCAGGCCAGACAAGAAATACTTGTGTGGACAGATGCAAGTCTGCACAGCATGCGCTTTGTAGGTTCTCCGTTTATCTTTCAGTTCAGCACCATCAGTACCGACATATCTATGATATCGCCTAATGCTGCCGCCAATGCGCGGGGGTCTGTGTACTTCATGGATAAGGGAAATTTTTATGTCTACAACGGGGCGGTGCAGCCGTTACCTTGTAGTGTCGCGGACTATGTGTTTTCTAATCTCAATGTAGGGCAGGCGTACAAAGTCTTTGCCGCTGAGAACAATGCCTACGGGGAGGTCACATGGTTCTACCCGGTCGGCAATAACGACACAGAGATCACGAATTATGTGACATTCAATTACGAGGAGAATCTTTGGTCTGTGGGCACATTAGCTAGAGGGGCATGGCAGGGCGCGGCGACTCGAGACAAACCTTTGGCGACATCTATTATTACGGACACTGATACGAATTACCTGTACAACCATGAGGACGGCTACGACGCTGATGGATCCGCAATGACGGCCTACATTGAGTCAGGTGATATAGAGATGGATGAAGGCGGTCGGTTTATGTTTCTGACGCGGATGCTTCCAGACTTTAAATTCAGTGGAGATACTGACGATGCGTCAATGAGCGTGACGATCAAAGGAAAGGATTTCCCTTTGGAAACATCATCGACATTGGCGACGGCTACGGTGACAAACAGTACCAAGCAGAATCATTTACGGACACGGGCAAGAGAATCCATAGTCAGACTAGAGAGCACAGGATCTGGTTATGGGTGGCGCTTGGGTGATCTGCGTTTTGATATGAGACAGGACGGGAGGCGGTAGTGGCATCACAAAGACAGGATCCTTTACCTATAGCGACAGAAGAATATGACGCGGACAATGAGCGTATTCTGCGCAGGACGGTGGAGTTTACATTACAGACCTTGGAAAACGACGTGCATTTGGCGAAGACGCAGGGCGATAAAGATGGTTCTTTGGCGATGCGTCGGTTTCAGTTCCTTACGATGGGTGCTTCTTGACGGACGTTATTAAAGTCCTGGGTCAACTTGATCCGGCGGCAACTACCGCTACAACGTTGTACACAGTTCCTGACCTTACCCTGACTACGGTAAGTTCTTTGGTCGTCTGCAATAGGACAGCTTCTGGTGTGACCTATCGGGTCTCGATCCGAGTGGCCGGTGCTAGTGCGGATGACAAGCAATATTTATTTTATGACAAGGCATTGGCGGCTAAGTCAACGGACGCGCATGTGATCGGTATCACATTGAATCAAGCGGATGTGGTAACGGTATACGCCAGTGCGGTCGATCTATCTTTTAATCTGTTTGGTGTGGAGACGAGTTAAATGAACAATCCTCCTTTTCAGGGTGTTGCCAACCATCTAGCCGGTTACGGCAGGTACGGTGATAGCCAGCTAGTGCATATGAACCCAGCAGAGGTTCAGGGCATTGCTTCGTTGGTTCCAGGCGGAAAGTTAACGACCAATCCTGTTACCGGACAGCCTGAAGCTTTTCTTCCTTTCTTGATTCCTTTAATCAGCCAGTTTGCCCCTGCTGCATTTACTGCTGCGGGAGGTGCTTTAGCAGGGTCTACAGGGTTAATGGGTGCCATAGGGGGTGGCCTTACAGCTCTTGGATCTAATGCCGCACTCGGTAGTGCTGTGGCGTCTGGGGCAATAGAGGCTGCGAGAACAGGAGATTTGAAGAAAGGTCTTATGTCTGGAATTACCAGCTTTGGTATCGGTAAAGCGTTGGGTGGCGCTTCAGAGACTTTATCCCCAGAGGTTGGAGCTGCGGCAGAAAATGTATCGGCTGTAGGAAAGCAGGTTGAAAGTGGTGCAGATGCCTTACGACAAGCAAATACAACATTAAGTGGTCTGACACAAGGTACTCCCGAGTATGCAAAGGCTGCGGAAAACGTAGCAAACCTTCAGAATGCTCAGAACGTTTTGACTCAACCGAACTTAAATCCGTTCGAACCTGGGCTTATGACTCCTCAAGAAGCGGCCCAACAGGGATTATCTGATGCCCGATTGGCTGCAAGGCAGGATGCTTTTTCTTCCTTTAAAGAATCTCCTATGAAGTTTACCCAAGAATTTGGGAAAAACCTGATGCAGCCCGGCTCAATGGTTCCCATTGCTATAGGTGAAGGTCAACGCGCACAGATGGAAGCCGATGAAGAATTAGAAAGAATGGATGCCATGAATGAGGAGAATAGAAGGAAAGAATACCTACGTTCTCTTGGCATTATGGATGAAGCGTACGGGCGACTGTCCCAGGATTATCCAGGGTATATGAACACGGGCGGCATTGTGTCTTTAAACCCCGATGACTACATGCAGCGACGTGACGGGTTTAACAGCTTAGGCAAAACAGTCCATATGGATAATGGGGGTAGGGTCAACAGAAGAATGGGGCTTGATGCTTCTAGATCTGAAGCACGAACACAAGATGCCGTTTCGGCTTTGGCAGATCGAGGGAACATTTCTTCCAGCGGTCTTCAGGAGCTTGTGCAGCGTTTAGCTCCAGACGCAGATCTTTCTGAGTTTATGCATGACTTCGGTCCTGGATCTGCAGCAGATCGTCAGGCGAACATTCGTGGTTCTCAGGTCATTACACCACAGGAATTAGCCCAACTAGGTCGTCCAGGATTCGGGCCTGAGATTCAATACTTTAGACGCCCTGATGAAGCGGCTCCAACGCCTCCTCCAGGGGGAGAAAACCCCGGTCCAGGAGGTCCAGGCAAAGGTAGAAATGCGGAAAGCGATCAATTTATGAATGATCTTCTTGCTGGAAGAAACACACCTCCACCTGCTTCTACATCTCCTGCCGCTCCTGCAGCACCTGCAGCGGATGCACCGCCGGTTGCGGCAACACCGCCCGGTTCCATAGAGGAAGTTGTGGCAGATATTCAAGCTCCTGCTGTGGATCCTAGAGAGACGGTAGGGATGTATGGACGAGATGGAATGCCAGGAAGGGTTGATAGAAGATTTGATCGGTCTAGGCAGGAGGCGATGCCGGATATCACGGTTGCAGAAGATCCGATGGAGGAAGCTATCGTTCCTCCGATTCCAGATTCTGTCGCAGAAAAAGCGATTGTGCCGCCTGACCCGGACGTGCCTTTTGTTGGTCCAGAGATGATGGGTGAAGACATCGCAGGCATTGCTGAGTTATTGGCACAAAGAGAAGGAAGACCTCCTAGAGGAATGCGTTTCATGCTGGCGGGAGGGGATACAAATATGTCTCCACCAGTTGACCCTTCTCAAATGCCTGTTGGACCTGCACAACAATCCGCTGATCCCACTCAAGTGCTTATCGAGCAGACTATTATGGCTGTTCTTGGGCAGCTTCCAGAGGAGCAGGCTGAGGTTGTGGTTAATCAGTTCATTAACGAGTTTGGAGAAGAAGCATTCCAAATGCTAAGAGATCAGACTTTAAATGCAGTGGTTCCTGGAGCGCAGACGGAAGGCATGATTGAAGGTGAAGGTGGAGGTATGGACGATCTGGTTCCAGGCATGATCGGCAACCAACAACAAGTGGCGGTTTCTCCGGGTGAATATATTGTGCCTGCGGATGTAGTTTCCGGTCTTGGTGATGGAAGCAGTGATGCAGGAGCGGATAAGTTAGATGCCATGATGGATGATGTGCGAGTCGCTAAGACCGGAGGGACCATCCAGCCTGGACCTATTAACAACAGGGTGATTCCCGCATGAGTGAGATCGCAAGAGAAGTTCCTATCGAGCTAAGAGACATCAAAAGAGAGCCTAGGGTTAAGCCAAAGAACGCTCCACGTAAGATCACGCACACAGTGACATTAGTCC